>Ga0114898_1000846_pt1 | contig 20676 bp, 19 predicted proteins | sample Malvired_Geostar_FD_83496 | JGI IMG/M metagenome (GOLD analysis project Ga0114898, IMG submission 83496) | Marine viral communities from the Global Malaspina Expedition - Malaspina viral metaG DeepMed_Geostar | ecosystem: Environmental > Aquatic > Marine > Oceanic | place: Mediterranean Sea... | reverse complement strand
GTTTGGTCCTGTGCTACACGTTGTGCGTTTCGATGCGGCGGATCTGGAAAAGGTCGTCTCCGACATCAATGCCACCGGTTATGGCCTGACCTTGGGAGTTCACACCCGCAACGAGGAAACCGCCGAGCGCATCGAAGCGCTGGCGCGGGTCGGCAACCTCTACGTCAACCGCAACCAGGTGGGCGCCGTGGTCGGCGTACAGCCGTTCGGCGGCTGCGGCCTGTCCGGAACCGGCCCGAAGGCCGGTGGCCCGAGCTACCTGCTGCGCTTCGTCAACGAACGCACCACCTCGACCAATACCACGGCTGTCGGCGGTAACGCATCGCTGTTGTCGTTGGGCGACGACTGAGCAAGCGGGCAGGTCTGCGCTGGCATTTTCATTGTCGCAAGGGCGGGCCGAAGCCTTGCTAGATGCCTGTCCGGACGTGCTTTCATCCCGGCCGCCTCGGCGGCTGGGCAAAACAACAATCGAACAGATGGCGGATCGCTCTTCCGCCACTGATGGGCCCGGTTGGGCCCGTCGCCGGTGATGGCACGAACCGCCATCGACCTCTGCCAGGTGGGATCGGGAATACCCTCGCGCCCATCAACAACAACTAACGAGGGAACAAGATGAGCATCAGTACTCCCACTTTGATCACGTTCGTGATCTATATCGGCGCCATGCTGTTGATTGGCTTCGCGGCCTATCGTGCCACCAAGAATTTCGACGACTACATCCTCGGGGGACGTAGCCTGGGCAGTTTCGTCACGGCACTCTCGGCGGGCGCTTCGGACATGAGCGGCTGGTTGCTGATGGGCCTGCCGGGCGCGATTTTTGTTGCCGGCCTGTCGGAAAGCTGGATCGCCATTGGGTTGATCGCCGGTGCCTGGCTGAACTGGCTGTTCGTTGCCGGGCGTTTGCGTGTACACACCGAGCGCAACAAGAATGCGCTCACGCTGCCTGATTATTTCTCCCACCGCTTCGAAGACGAAAGCCGTTTGCTGCGCATCTTCTCCGCGCTGGTCGTGCTGGTGTTCTTCACCATCTACTGCGCCTCCGGCGTGGTCGCCGGCGCACGTCTGTTCGAAAGCAGCTTCGGCGTTCCCTACGACATCGCGCTGTGGATCGGCGCCGCCGCCACCATCCTCTATGTGTTCATCGGCGGATTCCTCGCGGTGAGCTGGACCGACACGGTGCAGGCAACGCTGATGATCTTCGCCTTGCTGATCACGCCCGTTTTCGTGGTGCTGGCGCTGGGAGACATGGGGGCTGCGATGGACACCATCGCCACACAGAATCCGGCCGCGTTCGACATGTTCAACGGGTTGTCCTTCGTTGCCATCGTCTCGCTGCTGGCCTGGGGCCTGGGTTATTTCGGCCAGCCGCACATCCTGGTCCGCTTCATGGCGGCCGATTCCGTGAAGACCATTCCCAACGCCCGCCGGATCGGCATGGCGTGGATGATCCTGACACTCGCCGGCGCCGTCGCAGTCGGATTCTTCGGCATCGCCTATTTCGCCGGGCATCCCGAACTGGCCGGCCCGGTCAACCAGAACGGCGAGCGGGTCTTTATGGAACTGGTGAAAATCCTGTTCAATCCCTGGGTTGCCGGCGTGATTCTGTCCGGCGTGTTGGCCGCGGTGATGAGCACCCTCAGCGCTCAGTTATTGGTCAGCTCCAGTGCCCTGACGCAAGATTTCTACAAAGCCATGCTGCGCAAGAACGCCTCGCAGACCGAACTGGTCTGGGTCGGTCGTGCCATGGTGCTGCTGATCGCATTCATCGCCCTGGGCATCGCTTCGAATCCGGACAGCAAAGTCCTGGGCCTGGTGTCCTACGCCTGGGCCGGCTTCGGCGCGGCCTTCGGTCCGGTGGTGCTGATCTCCCTGCTGTGGAAGAACATGACGCGCAACGGTGCGCTGGCCGGCATGGTCGTGGGTGCCGTGACCGTGGTGGTCTGGAAAGAGTTCGTCGGCATGGGACTGTACGAAATCATTCCGGGCTTCATTCTCGCCAGCATCGCCATCGTGCTGTTCAGCAAGGTGGGCCAGGGCGCTTCGGCGACCATGATCAAGCGTTTCGAGGACGCTGAGAGCGAATACCAGGGTCGCTGATCAGGTAGGTACCGAAACCCCGCTGCCGGCACCGCTGACAGCGGGGTTTTTTGTGTTCGAGGGGCGCCCTGGCTAACGGTCAATCGTCGACGATAAGGTTCTCACGGTCATCCTTGGCGCCGGCGGCGATCAGGTGTTCGGCCTGGTCCTCGGTGATGTGAGCGCTGGCACCGTCGATATGCGCGACGGACATCCGCGCGTTCGGGTCGGTGCTGATACGTGTATCCATGATCGCGCTGCGATACGTGGTGCCTTCGAGCGTGGTGGAACAGGTGCCGGTGGCAATATCGATCGTGACTGACATGGCGGACCTCCAGGTGTGTCGTGCAAAGCGGCACAGGCGTGCGCGCCCTTGATCGTCAGACCGCCTCAGCGTCGATCCGTTGCCCGGGTCAGCGAGGCGTATGGCGGGTGCCGCCGGGCGGGGAATGGCACGGGGCAACAGCCGAGGGTGCCCGCGCCTGGCGAACCCGAGCCACCACGGCAAACCGAGGCCGCCCTCGCCAGGGGTAAAACCGGCCGGTCACGAGCCAAAGCGCCGGGCAGACGCTATCCTTGTGGATTACTCGCCAGCCGTTGCCAAGCCTGTGCAAGCTGGTGTCTTGCGTTTCGTCAGTGGCAGTGGGGCGCGCTCCGCTGCACAAGGATATTCCAATGAATGTAAGCACTCCGACCCTGATCACCTTCGTGATCTACATCGTGGCGATGATCCTCATCGGCTTCACCGCCTATCGCGCCACCAAGAATTTCGACGATTACATCCTCGGCGGGCGCAGCCTCGGCAGTTTCGTCACGGCACTCTCAGCGGGTGCTTCGGACATGAGCGGCTGGCTGCTGATGGGCCTGCCGGGCGCGATATTCGTCGCCGGGTTGTCGGAGAGCTGGATCGCCATCGGTCTGATCGCCGGTGCCTGGCTCAACTGGCTCTTCGTGGCCGGGCGCTTACGTGTGCATACCGAGCACAATCACAATGCGCTGACCCTGCCGGACTACTTTTCGCATCGCTTCGAAGATACCAGCCGGTTGCTGCGCATCTTCTCCGCGTTGGTCATCCTGGTGTTCTTCACCATCTACTGCGCTTCGGGCGTGGTTGCCGGCGCGCGGCTGTTCGAGTCCACCTTCGGCATGCCCTACGGCGTTGCCCTGTGGGTAGGGGCGGCGGCGACGATCCTTTACGTGTTCATTGGCGGTTTCCTCGCCGTGAGCTGGACCGACACCGTGCAGGCGACGCTGATGATCTTCGCGCTGCTGATCACGCCGGTGTTCGTCATCCTCTCCCTGGGCGACATGGGAACGGCGATGGAAACCATCGCTGCGCAGGACCCGTCCAACTTCGACATGTTCAAGGGCCTGTCCTTCATCGCGATTGTTTCGCTGTTGGGCTGGGGCCTTGGCTATTTCGGCCAGCCGCACATTCTGGTGCGATTCATGGCGGCCGATTCGGTGAAAACCATCCCCAACGCACGCCGCATCGGCATGACCTGGATGATCCTGACGCTGGCAGGCGCGGTCACCGTGGGCTTTCTCGGCATCGCCTATTTCGCCGACAACCCGGCGCTGGCCGGCGCCGTCACCCAGAACGGCGAGCGTGTATTCATGGAGCTGGTGAAGCTGATGTTCAATCCCTGGATCGCCGGCATCATCCTGTCCGGCGTACTGGCCGCGGTCATGAGCACCCTCAGCGCGCAATTGCTGGTCAGCTCCAGCGCGCTGACGCAGGACTTCTACAAGGCGTTTCTGCGCAAGGGCGCGTCACAGACCGAACTGGTCTGGGTCGGCCGCGCCATGGTGCTGTTGATCGCGCTGATCGCCATCGGCATTGCTTCGAATCCCGACAGCAAGGTGCTGGGGCTGGTGTCTTACGCATGGGCCGGTTTCGGCGCGGCATTCGGCCCGGTGGTGCTGATCTCGCTGGTATGGAAGCGCATGACACGCAACGGCGCGCTGGCCGGCATGCTGGTCGGCGCCGTGACCGTGGTGGTCTGGAAACAATTCATCGGCCTCGGTCTGTACGAAATCATTCCGGGCTTCATTCTCGCCAGCCTGGCGATCTATATCGTCAGCCTGATGGGTAGGGAACCAGCGGCCTCCATCCAGCAGCGTTTCGAGGCGGCGGACGCGGAGTACCGTGCCGGTTGATCATTTCGTGGGCGTCTAGCTCAGGTTAGGCGGCTCCCGCCTCCGGGTGGGGCCTTGCCGGCATGCGGTGCCGGCTGTACGCAGCGCCTTGCGGAAGCAGGCCGGCGAGCGGGGCGATGTGAAACTACCCGTGTTCCTCATCGCCCCTGCATCGAAATGACGCGGTTGTTTAAACTTATTGAACGCCAGTAGCTGCATAGCTGAATGCTCAAAACCTCGATTGGTCACTCAACGGGCATGCCGGTACGCTGAGCGATTTACCGCGCGATTACAGGTCTGTGTGCGCTATGCGGATCGATCTGTAGTCATAGGGCTCACGAGACGCCGTCAACATGTCCAGGCACCTTTGCGGGTTGCTCGCCGGTAACAGCTTCAGTTTTTCCGGAGCCAGATCCCACCAGCGGCTTTCAAGCAGTCTCTCCCTTAGCGCTTCGTCAAATCGATAGCCGATAATCTTGGCGGGAGTGCCCGCGACAATGGCGTATGGGGGGACGTCTTTCGTGACCACCGAACGAGTGGCGATGATGGCGCCAGTGCCGATTCGAACACCGTCCATGACAATGGCGTCCAGGCCTATCCAGACGTCATGGCCGATCACTGCGCTCGTGCTGTTGGGGGTGTAGTGTTCCGCGCTATCGGCGCTGTACATGAACGGGTTGGAGCTCAACCAGTCGGCAGGGTGCGTATACCGCTCCAGACCGATCATGACGCCATTTCCTATCGAGCAGAACCTGCCCACCGAAGAAACGCAGCCCAACTCTGATCCGCTTCGTACGTGTAGCGTTGCGCACCCGGTCACTGGCGGTCCCGCAGCGCGCTTTCGCATGAATCCACAGATGCCATGCCGGACATGCGATAGCAGCGGCTGTCGACCGTCTCAACCCCGTGCCGGTACATCCTGAACCCGCTGGCCGCGCAAGAAAACTGTGCCCTTTTCCTCGCCTATTCGTGTGGTTCGTCCCTACGGCGCGAAGCGAGCGAGTCGGCCTGAAATACTTTAATCGTTATGATATAACATGTTATGTTTTGCGGCCGTCATAACCTCCTTGCGAGCTTCCGTGCGCCGTGCCGCACAGCTGCCTCGGAAGGCATTTTTTTCCTCTGGAGTGTCGTATGAAGCCGCAACATCACCCGCTGGCCTGGGCCGTCGGCCTGGCCTTTGTGCCCGCCGCCTGGGCCGCCGAACCGGTCCAACTCGATCCTGTCGTGGTCAGCGCCAGCGGCCTGGCCAAGCAGAGTCATGAAATGACCACGCCGGTAGCGGTCATGGAGGGCGATGAGCTGGTGCTGCGGCGTGAGGCTACCCTGGGCGAAACGCTTGAAAGCCTGCCAGGCGTGCGCTCCAGCAGCTTCGGTGCCGGCGCGGCTCGGCCAGTGATCCGTGGTCTGGACGGCGCACGTGTGAAAGTGCTGAGCGATGGCATCGAGTTGCTCGATGCGTCGACCATCAGCCCGGATCACGCGGTCACCAGCGAGCCGTTGCTGGCCGAGCGCATCGAGGTCCTGAAAGGCCCGGCAACCTTGCTCTACGGTGGCGGCGCGATCGGCGGGGTGGTCAACGTCATCGACAAGAAGATCCCTACGCATGTCCCGACAAAGGGCTACGAGGGTGAACTGGAATTGCGTGCCAATAGTGCCGCGAACGAAGGCGCTGGCGTGTTCGGGATCACTGCAGGGAGTGGCAACTTTGCCGTGCGCGCGGAGGGCGCCAAGCGCCAGGCCGACGCGTACGAGATTCCGGGTTCGCCGGATAAGCAGGCGGGCTCCTACAACGACACCGATAGCTTCACCCTGGGCGCAAGTTTCATTGGCGAGCGGGGCTACATCGGGATGGCCTATGGCGAGCAGAACAATCGCTACGGCCTGCTCGCCCATGAACATGCGGACTGCCACACGCACGGCAGCGATTGGCATTGCGGTGGTCACGGCGATCACGATGGGCATGACGATCATGACCACCATGACCACCATGAGCACGGCAGCGTCCCTTACATCGACATGCGGCAGAAGCGCTGGGACCTGCGCGGTGAGCTGAGCGACCCGCTGCCAGGCTTCGAGCTGGCGCGTGTGCGAGTGGGCCACAGCAACTATCAACATGAGGAGATCGAAGGTGGAGAAGTGGGGACCCGCTTCAACAATGACGCCACCGATGCGCGCCTGGAGCTGACCCATCAACCGCTGTTCGGCTGGCGCGGCGTGGTCGGCGCGCAAACGCTGCGCCGCGACTTCGAGGCTCTGGGGGAGGAGGCTTACGTACCGCCAACGCTGACCCGCAACCACGGGCTGTTCGTGCTTGAGGAGTACAGCGTCGGGGCCTGGCGCTATGAGGTGGGGCTGCGGCATGAATGGCAGGATATCGAGGCCGATGGCCAGCGCGACAGCGACCATAGCGGTACGTCCGTATCGGCTGGCGCGGTCTGGACGTTCGCACCCGCCTATTCGCTGGGTCTGTCCCTGTCTCGCTCGCAACGCCTGCCGACGGCTGAGGAACTCTATGCCAACGGCCCGCACGCGGCCACTCGCACGGTCGAACTGGGCAACGCCGATCTCGAAGAAGAAACCTCGCACAACTCCGAACTCACGCTGCGCAAGTTCGCCGGTCGTACCACTTTCAGCGTCAGCCTCTTCCGCAACGAGGTGGATGACTTCATTTACGCCGCCGACACGGGCCACGACATTGGCGGCGGCTACCGCGAGATCGAATACCGCCAGCACGACGCGGTCCTCACCGGGGCCGAGGCGGAGGTCCGTTTCCAGGCTACCGATAGCACCGCGTTTACGCTGTTCGGCGATCACGTCCGCGGCAAACTGCGAGACGGCGAGGGCGATCTGCCGCGCATTCCGGCGGATCGGCTCGGTGTGCGGATGGACCAGGCGTTTACCACGGCGCTGAATGGCCAGCTGGAGTTCTACCGTGTGCAACGCCAGGATGATCTGGCCGATTACGAGACCGGAACCGGCGGCTATAACATGCTCGGCGCCGGCCTCAGCTACGGCGGCTCGTTGAGCCAGACCGATTACCTCCTCTATCTGAAGGCCAACAACCTGCTCGACGAAAAGGCACGCCAACATACGTCCTTCATCAAGGACGAGGTGCTGCTACCGGGGCGCAACCTGACGGTTGGCATGCGCCTGGCCTTCTGAGCGCGCGCCGAGCCTGGCGGGCCCTGCGGCGAGCGCGGCAGCTTGCACCTGCCGCGTTGCAGGTCGGCCAGGCCTGGCAAAGACCGACCTTGCGCTCGGGTCATGCGGGCCGGCTGCGCGCTGCATGAGGACGCTGGCCCGCACGGCCTGACGTTGCGTCAGGGCAGATCCAGGTGTGAACGGCGGTCGCCAGGCGAACGATGCGGACCGATAGGCAGCGCGACTCGGTCCGGTGTCCTGCGCCGTCAGCAGTTGCCTTTCTTCGCCTGGCCCGGCGGACAGTGATTGCCGCCGTGGCCGCCTCCATCACCGATGTCGATGCCGATACCCGGCAAGCGCAGGCTGCAGCCGGTCATCAACAGGGCCGCCAGCACGACAGCCATTGCACGAGTCATAACGGGTTGTGCTTTCATGGAATACTCCTGGATTTACGCATGAGAGGCGCCGGCCGTTCCGGTTCCCCGTGCAGTATCCACGTCTATGAGTTGCCGTGACAGGTGATTTGATCGCATCGAGGCGATGTGTCTGCAGACTTGCTACGCCGCATTTTGCGTCAGGCAGCACAGATGTTCGCAACGTCGACGTCGGCTCCATCGTCACTATAAGCATGGCGGCACCCGCACCATTTCCGAGACGAACCCCACCGGTCGTCTGCTGAGCATCCGTCGGGTTTGACAGGTCGAACCTTTCTGCCACGGTTAGTCGACGTGCGCGTTGTGCTTGCGCGCGGTATCGCGGTAAAGCTCGCATCGATAGAACAACAATAAATGAGGACATTCATATGCTTGCAAGTAAGTTGGCTTCCGCCTGCACGCGCGCCGCTGCCGGCCTGATGCTGGTCGGTACCCTCGGGGTCGCCGCCGACCTCCAGGCGCGCGAAAGGCCGATCAAACCACCGCTGTCCCACAGTGAATCGCGCGAACAGGATTCGCGTACCTTCGTTCCCATCGAATCCCCCCTGGCGGCTCTTCCGGGCCTGCCAAGCGAGCGCTGGACCGGCATTTACCAAGGCTCGTCCTACCAGATCGAAGTGCCGCCGAACTGGAACGGTATGCTGGTGATGTATGCCCACGGTTACCGCGGAACAGGCCCGGAACTCACCGTCGCTCCGCCGTCGATCCGCCCGTGGCTCCTGCAACAGGGCTATGCCTGGGCAGCGTCCAGTTACAGCAAAAACTACTACGATGTACGCGCCGGAATCGAAGACACCAATGCACTGGCGCTGGCTTTTAGCAGCCTGACTGGCAAGTCCCAGCCGTCCAAGACCTACATCACCGGCCATTCGATGGGCGGCCATGTGGCGGCGGCTGCGGTGGAGGCGGAAACCTATGCCACCGCCAACAATCGAGTCCGGTATGACGGCTCGGTGCCGATGTGCGGTGTCACCGGCGACGTGTATGAATTCGAGTACCTGATGAACTTCACCCTGGCCGCGCAGCATCTGGCGGGCCTGGGCCCGACCACGTTTCCGGCGACCGATTTCCAGGCGAAGCTTCCACAGATCATCGGTGCGCTCTGGAACACCTACCCAACCGAACCTTCTGCCCAGGGGCTCAAGCTCGAAGGCATCGTGCGCGAACTGAGCGGCGGCGACCGTCCGATCTTTGCCGAAGGGTTCCGCACCAGCCTGCAGAGCGTCGTGCTGGATACCGGCGGGCGAGACGGCTCCGTCGTCGGCATCCTGGCTGACTCGTTGACCGGCAACCTCGGCACGCGCTACCAGTTCGATACGCGCAAGGCCATGTCTGCCGAGGAGCGTGAATTCAATGATTCGATCATCCGTGTGATCGGGCACCCGCCCGCCAACAGCATTCGCCCGGACGGTCTGCGCTGGATTCCCGTGGTCAACGGCCAGTTCGATGTGCCGGTGGTGAGCATCCACACCCTGGGCGACCTCTACGTGCCGTTCAAGCACCAGCAGATCTACCGCCGCAATGCCGAAGCAAACGGCAACGGCGAGCTGCTGGTACAACGCGCAATCCGGGCGCCCAGCCACTGTGATTTCAGCTACCAGGAGCAGGTGGAAGCGATGGCCGCGATGCTGCAATGGGAACAGCAGGGTATCAAGCCTGCGGGCGACGACGTCCTCAATCCGCGCGTGGTCGCTGATCCCGCGTATGGCTGCTCGTTCACCCGCAACGAAGGCATCCCGACGCGTGCGCTGCTCCCGGCCTGTCCGGAAAGCTGATGAGCTGACCGGCCACGGTTGCGACGCGAAAGCCCCGCTTAGGCGGGGCTTTCGCCGGGTTACATCGGCGTCTCCGGGTCGGTCGTCGCGACGTCCTACGGTGTCTGGCCTCGCCTCCGGCTATGGGGGCTGCGCCGCGCGCCGCCGCGTCGAGCATTGACCGCTGACTTGCCAGCCTCGGCAGATTTCACGGACGGGCAGGGCTATCATTCACGCTCACTCACGAGAAGGTTCGACCATGCCCCATCTTTCCCTGATCGGCATTTTGCTTGGCGCGATGACTGCGACGACGTTGGCGGGCTGCGTTGCCTACGCTGAAGGCCCATACGAGCGTGACCGCCATTCGCATCGCGATCATGGCTATGAGGTGCCGAAAGGACACCTGCCGCCTCCCGGCGAGTGCCGCATCTGGTATCCCGACCGCGCGCCCGGCCAACAGCCCCCGCCCGGCAATTGCCGCGAACTCCGCCGCCACGTCCCCTACGGGGCGACGCTGATCCGCGGCTGACCCGTTTGCGTGGCATTGCAGCGCCAGACGAACACAAAAAAGCCCCGCGTATGCAGGGCTTTTTTCTATCGATAGCGACCGAAGGGATCAGCCCTTTTGCTTAGCGTGCCGTAGCGCGGCGTCGAGTCGCTCAGCTCAATTGGCTCGGTCCGTCGCGCGGGTTCCAGCCCTACATCGCGTCGAATGCAGCCTGTAGTTCCTGCTGCCCCGACTTTCCACTTTGCAAGAGCAGCATCAGCAAAATGCGTGCTTTCTGCGGGCTCAGATTCCCTGCCATGACGGCACCTGCATCGGCAGTCGTTTTCCCACCGCCTTCAAAACCATAGTTGGCCATGACGCGTCCGTTGTACACGCGCGTCGAGATCACCACCGGAATCTGCTTGCCCAGCGCGTATTTGACGGCCTCGAACATGGGCTGATTCATATTTCCCATGCCCAGCGCCTGGACGACGATTCCCTTTGCACCCTGGTCGACGGCGCTGCGCAGCAGGCTGCCATCAGCGCCTCCGTACATGGCGACGATTTCCACTTTGGGCATGGTGTCGGTGCGGATTTCGATGTGCTGGCGCCGCAGCGGCTCCCTGGCAAAGATCACACGGTCGGGATAAACCTCCCCCAGGAATCCGTAATCGCCGGATTGAAAGGTCTCTACGTTAGCCGTATGGGTTTTCGTTACATGGCGTGCGGCATTGATCTGGTTGTTCATGGCCAGCACCGTGCCCATACCCTTCGCCTGCTCATCAACCGCAATGCGCACGGCATTGAGCAGGTTGCGGGGGCCGTCGAAGTCGGAGGAAGAAGCGTTGCGCTGCGCGCCGATGACCACGACGGGTTTGTCCGAGTTAACGGTCAGGTCCAGCCAGAATGCGGTTTCCTCCAACGTATCGGTGCCGTGGGAAACAATCACACCCGATACCTCCGGACGCGTCAGTGCAGCATCGACTGCTTTCGACAGCTCGACCCAGCGCGGCGGGTCCATGTAGTCAGACGGCACATTCGACAGGTTGGTGACTTCGATCTTTGCAAGCTCAGCCACCTCAGGCACGGTGGCCAGCAAGTCATCACCGGATATCGCGGGTACAGGCGCGTTCTTGACCGGATCGATTTTCATGGCAATCGTGCCACCGGTGGCAATGAACTGAACGGTAGGCTTTTCTTGCGCATAGGCGCTGCCAATCAAGGTCGCGCAAAGCCCGGCTAATAAAAAAGAGCGCTTCTTCATGTCAGTTCCTTGTTGTTTTGTTCGCTGTACGGGTAATGACACTGACTGCCGACCCAATGTTCTGTTGCTCCGCGCGCAAGCAGAAAGCGCGCCGGCTGGATTTGCAGGTCAGCCATGCGGAGTGTCGGCCCCCGCCAGCTCCGGAGGCGTGGTTCATGGAAGGCGCGCGAGCCCAACTTGACCCAGCGCATGCTCAACGAACTATCAGAATCACCAGCGACGGTGACGCCGGACTGATCGCGCTGGCGGCATGCCAGGCATAGCGAGGCGGGTCACCATCACCATTGATAACGAATGAACGTCTACGGCTACGAAGATTTAAAACATTCAGTCATGAACGTAAATGCTCGTAAACGCGATTGATTTCCATTAAACTTCGACGGAGGTTCTGAGTGGTTCGCTTCAGCAGTTACTAGTACGGGTTCACAAGGAGTACATCCTATGCGTCATTTCTCGTTCCGAGCGTTAGCTGGAATAATAGTTTGCACACTATTGTCTTGCGCACAGTTGCAGGCTGCCGAACGCTTCGTCGCCAGTGTATACGGCCCGGTGAAGCTCAACGGTGTACCCCAGCGTGTGGTTGCGCTTGATGAAAATGCGTTGGATGTGGCACTTGCGCTTGGCGTTCAGCCAGTGGGTGCCTTGGCGAGCCGTGGGGGCACCGATGTGCCTGATTACCTCAAGGATAAAGCCGGCAATATCGCGCTGGTCGGTAGTGTCCGCGAGCCGAATCTGGAAGCGATACTGAATTTGCAGCCAGACCTCATCCTGGCGTCCTCTGAGTTGCCTAAGACGCTATACGACAGACTCAGCCTGATCGCTCCAACCATCGTGCCGAAAGGCGGTTCGTTTCAAGACTGGCGTACGGTCAATGATGTCTACGCCCTGGCTCTGGACAAGCAGGACGAAGGCGCGGCGCTCAGAGATGAAATTGATGCCCGGTTAGTCGCTTTACGTGAAGGCCTGTCCGGTAGCCCCAAGGTCAGCGTAATTCGCTGGAATCCTCAGGGTCCTTTCATAATGTCTAGCCAACTGTTTGTTGGCCAGCTATTGGATGCCGTGGGATTCAAGCCCAACGAACTTTCGACCCAAACGAAAAAGCCACATACGGACATCCTCAGCCTGGAGAATCTCAGCAAGGCCGACGCCGACTGGATCTTCCTCGCGACACTTAACAGCGATGGTCAGAAGGCACTGGAAGAAGCCCGCAAGCAGCCAGCCTTCAATCGTTTGGGTGCGGTGAAAAATGATCATGTCGTGTCGGTCGATGGCCAGATATGGAGCAGCAGCGCGGGCTATCTCGCAGCACACCGCATTCTCGATGATGTAGAAAAGGCATTACTTGACTGATGCACAGCGTCCGGCTTCCTTTATCGCGCGCTTTGGCAGTTACAGGCCTTTGCCTTTTACTGCTGTGCCTCGCCAGCCTGGTGTTCGGGGCTGGCGACGTCAGTGTGTCGCGGAGTCTCCTTACGCTTTCTGGCGCAGATGATGAGCAGGCGCAGTTCGTCCTATATCAATTACGTTGGGCCCGTACAGAACTGGCGCTACTGGTCGGCGCCGCACTTGGCGCGGCTGGCGTATTGCTGCAATCAGTAACGCGAAATCCTCTTGCCGAGCCTGGTCTCATGGGTGTGAGCGCAGGCGCCTCGTTCGCGGTGGTGCTGGCCATTGCCCTGGGCGCCAGCGCAGCCTCAATCAACCTGATGGTTGCCGTTGGGGGAGCGCTCGTAGGTTGCGTCCTGGTGTTGTTGGTGACGCAGATGCGCGGCGTGGGCGAGGACTCTGTACGCTTGGTGCTCGCGGGGGCAGCGTTCTCGGGATTGCTCATGGCGCTTAGCAACATGCTGTTGCTCCAGGATCAGCGGACCGCGGACGAGATGCGCTTCTGGGTGATCGGCGCGCTGGCCGGACGCCCATTGGATACCTTCAGCTGGAGCCTACCTGGGCTTATTGCCGGGCTGTTGCTGGCTCTGCCCCTCATTCCAGCATTGGCCGCACTGTCTTTAGGTGAGCGCGTCGCGAGCGGGCTGGGTCATCACCCCCAGGTGACGCGCTTGATCACGCTTCTGTCAGTGGCCCTATTGGTCGGCACGGCCACTGCTGCGGCTGGGCCGATTGGATTCGTGGGCCTGGTCGTACCCTTCATTGCAAGGCGTCTGGTCGGTACCGACATTCGCCGAACCTTTGCTCTTTCGATGTTGATAGGGCCATGCATTGTGCTATTTGCCGACGTCTTATCCCGTTTGCTAGTACGGCCGTATGAGCTGCCGGTAGGCGTTATCACAGCTTTCATCGGCGCGCCGATCCTAATTGCCGTAGTGCGCAGCCATAGACTGCCGACCTTATGACTCAAGCATCCACATTCTCAGAAGGCCATACCCTGCTGCGGATTGCCTCGCTGTCCTTCCTCATCCACCGGCGCAGCATGCTGGTTGGCGTTTGCCTGTGTCTGGCTCTGATATTTACGGTGGCCTGGTTGCTTGCCGTGGGCTCGCCGGGGCTGAGCCACTGGCAAGCATTGCGTGCGGTCTTGGGCGACGGCGAACCGGTGCACCTTCTGCTCGTCCGCGAGTTGCGCCTGCCCCGGCTAATTGCTGGCTTGCTGAGCGGAGCGGCCCTTGGTGCTGCGGGCTGCCTGTTACAGACGTTGGCACGCAACCGGTTGGCAACACCGGGTGTTATCGGCATAGACGACGGTGCGACCGCTTTTGCCGTCGCGTCTATCGTAGCGATTCCGACCAGCATCGCCCCGTCGATGCTGGCCTTGTCCGGTGCAGCCACGGCCGCAGCGCTGACGTTCGCTCTAGCAATGGGCTCCGGCGCGCGGGGTTATCGCTTCATCGTCGTGGGCATCGCCATCGGCGTGCTCTTCGGTGCACTGACGAACCTGATGCTGGCGCGTACTGACATCGATGCCGCCAACGCCGCTTACCCGTGGACGGTCGGGAGCCTAAATGCACGCCCCGCTCAATCGGTGCTCCTGTTAGGTATAGGCTTGGCGGTCGGCCTCCCAGCGGCCAAGCTGCTGAGCCGTTCCCTGGCGCTGATGCGGTTCTCTGACAACGTCGCAATCGGCCTTGGTACGCGCCTGCAGTTGATGCGACTACTGACGCTCATGTTGACCGTGTGGCTGACTGCGCTTGCAGTTGCAGTAGTCGGCCCGGTCGGGTTGATCGCACTGGTCGCACCGGAGATGGCTCGTTACTTGTGCCGACAATACGGAGTACCGGTAATCAACGCTGCGCTTAGCGGTGCGCTGTTAATGATCATCGCCGATTGGGTGGGTCGCACCTTGTTCGCGCCAATCGAGATCCCGGTCGGCATCATCATGGCCATCGTAGGCGGGCCGTATCTGATCTGGATCTTGCTACGCCAACCTTCTCGGACCCTCTCATGAGCAAACTTCCCAGCATTCTCACAGAGCGAAGCGCCATTGACGTTCGGCTGGAGGCCAGCGCCCTCTGCATGGGCTACGGTGGCTCACCGATCATCGAAGGGCTGGACCTGCTATTGCCCAAGGGCAAGGTGACGGCCATCGTCGGGCCCAACGGTTGCGGCAAGTCCACGCTGCTAGCCGGCCTCGCACGCCTGCATAAACCCAACAGCGGCGCCGTGCTGCTTAATGGCAAGGCCATTACCCAACTGCCGACTCGCGAAGTGGCGCAACAGTTGGCACTGCTCCCCCAGGAAGCCAGTGCACCAGATGGTCTTACCGTTGCCGAACTGATCCGCTTTGGTCGTCAACCGCACCAAAGGCTGCTGCAGCAATGGAGTGAACACGATCAGGCTGTTGTCGACGCCGCCCTGCACGTCGCCGATTTGACGGAGTTGGCAGATCGCCCGTTGCAATCAATGTCTGGGGGCCAACGCCAGCGCGCCTGGATCGCCATGGCCATCGCGCAGGACACGCCGTTGCTACTGCTCGATGAGCCTACTTCAGCGCTAGACCTCGGGCATCAGATTGAGGTGTTCGAGCTCATTCGCCAGCTAGCGGCAGCGGGAAAAACCATCGTCATGGTCGTGCACGACCTGACGAGTGCCTGCCGCTACGCCGATCATCTGGTGGCCATGGAGGGGGGGCGCGTCATTGCGGAAGGTGCCCCGGACGTGGTCGTGACGCCGAGCCTGGTCGAGTCCCTCTATGGTATCCAATGCATTTTGCTACGCGATCCCTTGCACGGCACTCCCGTAATCTCGGCGATCACACGATCAAAAGATCAGCCAGATGCGTAACACCCTCCTGCTCACTGGTCAGCCTGCCTGGAGATATTGAAGTGGCTGCAGGGCTAGATGAAGTTGGCCATCGCCATTTCGTGATTTAGGGGGCGAGCATCGGCAGAGCTGACTCCGGACTCGCTCGGTCATGACTCAATCTGTTTCCGGCTGCGCCTGGATTGCGCCCTGCTCCAAAAACATGCTGGCGCGACGCGAGGCCGTCATCATTCACGCAACCGCCATCCCTGGTCGGCTGCCTCTGCTCCAAGCAACGGCAGCCTACGTAGCAGCCAAGACTACGCTCGACGTCGTACAGCTAACGGAAGAGGTTTCGCCCTCGTGTAGGCGTCCCGTTGGTACGAGATTGGTCATGAAACACCGGCGCGGCAGCGAAATCATGTGGCGTTGTATCGCTGCCGATATTTTTGCCGGGCTTTCCAGCCGCCGCTGGTTTGGTATGGCTTGTTACTACGGAGTTGGTATCACTGCGGCGGATTTGAAAGGCCAAAACTGTTGCCGTAACTATCACCAAAAAAAAAGAGGCCTCGCTAGAGGCCTCGTGTTGTCTGGAGCGGGCGAAGGGAATCGAACCCTTTTGCTTGGTGTGTCGTTCCGTCTCAAAGCGTGTCGTTACGGGGGTTTCCGGCTGATCCAACTGCTCGTTTCGTCGCAATGCGTCACAGTGATTTCGACAGTTTTTCGACACCTATACCTCCACCGGAATATTATCTCCTTAGGACTTTTTAGCGTGGCTTTCAGGCTGATCAGACCTTTGAATATCAATCTTGCTTAATAATTCCATTAGCAGTTCATGAGTATTTATTGGAAAGCTGTCCTTGGTGTCAGAAATATTATTGGTCAGGAATAATTTTGCGGCAATCTGCATTTTGAGCTTATGCTGTTCATCTTCAGGTAGGGATGACAGGAATGGAGTTGCAGTATTGAGGTCAAGCGACTTCTGTAAATGACTATATTGCTGTTGGCGATGTTTTTCTGACTCGCGAGCTAGATAGGCTGCTGGTATCGAAAGTAATATCATAAGAACAAATCTGCTTAGTTGCTCCGTCCAGTCGAAATCAGATGTAGTTGTTTCTAAAAAGGAATATCCAGCGATTCCAATAATTAAAACCATGCAAAATATGGAGCCGTAGCGAAGGATGTTTGCAATGTCACGCTCTTCGCTTGCGTTTTTCTCAAAGTCTCCCGATATGACTCTACCTGAAACATGGCCCAAAACTTTATTTATTTGTTTTTCTTTGTCTATGGTGCTGTCAATTGTAATATCTAGAAGTCTCTCAACTTTGGCCAGCTTTTCTTCTGCTGCTATTTCTATTTCATCTATGCGGTGCGCTAAGGCTTTGATATCCGCATCCGAGCGCCCAATTATTTCACTCGTTGTTTGCTTGATTCTGTCGACTTCAGATAGGCGTGAGGACATTTGCCTGATTAATTCTCTTGCGCGTCCCGCCAGTATTTCAAGCTCTTTTTTGCTTGCATAGCCTTCGTCTTGGTTTTCGAGGTCAAAATGGCTGTGAATAAACGGTTTAAGACTAAGTCTGATTTCTTTGAGAAGGCGAGATCTCGAAGCGATAATTTCACCTCTTAGTTTCGCTTCGCTAAGCTGTTCGAGGTGCCCAATTAATAAACTAGAATAGATGTCTAGTTCTTGTAGCCATTCCGTGTGTTTTAGGTCGTTGTATGAGTTGTTTCTGAAGAAAGCTATTGTTTCCCTCAGCGTGTCAGCTAGTTGGGAGTGGCGTAAGTTTGGTGAGTTTTCGACCTTCTTTAAGAGATCTTCCACAGATCTTGCAAATGATGTGATTGCTTCTTTATCTGTCAACATAAGGCGGCCGTATAAATAAAAGAATGTTAATGCTGGTCAAGGCAGAAAATTGTTTGTTGCGGCGCAAGCAGGTTCGTATCGGCTGCACATTTTCTTGAACGCAACCTTTGCACCTTTACGGCAGTCGCGATAGATCAGCGAGCCGCGTTTGTAGTTTTGGCACACGCTACTGAAGTCGATCTGGTCGTTTACGACCGTCCACTGGAACTGACCTCCGACGCGCTGCTTATTGTGGCCAATCTCCCAGCTCCAGTTGCTGAGATGAGTCTCACGGCTTACTGAGCGCTTCCGAGTGTTGTTGGACGAATTGGAAGCGTAATAGCGGGCCGGTGGTGGCTGCATCGTGTTGGCGGCGGGGCGGGGGGTGTAGTTTTCGTCATTGAATGATGTTTGGCGAGACTGCGTTGCCTCCGCCGAACGCTCCGCGAACGACTCGATTTCTTCCTGGCTCAGCTGATGCTGCTGGGGCGCAGGTGTCGGTTCTAATGCTGAGGCTTCGTGGTTTGCAACGGACGGCTGGCTAATCGGCTGCATGGGCTGTGCTGGCTCTGGCCTAAATAGAGGCTTGCCGCCGACATGAATGCCCTGTTTGATCTGGTTCAGGTCCAGCACGATCGGCTTTCCGAACGTCAATGCCAGTGCCGTAATGACAGCTGAACCAATTCCAAGTATCGCGAGGAATCGCCATGGCCCTTGCTTCTTCCTGCTGCGCAGGTATTCCGGTGCATCGTCCCATTCCGATTTCATATCGCCTCCTTGCTTAGTGATCGGGCCCGTTAATAAATCTGTTCCCTTTATGGCGTTTTATCATAGGACGCCTTCAGACGTTGAATATGAATAACTCGTTGAAAGTAAATTTCAAGGTATTCTTTCGTGGGGTTTAGAGGCATGGGATATTTTAAGCACGCTATAACCGACTCATCGCCTAGGTATTCTGGTTTTTGTTTGATGGACCGGATACCTTCTGCACCGATGAGGCCGCTGCCAAAAAAAGCACATGACATATAAGAGGTGCATATTTCTTTTTTGCTAAAGTCACGGCCAATCATCACTGAAAGCACCTGTTCTCTAAGCTTTCTCCGAATTGTCCGCTCATATCTCCCGCTAACAGTACGTACAAATTGCTGTTCAATGGTGCTTGCGCCCTGCACTTTTCCAGTTAGAAATCTGAGTATGATCACTCGAATGACTGAAAGCTGATCGATGCCATAATGCATGTCGTTTCTATGGTCTTCCGCTGCCACAAGTGTCTGAATCAGGTTTTGATTGATAATTTCAATATCTAAATCTATGCTATTTATTAGTTTGGCGCATTTCTCGTAATCAATAATTAAAGAATTGTAACGTAATAGTCTGGTTATCGCGGCGACTATGAAGATTGGGAGAGTAGAGATATAGAAGGATGATCTTCGAATGATTGTCGTTGCCACAACACGTCTCCAGATGAGTTGGCAGCCGTGGTGTAGAATCTCCCCGTCAGCGCTCCTTTTCTTTCAAATGTACTGATCGGGATTTTCAGGTAAATTGAAGAGTCCCGTTTTCTGCCTTGTTCGACTATTTGCAAATGCAATACGCTCCCCCGGGTATAGTTTTTCTCTATGCGGCCATTGACAATGCCGCGGCATCTTTTATCTCCAATGTGCTCGGCTGATCCTTCTCTACTTATCTCGCCAGTTCGTTCTGATGTACCTTGAATGAAGTGGCCGTCAGTAAACATTATTATTGTTCTGAAGGTTCGCATATCTTTGAAGGGGTTGTAAGCGGTTTCTATAGTTATTGTTTCAAGATAGAAGACTCCGCAGAATCTAGATGCTGGAATCCGGCTCTCTTTGATGAGGAAAATCACCAAGGCGGTAATCATTGCTGCGAGGACAGCCGCCACCAATGAACCATAGTTGGATGAATTTGTTCCGAAGCTATGGAGTGTATTAAGGAAAGTTTTTAAGAAATTCCAGATAAAATAAAAATCAAAGTCGGCTGATTCATTCATATTAAATGCCCTTATTTCCTTATTCGAGCGTACCAGCGCACAGCTACTTCAGTGGTAATCGCTATCCCGCGCTTCGATTGGACAAGTTTGAATGGGCGGACTCGTATTCAGGGCTCGTTTGCCCGCATTCAGGATGGATGTTGCCGCTGACTATCCAAAGTGCAAATTGTGGATACAGCTTGACGACTGCCTCGATTTCATCAGCTTTGATTTCTCGAGATTTGGCAGGGTTTTTCAAGTTGCTCCATGTATAGCGACTGATTCCGGTCAGCTGCTCGAGTTGCGGCAGCTTTAGTCCGCTGTGCTTGAGGACTGTTATAACTCTGTCTTTTATCATTCCAAATTGATCTAAGTAAGCTCTATCCAATTTGACTCTATCTGAATATGATTCGTTTCGACTCTAGTCAAAACGGATAGGGTCAATCCGTATGTATTGACACGAATAGTGACGGAACGAGCATGGAACTGGAAGAGCTAGAACCTTCAAAGCTGATTGGCCCACAGCAGGACGTGGAAACCGTCGAATCCTGGGCGGAACGCAACGGCCTGACGTGCTCCATGGCCCGCGCCTGGGTCTACCGGGGCGTACTCCCCACCGTAAAGCTCGGCAAGCGCCGCATGATTAACAGTGCGCTGCTGCGTAGCTGGCTGTTGGAACAGGAGTGGACGGCATGATCCGCGCCGCCTACGGAAAGCCAGGGGAGGGGATGACGTATGAGCCTGTCGACCTATATGCGGCTGCCGCACCCCGAGCACTGCGACTGCTCTGTCTGCTGGTCCCGACGCGAAGTGGCGAAACCCGCTCGCTCCCGGTCCACACCCTGCGCCCAATGCCGCCCCGCATCTGTTCAGCCGATTCGCGCCACACGCATGGGCAAAATCGCTGGTGTCTGGACAGTCCTGGCCTCGGAATGGGCGGTGATACCGGCCTCTACCTGCGAGAAACACGCGCCACCCGACCGACCGCCGAAGTACTGGAGCGTTGTGCTCGACACCGGCAAGCCCACGCCCTACGTGCCGATTCACGAACCGTTCGATCTGGTGGAGTAGGACGTAAGCGCCTGCAGGTCCGTATCGCGGCGCCTACATGGGATGAAATCGGTCGAGAGCTGACCGTTGGCGGGGAGCTGTACGGGCACGTCACCTATCGCCGCGATGTTCCGCTATTCATCCCGTTGGATGGCAGCGAGCCAACGAAGCACCGGACCCTTGTCGAACTGCGTCGCTATGTTGCTGATCGTTATCAGGCTCAACACGAAGCCGAACAGGTCCAGGGCCGCGCTCCCGGCTTGTCCGAACACGCTTCACCGTTCGGACAAACGGAAGC
>Ga0114898_1000844_pt1 | contig 20714 bp, 15 predicted proteins | sample Malvired_Geostar_FD_83496 | JGI IMG/M metagenome (GOLD analysis project Ga0114898, IMG submission 83496) | Marine viral communities from the Global Malaspina Expedition - Malaspina viral metaG DeepMed_Geostar | ecosystem: Environmental > Aquatic > Marine > Oceanic | place: Mediterranean Sea... | reverse complement strand
GCCGCGCTGCTGACACGCGGCAGGCTGCGCAACAGCAGACGCCCGTGGCTGCTGCTCGGTGCATCCTGGCTACTGGCCTGCCTGGCGCTGCTCGGACCAAGCTGGCAGCACGCCGAACAACCCAGCGCGTCACGCGCCGATCCATTGGTGATATTGCTCGACACCACGCCAGCCATGCTCGCAGCCGACGTGCACCCCACGCGTATCGAGCAGGCCAAGCGCAAGATCCTCGACCTGCTGCAGACGCGCCAGGACGCCCAGACCGCGGTGGTGGCCTTTGCCGGCAGCGCACACACCCTGGTGCCGCTTTCCAACGACATCGCCACGACCCAGAATCTGCTGGACGCGCTCCAACCGGACCTGATGCCTGCCCCCGGCCACCGCGCGGACCTGGCCGTGGCCCACGGCATCGAGCTGCTCGCACGAGGCGCCAATGGGCGTGGCCGGCTGCTGTTGATCGGCAGCAGCCTGGACGAACCGGAGCGCGCCGCGATCCGCACGCTGCTCGATGAGAACGATCAGCCATTGCTGATACTGGGCGTCGGTACGGCGCAAGGTGCTCCCATCGCCACGCAAGACGGCAGTTTTCTGAAGGACGATACGGGCGCGATCCTGATCCCGCGGCTGGACGAGGGTGCGATGCGCCGTTTCGCAACCGACGTCGGCGGGCGCTACCAGCATGCCCGCATCGACGATGCCGATCTGCGTGCCCTCGGTTTGCTGGAGCGCAGCGGCGCGCTTCTGCCCCGGGATGACGCTACCCGACTGGACACCTGGCTGGACCAGGGCTACTGGCTGTTGCTGCCGCTGCTGCTAATGGCAGCGTGCGCCGGCCGCCGCGGCTGGCTGTTCTGCCTGCCGCTGCTCATCGTCATGCCGCAACCTGCCAGCGCGTCAGGCATACAGGATCTCTGGCTGCGGCCGGACCAGCAAGGCATGCGGCTGCTGGAGTCCCAGCGACCCGCCGAGGCAGCCGAGCGCTTCGACGATCCCCGCTGGCAAGGCTATGCCCGCTACCAGGCGGGTGATTTTGCCGGCGCCGCCGAGCGATTCGCCCAGGGCGATACCGCCGTTGACCATTACAATCGCGGTAATGCGTTGGCCCGCAACGAGGCGCTTGAGGCCGCAATCGAGGCCTATGACCAGGCGCTGGAAATGGACCCGGAGCTTGAGCCGGCCCGCCGCAACAAGGCGATCGTCGAAGATATGCTGCGCCAACGCCAGCAGCAGGCGCGGCAGGACCCGCCCTCCAGCGACTCACCGTCCCAGGACGCGCCGTCCGACGCTGATCAGCCCGAGCAGTCCTCGACGAATGGCTCGACCGCCGCCCAGGGCGATGCAACCGAGGCGCCCGAGCAGGACGAGGCAAGTAGCCGCAACCCGAATGCAGGCGCGAACGCGGCCCAGACGCCTGAATCGAACCAACGGAGCGAGACCGGCGAGCCACCTGCGCAGCCCCAGGAAGACGTCGATCCTGAGCAGGACCAGGCCATGCAGCAATGGCTGCGCAAGATTCCCGACGATCCCGGCGAGTTGCTACGCCGCAAGTTTCTCTACGAACAACGCAAGCGCCAGGAAACGAATCGATGACGCGGTTGACGACACTGGTATTTCTGCTTCTGCTCGGCTTTCAGGCCGGTGCCGCGACACTCACCGCACGGGTCGACCGCACGCAGCTGAGCCTGGACGAGACGGTCGAACTGACGCTCGAGACCGGCGACTCGGCGGCGTTCGGCAAACCCGATCTGCAGCCGCTCGACAACCTCTTCAAGATATTCGGCTCCCGCCAGGTCAACCAACTCTCGGCAAGCAACGGCGAGGCGCGCGCCGTGACACGCTGGCTGGTCACGCTTCAGCCCCGACAGACCGGCTACGTGGTCATCCCGCCGCTGCAACTGGGCGAATGGCGCAGCGAGCCCATCACGCTGAACGTCACCGAACCCAGCACCGGGGGCGGCGACACGCTTGCGCCGATATTCATCGACTCCAGCCTCGACCAGGAAACCGTTTATGTACAAGCGCAGGTGGTATTGACGCTACGCATCTTCCACTCGGTCTCGCTCTACGACGACAGTACGCTGTCGCCCTTGCAGATGAGCGACGCGCTGGTCGAGCGGCTCGGCGAACCGCGCACCTACGAAAAGGACATCAATGGCATTCGCCACGGCGTGATTGAAGTCCGCTACGCGCTGTTTCCGCAGAAAAGCGGGTCGCTGAGCATTCCGGCGCAACTGTTCAGCGCAACGACGGTTGCGGCCAACGGCGACTACTACGGCTCTCGCTTCGGCAAGTCCACCCAGGTCAAATCTCCGGAAATCCCGCTGCAGGTCAAACCCAAGCCGGCCGACTATCCCGCCGATGCGCCCTGGTTACCGGCGACCCGTGTCACCCTGGTCGAAGCCTGGAGCCCGCAGCCGCAGGATGCTCAATTGGGTGAAGCCCTGACACGCAGCTTGCTGGTCAAGGCCGAGGGGCTGTCCAGCGCCCAGTTGCCGCCGGTCGAATCGACCGTCGTGCCGGGCCTGCGCCGATACCCTGATCAGCCCACGCTGAACGACGCGGTCACCGAAACCGGGATCAGCGGCAGCCGCGAACAGCGAGAAGCCCTGGTGGCAACACGAGCCGGCGAATTCCTGCTGCCGTCCGTCGAGCTGGTCTGGTGGAACACGGTTGAAGACCGGCTGGAGCGAAGCACGCTGCCCGAGCGAACACTTCAGGTCGCTGCCAACCCCGCGCTTGAACAACCCGCGCCGGCCGACATCGATGCACCCCAGCAGCAATCGCCGACGCCATCGCTGTGGCCTTGGCAACTGAGCAGCGCCGTCCTCGCCCTGACCACCCTGCTTGGCTTCGGCCTGTGGCTGCGCGCCCGTAGCCAGCCTGCGGTGATCCGCACGGTTCAAAGCGGCCCTACCCCGCGCAGCCTGCTCGACGATCTCAAACGGGCTTGCCTGGCCAACGACACCCTGGCGACTCGCCATGCACTCGATGCCTGGGCACGCCAGCAACCCGAAACGCTGGCGGACATGGCCGCGCGATTCGTCCCGCTGTCGGACGCGCTCGATGGCCTGAATGGTGCGCTCTACAGCGAGACCGGCCAGCGCTGGCAAGGTGAGGCGCTGTGGCAGGCCATCCAGAACCTGCCAACGGCCCAACCGGCAGCCGCCGTGCAGGACACAGGCACCTTGCCGCCGCTGTACCCCCGCTGATCGCAGCGCGGATACCGCGTTACGCCCGCCGGCATGATCGCCGCGAGCGGACTTATCGCACAGCCCGGTGTCCAGATTCAGGCGGGCCGGGGCAGCGCCCTGCTTTGGCATGTGGCTTGCTTCGTCACGGGGCATGAATCCCCTGCGCGCCAGCAGCCACCTGCGACAGCACGCGCGCCCCGCATGGCAAAGGTTCCGTCAGCATGACCCATTCCAATCCCCCCTTACGACCCGATCCACTGGCCTGGGTAGCAGGCAGCGATGCACCGGAAAAGCGCGTCGTCAACCTCGGATTCATGGCCCTGACAGATGCGGCCTCGCTGATCGTCGCCGCCACCCAGGGCTTCGCCCAACCCTATGGCCTGACACTGAATCTCCAGAGGCAGACCTCCTGGTCCAACGTGCGCGACAAGCTCATCGAGGGTGAGCTGGACGCAGCCCATGGCCTGTACGGACTGATCTATGCCGTACACCTGGGCATCGGCGGCAGCGCAGCAGTGGACATGGCGGTGCTCATGGGCCTGGCGCAGAACGGCCAGAGCATCAGCCTGTCGAGCACACTCAAGGACGCCGGAGTGACCGATTCGGAGGCGCTTCGAAGCTGCGTGCGCCAGAGCGGTGCAAAACTCACCCTGGCGCAGACCTTTCCTACCGGCACGCATGCACTCTGGCTCTACTACTGGCTGGCCGCCAACGGCATTCATCCACTTGAGGACGTGCGCACCCTCGTGGTGCCGCCCTCGCAAATGGTGGCGCACCTGCAAGCAGGGCGAATCGATGGCTTCTGCGCCGGTGAGCCTTGGGGTGCCCAGGCGATTCGGGAGAACACGGGCTTCACCCTGGCCACCAGCCAGTCGATCTGGCCCGACCATCCGGAAAAGGTGCTGGGCTGCACCCGCGCCTTCGTCGAAGAGAATCCCAACACCGCGCGTGCGCTGGTCATGGCCGTACTCGAGGCCAGCCGCTTCATCGATGAAAACCAGGAGAACCGACGCAGCACCGCACAGCTGATCGCCGGCAGCGCCTACGTCGACGCGCCGGTGTCGGCCATCGAGCCACGCTTCCTGGGGCAATATGAAGACGGCCTTGGGCACGCCTGGCTCGACAGGCACCCGCTGCGCTTCTTCGGTAACGGTGAGGTGAACATGCCCTACCATTCCGACGGCCTCTGGTTCATGACTCAACTGCGCCGCTGGGGCCTGCTGCGAGAAGACCCTGATTACCTTGGCGTTGCCCGCAGCGTGCAGCAGACCAGCCTGTTTCGCGACGCCGCAAGGGCGCTGAACATCTCGTTGCCGGATACCCTCATGCGCAGCGCCGAACTGATGGATGGCAGCCGTTGGGATGGCAGCGATCCGGCCGGATACGCCCGCAGTTTTGCCCTGCACGCCCTGGCGGACTCCGCCGTGCAGTCCTTGCCTTGCTGAGGGAGACAGCCATGCTTCGCGTCCTCCTGATCGACGACACGCCACGCAAGGTGGGTCGCCTTCGCACCGCCCTGATCGAGGCCGGCTTCGAAGTGATCGAAGAATCCGGCCTGACCATCGACCTGCCCGAACGGGTCGAAGCGATTCGTCCCGACGTGGTATTGATCGACACCGACTCCCCTGGCCGAGATGTGATGGAACAAGTGGTACTGGTCAGCCGCGACCAGCCGCGACCCATCGTCATGTTTACCGATGACGACAATCCCGACGCCATGCGTCAGGCGATCCGCGCGGGCGTCAGCGCCTATATCGTCGAAGGGATACAGGCCCAGCGCCTCAAACCGATCCTCGATGTGGCCATGGCCCGCTTCGAAAGCGACCAGGCGATCCGCGCGCAACTGCAGGCACGGGACCAGCAACTGGTCGAACGCAAGCGTATCGAACTGGCCAAGGGCATGCTGATGAAGATGCGCAACTGCAATGAGGAAGACGCCTACACCCTGATGCGCCGCCAGGCCATGAGCCGCCAGCAGAAGTTGATCCAGGTGGCCGAGCAGATCATCGCGATGAACGATCTGCTGGGGCAGTGATTCACGGTGTGTCGTCACTCATCAATATCCGCTGGTTCCGGATAGCCCATAGCCGAATTAATTCGGCCCTACGAAGCAGGCATGTCCCCTCAAACCTTCCAGCCCACCGCCATCCGTAGGGCCGAACGTGTTCGGCCACGCCTCCTGAAACGTACAAATCACACCTGGAAAGCCATCCACAGCCACGGCTGACATTGGCCTGCACCCCCGTCTTCCTGAAAAGCGAACCAAAACAGAGCCCAGCCAAACAATGGTTGCACGCGAAGTGCGCCTGATGCCGAGAACGCCTGGCCGCGAATCCTTGGGCCGCTCGCTAAAAAAGCCCATCGACGGCTTACAACTCTATGAATCGAAAGGGTTTCCCATAACCATCCATTTAGCCGGTTGTGCTTTTTTTCAAAACTGGCAAGCCCCTTGCAAACCCTTCTATACCACGTCTTCGGGTCGCCAACGGCGGTGATCGGGACGAATTGACAAAGGCGTCAACGGTGCTCGCTCTGCTTATGCAGAAGGGGCGTCCGTTGCGCCTTTTTTTCGTTTCGCGATTGAGGGATAAATCATGCGCAAGACCCGCCGTACATGGCTGAAAACCCTGCTGGCCAGCATTGGCTGCTCTGCCCTGCTGCAGCTGGTGCCGATGGCCGCTTGGGCCGCCGAGCCCGAAAAGGAAGAACTCAAGCTCGGCTTCATCAAGCTCACTGACATGGCGCCCCTGGCGATCGCCTACGAGAAGGGCTTCTTCGAGGACGAAGGGCTTTACGTGACCCTCGAAGCCCAGGCGAACTGGAAGGTGCTGCTGGACCGCGTCATCGATGGCGAGCTGGACGGCGCGCACATGCTCTCTGGCCAGCCGATCGGCGCCACCATCGGCTTCGGGACCAAGGCCGACATCATCACGGCCTTCACCATGGACCTCAACGGCAACGCCATCACCATGTCCAACGCGATCTGGGAGCAGATGAAGCCCAACGTGCCCATGGTCGATGGCAAACCTCAGCATCCGATCAAGGCCGACGCATTGAAGCCGGTGATCGATCAACTCAACGCCAGCGGCAAGTCGTTCAACCTGGGCATGGTCTTCCCGGTCTCCACCCACAATTACGAGCTGCGCTACTGGCTCGCCGCTGGCGGCATTCACCCCGGCTATTACGCACCGAACAAAGGCGACATCAGCGGGCAGATCGACGCCAAGGCTTTACTCTCGGTCACCCCGCCGCCGCAAATGCCCTCGACCATGGAAGCCGGCACCATCCATGGCTACAGCGTGGGCGAGCCGTGGAACCAACAGGCGGTGTTCAAGGGCATCGGCGTACCGGTTGTGGCTGACTATGCGATCCGCAAGAACATGTCGGAAAAGGTCTTTGGCGTCTCCAAGGCCTGGGCCGAAGCGAATCCGGAAACCCACAAACGCCTGGTCAAGGCCCTGATCCGCGCCGGCAAGTGGCTCGACGAGGGCAACAACGCCAATCGCCAGGAAGCAGTAGAAATCCTCTCTCGCCCCGAATATGTCGGTGCCGATGCCAACGTCATTGCCAACTCCATGACCGGCACCTTCGAGTTCGAGAAAGGCGACAAGCGCGAGGTGCCGGACTTCAACGTGTTCTTCCGCTACCACGCCACCTACCCCTACTACTCCGATGCGATCTGGTACCTGACGCAGATGCGCCGCTGGGGCCAGATCGCCGAAGCCAAGCCGGACAGCTGGTATCTGGAAACCGCCAAACGCGTCTACCAGCCGGAAATCTATCGTGAGGCGGCAGCGGAGCTGATCGCCGATGGCCTGCTCAGCGCCGAGGACTTCCCAGCCGCCGACGAGGACGGTATGCGCGAGCCGCTGACCGACACCATCGACGGCATCACTTATGACGGACGCACGCCCAACGCCTACCTCGAACAGTTCGCGATCGGCCTGAAAGGCGATACCACGCTCTGATTCCGCCCTACGGGAGCCGAGCGCGGCTCCCCTTCTGGAGAGGACATGTCGATGAGCAATCCAGCCGTCGTACAGAACATCAAAGAAACCTTGAGGGCTGGCCGTCAGGCCCGGCTCAAGCGCTGGCTACCGCAGGTGCTCATGCCGCTGGTGGGCATCTTCGCCTTCCTGCTGTTCTGGCAACTGGTGGCATCGAATATCCAGACCAGCCTCGGTCAGTTTCCCGGCCCGAGCCAGGTGGCCGAGCAGTTCAACGGGCTGGTCGATGCGCACATCCAGTCGCGCGAGAAAGCCGAGGCGTTCTACCTGCGTCAGGAGGAACGCAACGCCGCCAAGCTGGCCAAGGACCCCGATGCCGATGTGAAGATTCGCCCTTACACCGGCAAGCCGACCTTTTTCGAACAGATCTTCACCAGCCTCTACACGGTGATGACCGGCTTTGCCCTCGCCTCGCTGATCGCGGTGCCGCTGGGCATCGTCTGCGGCCTGAGCAAGACGATGTACAGCGCCGTCAATCCGCTGATCCAGATCTTCAAACCGGTGTCGCCGCTGGCCTGGCTGCCGCTGGTGACCATGGTGGTCAGCGCCGTCTACGTCAGCGAAGACCCGTTGATGGCGAAATCCTTCGTCACTTCGGCGCTGACCGTGGCGCTGTGCTGCCTGTGGCCGACCGTGATCAACACCACCGTGGGTGTCGCCAACCTCGACAAGGACCTGCAGAACGTCAGCCGGGTGCTGCGCCTGTCGCCACTCAGCCACGTGCGCCGCATCGTCCTGCCCGCGGCCATTCCAATGATTTTCACCGGCCTGCGCCTGTCGCTGGCGACCGGCTGGATGGTGTTGATCGCCGCGGAAATGCTGGCGCAGAACCCTGGCCTCGGAAAATTCATCTGGGATGAGTTCCAGAACGGCAGCTCCAACTCGCTCGGCCGGATCATGGTCGCAGTGATCGTCATCGGCCTGATCGGCTTCGCCCTGGATCGCATCATGCTGATGCTCCAGCGCCGCGTGAGCTGGGACAAGAACGCAGACCTGCGCTGAGGAATCCACCATGCACAATGCCCATCTCGAACTCACCGGCGTCGGTATCAGCTTTCCCACTGACAAGGGACTCTACTGCGCGCTGCAGAACGTCAACCTGCGCATCGCCAAGGGCGAGTTCGTCTCGCTGATCGGCCATTCCGGCTGCGGCAAGTCGACGGTGCTGAACATCGTCGCCGGCCTGTATCAGGCCACAACCGGCGGCGTCATCCTTGATGGCCGCGAGGTCAACGAACCCGGCCCGGAACGCGCCGTGGGGTTCCAGAACCACAGCCTCCTGCCGTGGCTGAGCTGTTATGAAAACGTCGAGCTGGCCGTGCGACAGGTCTTCAAGAGCCAGAAAAGCAAACGCGAGATGCGCGACTGGATCGAGCACAACCTCGATCTGGTGCACATGACCCACGCCCGCGACAAACGCCCCAGCGAGATTTCCGGCGGCATGAAACAGCGCATCGGCATCGCCCGTGCGCTGGCGATGCAGCCGAAGGTGCTGTTGATGGACGAGCCCTTCGGGGCGCTCGACGCACTGACTCGCGCGCACCTTCAGGACTCGCTGATGGAGATCCACGCCGACCTCGGCAACACCGTGATCATGATCACCCACGACGTCGACGAAGCCGTGCTGCTCTCCGATCGCATCGTGATGATGACCAACGGCCCATCCGCAACCATCGGCGAGATTCTGCGGGTCGAACTCGAACGTCCGCGCGACCGCATGATCCTTGCGCATGACGCTCAGTACCACGCCTGTCGGGCACAGGTCCTGGAGTTCCTCTACCAGCGCCAGCAACGTCCAGCGGCCTGACAAGCCATCAGGAAGGCAATCGAGAAAAGGATCATGAGCATGGACAGAGCGTTGAACGGCACACATCCGGTGCGCCACGTGCCACTCGCGTCAACGGCCGCCCTGCAGTCGTACATGGATTGGCTATTGCTCGCCGCCTGGGCCATGGCGTGCATTGCAGGGCTCTGGGGGCAGCCGTTGCTGGCGCTGGCCCTCGCCTGCATCGCCGCAGGTCTGCAACTGACCCAACAACGCAAACGCCGCGAGCAACAGCGCCACAGTGATCATCTGCTGGCAGTGCTCGGCCAGCAGCAGGGGCTCAGCGCGCCTCGTGAGGATCTGGTCGCCACCTTTGGCGCTCAATCGCTGCGCAGCGAACGTTTGCGAAGTGAAGTGCAGTTCGCCAGCGATGCCCTGGAGCGCATGGCCGGAACCGCCGAGCACAGCAGTGTCGACCAGGCCGAGCGAGTGCTGGCGATGACCGACGCCAGCAAGGCGCGTATCCACAACCTGGAGCGCGTCAGCACCCTGGGCCAGCAAGCCATGCAAGCCTTTGCCGACACCCATCGGCAAAGCCAAGCCGGCCGCGACAACGCGACGTCGGTCAGCACCAGCATGGGCGAGGTGCGCCAGAGCATGCAGCGCACCTGCGATGCGGTCGGCCAGCTACTGCAGGACACGACCGCCGTAGGCAAAGCCGCCCTGAGCATCCAAAACGTCGCCAAGCAGACCCAGCTGCTCGCTCTGAATGCTTCCATCGAAGCGGCGCGCGCCGGCGAGCATGGCCGCGGTTTCGCCGTGGTCGCCGACGAGGTTCGCCAGCTGGCACTGACCAGCGATCGCGCGGCTCAGGACATCACCGCCGTGGTCGCCACCACCGAAAACGCGGTTCGCCGCGTCGAGGCCGAAGTCGTCCAGCATCAGCAATTGCTCGAGCAAAGCGGCGAGCGGAGCAGCGCATTGGCCGCCGAACTCGATCAGTTGGCGCGGCGCAGCCAATCGAGCCTGGCCGAACTCGATCACCTGCAAACCGCCCTCGACGAACAGCGAGACAGCAACCGCCTGTTGCGCGAACAGCTCGACCACGTCGAAACCGGCGTCGAGCGCCAGCGCACCCAAGCCGAAGAGCTGCACAGCCTGACCCTTTACCTCACTCGTCTCAGCCGTACGGAAGCCTGACCATGGAAGTATCGATCGCCCTGACCCTGGCCGCCTGCCTGGTGCTGCTCGGCAACCATCTAAGCCGCGTTGCAGCCGAACGGCATCGCAAACGTCTGAGCGCAACCGATGTCCAGGCGCTGCAGCATTCGCTGGAAATCCTTCAATACGTGCAGAAACACCGCGGCCTGGGCGGGCAATCTGATGCCGCAGCAGCCGCGCAGCGGTTGGAGGTTGCGAGCCATCTCGACCGGCTCTGGCAGGAATGGAAAGGCGAAGAAAACCGCCCCACGATGCGGGCTCTGTGGCAGCAGATCCGCCGGAATCCGGCAAACTTCGAACCCCACTGCCTCCTTATCGAGCAGGTTCTCGAAAGCATTCATGTGCTCGAGCTTCGCCTGGCCTACCTGGGCAACCCGCAGGTGACCGGCCTATGCGAGGCGTGTCGCGCGCTGGAAGACCTCGGCCGGTTGCGCGGCCTGGCGGTGCGTGCAGCCAACTTCGAAAGATGCCCGCTGGATATGCAGATCCAGATGCGCTATCTCTGCCTGCGCCTCACCGATCCGCTCGGTGGCAAGACCCTGAGCAACCTCATCGAACACCTGGAACGCAACCTGATCAACGCGCCGCGGGTCAGTCTGGCGCCAGCCGAATGCTACGCGCTGATCACGCCGATCATCGACGAGCGCTTGCAGGGCATTCGCCACAGCATTGCCTGATCTGCAGCACGCGGCGTACGGGCTATCAGTTGGTTGAATCATGCTTGGGGCTGACGCGCGGACACGTAGAATCAGCGCCCGCACCACGCATCCAGTAAACGAGAGCACCATGGCCCGCCTGACCCTGCAATTTCCCGAAGACCAGTTCTGTTTCACCACGCAGTTGACCGTACGCATCACCGATATCAACGCGGGCAACCACCTCGCCAACGACTCGATGATCTCGATGATTTCCGAAGCCCGTGCGCGCTTCCTGTTCGCCTATGGCATCGCCGAGACTCGCAAGGACGGCAGCGGTATCATCGTCACGGATCTGGCGACCACCTATAAAGCCGAGGCTCACGCCCGCGACGTGCTGTTGTTCGAGGTTGGCGTGATGGACTTCAACAAGTACGGCGGCGACATCATCTTCCGCATCACTCGCCCCGCCGACGACAAGCTGATCGCCATGGCCAAGTCGGGCTTCGTCTTTTACAACTATCTGGACACGCGGGTGGTGCCCATGCCCGCCGAGTTCGGAGCGAAGTTTCCCAAGGTCAATCGCATCGCCTGATGCGCCCCACTTCGAAGCACGGCGCACCATGGGCGCGCGCTCCCTCCGATCAAAAGCCCACTGACGGCTCTGCATACGGCTGAAACCGGCAGTTTCGTCTCTTGGCACACCTTCTGCTTATCCCGAGACAGGTAGCCAAAGGCGGTTACTCACAGACATGACAAAGGCGTCGCGTTGCCCCGTTGAGACTGACGGCGGTTTCGCGGCGCTTTTTTTTTGCCCCAAAGGACCGGGGCGCGAGCGGCAACGACCCAGCGGCTCGCAACAGCTTCACGCGGCGCCAGATCGAATCGGTTGGCGGCCATCGCATTCTCCGTCGCCCGCCTCGGCGCGTCGGTTGCCCTTGTCTAGTGAGGTGTTCGATGAATACGAGTTTCTGGAAATCCGGCCATACGCCGACGTTGTTCTCCGCCTTTCTCTACTTCGATCTGAGTTTCATGGTCTGGTATGTGCTCGGCCCGATGGGCGTGCAGATCGCCGCTGACCTCGGCCTGACCACGCAACAGCGCGCCTTTATGGTCGCGACGCCGATCCTTTCCGGCGCGGTGCTGCGCCTGGTACTGGGCGTGCTGGCTGATCGAACCTCGCCGAAGACGGCCGGGCTATTCGGTCAAATCGTGGTGATCGCCGCGCTGTTCGTGGCCTGGGTACATGGCATTCACAGTTACGAGCAGGCACTGCTGCTGGGCCTGTTTCTCGGCATGGCTGGCGCCTCCTTCGCCGTCGCGTTGCCACTGGCTTCGCAGTGGTATCCGCCCCAGCATCAGGGCAAGGCCATGGGCATCGCCGGCGCCGGCAATTCCGGCACCGTGCTCGCCGCCCTGTTCGCCCCGGTGCTGGCCTCCACCTTCGGCTGGAGCAACGTGTTCGGCCTGGCGCTGATTCCGCTGGTCCTGGTCCTGATCATTTTCGCCAGCGTCGCCAAGAACGCGCCGAACCGCCCCGCGCCCAAGTCCTTCGCCGACTACATGAAAGCGCTGGGCGACCGCGACAGCTGGTGGTTCATGTTTTTCTACAGCGTGACCTTTGGTGGCTTCCTCGGCCTGGCCAGCACCCTGCCCGGCTACTTCCATGACCAGTACGCCTTCGATCCGGTCAAGGCCGGCTATTACACCGCCGCCTGCGTGTTCGCCGGCAGCCTGTTGCGGCCGCTCGGCGGCGCGCTGGCCGATCGCATCGGCGGCATCCGCTCGCTGCTGGTGATGTACACCCTGGCAGCCGTCTGTCTGTTCATCGTGGGGTTCAACCTGCCGAGTTCGACCGCCGCTCTGGCGCTGTTCGTCGTCGCCATGCTCAGCCTCGGCGCTGGCAATGGTGCGGTGTTCCAGTTGGTGCCGCAGCGCTTCAACAAAGAAATCGGCGTGATGACCGGGCTGGTCGGCATGGCGGGCGGTATCGGCGGCTTTCTGCTCACCGCAGGGCTGGGCGCGGTCAAGCAGGCCACCGGCGACTACCAATTGGGCCTCTGGCTGTTCGCCAGCCTGGGTGCGCTGGCCTGGTTTGGCCTTTATGGTGTCAAGCGTCGCTGGAGAACCACCTGGGGCTCTTCCGCGATGACCGCCGCACGGGTCTGACTCCCGAACAGACTACAAAAAGGCAGGCCACAGGGCCTGCCGATGTCGTTCATCCACCTGCCCGCGCGCGATCCGGAGTGATGCCTCAATGCCCTTGCAGCTGTCGTTCGGCGAAGCCACCGCAACCGGCCCGCGTGCGGAGAATCAGGACGCGCTGCGCATCGTCACACCGACGCCGGGCCTCGCCGCGAGCAAAGGCGCGCTGTTCGCCATCGCCGACGGTGTCAGCCAATGCGCCGATGGCGGCCTGGCGGCACGGGCCACGCTGCAGGCATTGGCCACCGACTACTACGCGACTCCGGAAACCTGGACCGTCGCGCAGTCGCTCGATCGGCTGCTGGTCGCGCACAATCGCTGGCTGCAAGCCAACGGCGGCGGGCAGCCACTGCTGACCACGCTGACCGCGCTGGTGCTGCGCGGTCGGCGCTTCACCCTCGCCCACGTCGGCGACTGCCGCGCCTACCGCTGGCTCGACGGCCAGCTGCAGCGGCTGAGCGAAGATCACGTCTGGGAACAGCCGAACATGCAGCACGTACTCAAGCGTGCCATGGGCCTGGATCAGCATCTGGTGGTGGACTATCTGGACGGCGAACTTCGCCTCGGCGAAACCTTCGTGCTGCTCACAGACGGCATCTGGGCCAGCATTACCGAGGGCGATATCCAGAACATCCTGCGCGCCGAGCCGGATCTGTCCAATGCGGCCACGGCACTCGTCAACCTCGCCCACCAGACCGGCAGCCAGGACAATGCCAGCGCGTTGCTGCTGCGGGTCGACGAACTGCCGGAAACCGCTCTGGCCGACGCACTCGCGCAACTGGCGGACTGGCCGTTGCCACCCAGGCTGCGGCCCGGCCAGGCGTTCGAAGGCTGGACTGTCGAGGCGTTGCTGGGCGAGTCGCGCCAGTCGCTGGTCTATCGGGTCCGCGATCAACAGGGCCACCCCTGGATTTTGAAGACACTGCCACCCAGCCGCGATGACGAACCGGACGCCGGCCCTGCGCTGCTTCAGGAGGAATGGTTTCTGCGTCGCGTCGCGGGGCGTCATTTCCCGGAAACCCATGGCCTGCCCCAGCGGCAGCACCTGTACTACGTGCAACGCGAATACAGCGGTCAGACCCTCGCCCAGCAGTTCGGCCAACAGGGCCCGATGGCATTGCCCGACTGGTTGCAGCTGGCGCCACGGCTGATCCGCGCACTGGGCATGCTGCATCGACGCAACATCCTGCATCGCGACATCAAACCGGAAAACCTTCATCTGGACGACGATGGCGAGCTTCGCCTGCTGGATTTCGGCCTGGCCTACTGTCCGGGGCTGTCCCGGGACCTGCCGCACAACCTGCCAGGGACGCCGAGCTTTATCGCACCGGAAGCCTTTGCTGGCGTGGGGCCGAGCCGCGAACAGGACCTTTACGCGGCGGGTGTCACCCTCTACTACCTACTCACCGGCCACTACCCCTACGGCGAGGTGGAAGCCTTCCAGCGCCCGCGCTTCGGCAGCCCGGTCCCGGCCAGCCGCTATCGGCCCGACCTGCCCCAATGGCTGGACGACCTGCTCAGGCGCGCCGTCGCGGCCGAGCCTGCACAGCGCTTCGAAACGGCGGAACACTGGCTACTCACGCTCGAACAGGGCGAGCGCCTGGCGATCGGCGCGCCCACCTTGCCACTGCTCGAACGAGAGCCCCTGAAGGTCTGGCGCGGCCTCGCCCTGCTCTCGCTGCTGCTGAATCTGGTCTTGCTGGTGTGGCTGGGCAAAGGCGGCTAGCGCCGCAGGATCAATCCCTGCCGCGCCACTCGCGTCAGCTCCCGAATGCACTCATCAAGACGCTCGCCATGGGGGGCCTGGATCACCGCCAGATCGAAACTGTCCGCCGCGAACTGCGCCAGCGATTCATCGGCCCCGGCGAATTGAACGAGAAACGCCCGCGGCTTGCCCCAGCGCCTGGGCCAACCGTCGAGATAACGCAGCAGCGAGGGCTGATGGCTGCCGCCAAGGAGGATTTTCGGGTTGCTGCGAACCAGCCCGCCAGTAATCGGGGCCAGACGTAGAGGAGCGCGTTGTAATGCATTCATTGGGAGAGATCCCGCCTCGAGGATTCCGCTGGGCAGCGGTGGGAGGCGACACCGAACCAGCGCTTTAGCGGTATTTCGAAGCCTTCGGCTCCAGGCGCCCCGCAAGTAGCTGACTAAATCGGCGCATGGGCGAAACAATAAAAAGCGACACGGTTGCTGTCAACGGTCAATTGCACACAACCCGTCGAGCCGCTGCACCAGCACTGCGCGACACGCATCATATAAGTGCAGAAAGAGCCGCTTCAAACTCTGTCAATCCACCCAAACACCCGAAAAACCCAGGTAACCCAAGGTTGGCACAGCCTCTGCATTGCATGACTCCACATCAAGCCGGGCCTTCAACGTAGAGGGCCGGGCTCCGAATACGGAAAACAAGGACAAAGGCGTCCTCACCGGGTAACCGGTGGGACGCCTTTTTTCGTTGTTGGATTTTTCAACGGCATGGCCGGGTCGCGATCAGCACCGGCCCGGCGCGGAGAACGGCATGAAAAAACTCAAGCTGGTGATGATTGGCAACGGCATGGCCGGAGTTCGCACTCTGGAAGAGCTGCTCAAGCTCGCCCCCGACCTGTACGACATCACGGTATTCGGTGCCGAACCCCATCCCAACTACAACCGTATCCTGCTCTCGCCGGTCCTCGCTGATGAGCAGACCTTCGAGGAGATCGTGCTCAACGACCTCGACTGGTATGCCGAACACAACATCCGCCTGATGCTCAACCGCAAGGTTACACAGATCGATCGCGCCAGGCGCCGCGTCATTGCCGAAGACGGCAGCGAGGCCGAATACGACCGTCTGCTCATTGCCACCGGCTCGACGCCTTTCATCCTGCCGATCCCTGGCAACCGGCTCGACGGGGTGATCGGCTATCGCGATATCGCCGACACCCAGACGATGATGGATGCCGCCAGGACCCACAGGCATGCCGTGGTCATCGGCGGCGGCCTGCTGGGCCTGGAAGCGGCCAACGGCCTGAAGTTGCGTGGCATGGACGTGACCGTGGTGCACATCGGTGAATGGCCGATGGAACGCCAGCTCGACAAGACCGCCGGCACCCTGCTTCAGCAGGCGCTCGAAAGCCGTGGTCTGAGTTTCAAGATGCAGAAGCAGACCGCCGAGCTGATCGGCAACGACCAGGGCCGGGTCCGTGCCGTGCGCTTCGCCGATGGTGAGATGATCGATGCCGATCTGGTGGTGATGGCCGCCGGTATCCGTCCCAACAGCGAACTGGCAGAACAATCGGGTATTCCCTGCAACCGCGGCATCCTGGTCAACGACACCCTGCAGACCTACGACCCGCGGGTGTACGCCGTCGGCGAATGCGCCAACCATCGCGGCACCGCCTACGGGCTGGTCGCGCCTTTGTTCGAGCAGGCCAAGGTCTGCGCCAACCATCTGGCCATGCTCGGCTTCTCACGCTATCTCGGCTCCGTCACCGCGACCAAGCTCAAGGTCACCGGCATCGACCTGTTCTCCGCCGGGGATTTCATCGGCGGCGAAGGCACCGAAACCATCACCCTCTCCGACCCTATCGGCGGCGTGTACAAGAAACTGGTGATCAAGGACGACATCCTCGTCGGTGCCTGCCTCTACGGCGACACCGCCGATGGAGGCTGGTATTTCCGTCAGCTTCGTGAAAATCACAACGTGGCGCAGATTCGCGATCACCTGATGTTCGGTGCGGCCAGCTCAGGCGAAGAGACCCTCGGCAACACCGCCCATCAGGCCCCGAACAAGGCGATGAGCGCGCCCCATGGCATGGGCACCCGCGTCAATACTCGTCAGAAGCAGGGGCTGTCCGTCGACGACGACCGCGCCACGGCATGCGCCTGAGCAGCCGACCCGCGAGCCCATCCATGAACCCATTGCCAGGAAACGACGCCATGCGCCAGACAACCGCCTCGACCTGTTGCTACTGCGGCGTGGGCTGCGGGGTACTGATCGAACACGACGGCGAGCGCATCCTCGATGTCGCCGGCGACCCGAACCACCCGGCCAACTTCGGCAAGCTGTGCAGCAAAGGCTCGACCCTGCACCTGACCGGCGACCTTGACGCGCGCGCACTCTATCCCGAACTGCGACTGGGCAAGGGCCTGGCCCGTAGCCGCAGCGACTGGGACAGCGCACTGGATCACGCCGCCACGGTGTTCGCCGAGACGATTGCCGAGCACGGCCCTGACAGCGTCGCCTTCTACATCTCCGGCCAGTTGCTGACCGAGGACTATTACGCGTTCAACAAGCTCGCCCGCGCACTGGTCGGCACCCACAACATCGACTCCAACTCGCGCCTGTGCATGTCGTCCGCGGTGGTCGGCTACAAGCGCAGCCTCGGCGCCGACGCCCCGCCATGCAACTACGAAGACATCGAGCAGAGCGACTGCGTGCTGATCGTCGGCAGCAACATGGCCTATGCCCACCCGGTGCTGTTCCGGCGCCGGGAAGAAGCCAAGGCGAAGCGTCCGGACATGAAGGTCATCGTCGTCGACCCGCGACGCACCGGCACCTGCGAGCTGGCCGACCTGCACCTCGGCATCCTGCCGGGAACCGATGTCGCCCTGTTCCACGGCATCCTGCACCTGCTGCTGTGCGAAGGCTGGATCGACCGTGCCTTCATCGACGCACACACCGACGGCTTCGATGAGCTGAAAAACCTTGCGCGCGACTACAACCCGTCGATGGTGGCCGACCTCTGCGGCATCAGCGTGAATGAGCTGCAACGCTGCGCACGAATGATCGGTAACGCGCCGAGCTTTTTGTCGCTCTGGTGCATGGGCGTGAACCAGTCAACCTCGGGCAGCGCCAAGAACAGCGCCCTGATCAACCTGCACCTGGCCACCGGGCAGATTGGCCGCAGCGGTGCCGGTCCCTTTTCCCTCACCGGCCAACCCAACGCCATGGGGGGGCGCGAAACCGGAAGCCTGTCCAACCTGCTGCCCGGTCACCGCGAAGCCGGAAACGCCGACCATCGTGCCGAAGTGGCGGCTTATTGGGGTGTGGACAAACTGCCCGAAACCGCCGGCCTGTCTGCGATCGAACTGTTCGATGCGGTGCACAGCGGGCAGATCAAGGCACTCTGGATCGCCTGCACCAATCCCGCGCAATCCATGCCGGATCAGCAGAAAATCCACGAAGCATTGGCCGCCTGCCCCTTCGTCGTCGTGCAGGAGGCGTTCTTCACCACCGAAACCTGTCGCTACGCAGACCTGCTGCTGCCCGCCGCCAGTTGGGGCGAGAAGCAAGGCACGGTGACCAACTCGGAGCGTCGTGTCAGCCATGTGCGCGCCGCCGTCCCCGCGCCAGGCGAGGCCCGCGCCGACTGGTCGATCACCTGCGACTTCGCCCGCCGCCTGGAAGTCCTGCTGCGCCCCGGCCAGGCCAGCCTGTTCGGATTCGACTCCGCCGCCGCGCTGTTCGAGGAGTACAAGCTGCTCACCAAGGGCCGCGACCTTGACCTGTCCGGACTCAGCCACGCGCTGATCGACCAACTCGGCCCGCAACAATGGCCCTTCCCTGCCGGCAGCCGGCACGGCACGGCGCGGCTCTATGGTGACGGCGTGTTCCCCACCGACAATGGCCGCGCGCGCTTCCTGGCTGAGCATTACCAGGCGCCGCAGGAAAAGCGCGAAGCCCGCTTCCCGCTGACCCTCAACACCGGTCGCCTGCGTGACCACTGGCACGGCATGAGCCGTACCGGCACCGCCGCGCGATTGTTCGGCCATGTCGAAGAAGCGATCCTCGGCATGAACGCCGACGACATGCGCCGCCGTCGCCTGCTCGACGGTCAACTGGTCAGAATCCGTAGCCGTCGCGGCGAATTGGTGTTGCCGGTGCAAAAGGACGACGGCCTGCGAGCCGGACAGGCGTTCATGCCCATGCACTGGGGCGACCGCTTTCTCAAGGGGCTGGGCGTGAATGTCATCACCTTGCCCAGCTTCGACCCACTCTCGAAACAACCCGAGCTCAAGCACGCCGGCATCGAGGTGGAGCGAGTCGATCTGCCCTGGCAGTTCTTCGCCCTGGTGGAGGGCGCGGTGCAGCAGCGTTTCGAAGCGCTGCGCCCGCTGTTCGATGGGTTTGCCTATGCCAGCTTCAGCCTGGCCGGACGTGAGCGTGCGGCACTGGTCGTTCGAGCCGCCTGCCGCGAAGCGCCAAGCGCCGAACGACTGGCTCGCATCGATCAGTTGCTCGGCCTCGATCAGGGCCCGGTGATGTCCTACGACGACCCGCGGCGCGGGGTCGGCAAGCGGGTCCGGATCGAGGAAGGCCGTATCGTTGCCCTGAGCCTGTCCGGCGAAACGGCCGCGCGCCACTGGCTGAAAGCCCTCTGGAGCGACGGCAAGGCCGATACGGCCCTGCGCCGCTGGATGCTCGCACCGCTGAGCAACCCACCGGGCGACAGCGACTTCCAATCCGTCAAAACCCTGTGCAATTGCATGAATGTCAGCCAGGACGCGATCTGCGCCGGAATTGAACGAGGCCTGGATCTGAATGGCTTGAAGCAGGAGCTGGGTTGCGGCACCAGCTGCGGCTCATGCGTACCGGAAATCAAGCGACTGCTGGTCAAAGCGCCGGCGGTGGCTTGAGCGATTCCACAATGACAGGCCATGCAGCACGCATCGCCGATCCGATCACGGCAGCACGAGAGGTGGAAACATGAGCGCAAAAGTCTGGCTGGTTGGCGCAGGTCCCGGTGACCCTGAACTGCTGACGCTCAAGGCCGTTCGCGCCATGGGCGAGGCACAGGTGGTGCTGATCGACGATCTGGTCAATCCTGCCGTCCTCGAACATTGTCCGAGCGCACGGGTGATCCCGGTCGGCAAGCGCGGCGGTTGCCGCTCGACCCCACAAGCCTTCATTCATCGTCTGATGCTGCGCTACGCCCGTCAGGGCAAATGCGTCGTGCGGCTGAAAGGCGGTGACCCGTGCATCTTCGGTCGCGGTGGCGAAGAAGCCGAATGGCTCGCCGCGCGCGGAATCGAGGTGGAAATGGTCAACGGCATCACCGCCGGACTGGCGGGCGCCACCCAGTGCGGGATATCCCTGACCCAGCGCGGCGTTGCCCGCGGCGTGACGCTGGTCACCGCGCATACACTCGACGGCAGCAGCCCCGAATGGCATGCACTGGCGAAGACCGGCACGACGCTGGTGGTCTACATGGGCGTAAGCAGCGTGCATCAGGTCCAGACCGGCCTGATCGAAGGCGGCCTGCCGCCGAGCACCCCCGTGGCGATGATCGAGAATGCTTCCCTGCCCCAGCAGCGCGAATGCCGTTCGCAACTCGGACACATGTGTCACGATGCCGCGAGCTTCGGGCTCAAGAGCCCGGCCATCCTGGTGATCGGCGATGTCGCGGCACACACCGTCACGCAGGCCCTGAGCCGGACGGCCTGATCACTACCCAACCTCGTGGGCCGAATGCGGTCGGCCAATGACCACCATCGACGCGCGGCGCAACAGGCCGGACGGCATCAGCGCAAAAAAAACCGCGGCTCAAGGGCCGCGGTTTTTTTGTCTAGGCGAACATCACGCCTTCTGCTGCAGCTTCTCCGGCTTGATCAGGAAGCGCGCCAGCGCCGGCAACAGCCAGATCGCACCGACCATGTTCCAGAGGAACATGAAGGTCAGCATCAACCCCATGTCGGCCTGGAACTTGAT
>Ga0114898_1000838_pt1 | contig 20816 bp, 11 predicted proteins | sample Malvired_Geostar_FD_83496 | JGI IMG/M metagenome (GOLD analysis project Ga0114898, IMG submission 83496) | Marine viral communities from the Global Malaspina Expedition - Malaspina viral metaG DeepMed_Geostar | ecosystem: Environmental > Aquatic > Marine > Oceanic | place: Mediterranean Sea... | reverse complement strand
GCTGAAGATCGAGGCCCTCATGGGCGAGGATCTGGGCGAGGGGCTGGCCGCGCCGGACGCCCTGGGCCGGGTCAAGCGCATCGACGACGCCCAGGCCCGCTATGTGGAGATCGCCAAGGCGACTTTCCCCCGCAAGCTGAACCTGAACGGCCTCCGCATCGCCGTGGACTGCGCCAACGGCGCCGGCTACCGGGTCGCGCCCACCACCCTCTACGAGCTGGGCGCCGACGTCTTCCCCGTGGGCGTGGAGCCCAACGGCCTGAACATCAACGCCGAATGCGGCTCCACCCATCCGCGCACCCTGTCCGAGGCGGTGAAGCGCTACGGCGCCGACATCGGCATCGCCCTGGACGGCGACGCGGACCGGCTGGCCCTGTGCGACGAGAAGGGCCGGGTCATCGACGGCGACCAGATCATGGCCCTGATCGCCCGCGACTGGGCCCGGCGGGGCATCCTGACCGGCGGCGGCATCGTGGCCACGGTCATGTCCAATCTGGGGCTGGAGCGCGTCCTGAAGGGCGACGGCCTGACGCTGGAGCGGACCCAGGTGGGCGATCGCTATGTCATGGAGCGCATGCGCGAGGGCGGCTTCAATGTGGGCGGCGAGCAGTCCGGCCACCTGATCCTGAGCCGCCACGCCACCACCGGCGACGGCCTGATCGCCGCGCTCCAGGTGCTGGCCGTGCTGGTGGAGTCCGGCAAGCCCATGAGCGAACTGGCGGCGCAGTTCGAGCCGGTGCCCCAGAAACTGAAGAACGTGCGCCATTCGGGGGGGAACCCCCTGGCGGACAAGGGCGTCACCGACGCCATCGCCGCCGGCCAGGCGCGTCTGAACGGGTCCGGCCGCGTCGTGGTGCGCGCCTCCGGCACGGAGCCGCTGATCCGCATCATGGCCGAGGGCGACGACGCAAGACTGGTGGACGCCGTGGTCGACGGCATCGCCGAGGCGGTCACGGCGGCCGGCTGACGGTCGCGGCGCATGACCCCGAGGTCCCCCCTGTCCCGGATGACGGCGCTGGCGCCCGGCGTGGCGCTCAGCCTCGCGGTCGCGGCGGTGGCCATGGGGGTGCAGAGTTTCGAGACGCGGGTGTTCGACCGCATCTGGCTGGAAGGCCTGGTGCTGGCCATCCTGATCGGCGCCGGCGTACGGACCCTCTGGCCGCCGCCGGAGACCTTCCGGGCCGGCGTCGCGTTCAGCGCCGGCTTTCTGCTTGAGGTGGCGGTGGTCCTGCTGGGCGCCTCGCTCAGCGCCCCGGCCCTGGCGGCCATGGGCCCGGCGCTGCTGCTGGGCATCGTGCTGGTGGTCGCGGTCGGCGTGACCGGCGGCTACTGGCTGGGCCGGTGGTGCGGCCTGTCGCGCAACGCCGCCCTGCTGGTGGCCTGCGGCAACGGCATCTGCGGCAACTCCGCCATTGTGGCCGTGGCGCCGGTGATCGGTGCGAAAGGCGAGGAGGTCTCCGCCGCCATCGGTTTCACCGCGGTGCTGGGGGTCGGCATGGTGCTGCTGCTGCCCGTGGTGGCGGACCTGCTGGGTCTGTCGATCACCGACGCGGGCGTGCTGGCGGGGCTGACGGTCTATGCGGTGCCGCAGGTGCTGGCGGCGGTGGCGCCCATGGGGCTGGCGGCCGCGCAGGTGGGCACCCTGGTCAAGCTGACCCGTGTCCTGATGCTGGGCCCGGTGTGCGTCGTCCTGGCCCTGACCGCGCCGGACCGGGCGGGCCAGAAGCCGGGTCTGGCGCGCCTGGTCCCCTGGTTCATTCTCGGGTTCATCGCCATGGCGGCGCTGCGGTCCCTCGGCCTGATTCCGGAGGCGCTGATCGCCCCGATCACCGCCGTGGCGGGCGTGCTCACGGTGATCGCCATGGCGGCGCTGGGCCTGACCACGGACCTGCGCGCGGTGCTCCGGTCGGGGCCCCGCGTCGCCCTGGCCGCGGTGCTGTCCCTGCTCCTGCTGGGCGTGCTGGCGCTGGGCCTGATCGGCCTGCTGACCCTGGTCTAGATCTCCTGATTCCAGGCGCCCACGGCGTCGTGGGCGGCCAGCCGGGGCTTCACCTCCCGGCGGAACAGATCGCGCATGTCGGCCCCGGATTTCAGGCTCTCGACGACCACCGTCAGCTCCGGCTTGTTGGATGAAGCGCGGACCAGCAGCCACGAGCCGTCCTCAAGCTGGACCCGGGCGCCGTTGACGGTGAGGACCTCCGCCACCCTGCGGCCCAGAATCCGGCCGCCCGCCGCCTGCAGGGCCAGGTAGTCCCGGGTCACCGCCTCCACGACCGCATATTTGGCCTCGTCGGCGCAGTGCGGGCTCATGGTCAGGGAGGTGAAGGCGTCGGGCAGGGCCGCCGTCAGCTGTGACAGGCGCCTGTCCGGATTGCGGTCCAGCAGGGCCAGCACCGCCCCCGCTGCGACGAGGCCGTCGTCATAGCCGCGCCCGAGGGGGGCGTTGAAGAAGAAGTGCCCCGACTTCTCGAAGCCGGCCAAGGCCTGCAGCTCGGCCATCTTGCGCTTGATGTGGCTGTGGCCGGTCTTCCAGTAGACGGTGGCGGCGCGGTTTGCCGCCAGCACCGGATCGGTCCTGTACAGCCCCGTGGACTTCACATCGACCACGAAAACGGCGCCCGGGCGCCGGGCGGACAGGTCGCGGGCCAGCAGCAGCCCGATCCTGTCGGCGAAGACCGCCTCGCCGGCGTCGTCCACCACGCCGCAGCGATCCCCGTCGCCGTCGAACCCCAGGGCCAGATCGGCGCCGGTCTCCTTCACCCGTTCGGCCATGTGCACCAGCATGGCGTGGTCCTCGGGGTTGGGATTGTATCGCGGGAAGGTCCAGTCGAGCTCGCAGTCCGTCTCGATCACCTCGGCGCCCATGCGGCGCAGGGCCTCGGGCGCGAAGGCGCCGGCCGTGCCGTTGCCGCAGGCGACCACCACCCGGAGGGGGCGGCGCACGCTCGCCCCGCGCGCAACCTCTTCCAGATACCGCTCCCGGAAGCCCTCTATGCGCTCCAGCCGGCCGCCGGGGCGGGCGACGCCCTCGCCGTTCAGCACGATGGTCTTCAGCCGCGCCATCTCCTCCGGCCCGAAGGTCAGCGGCGGCCCGGCGCCCATCTTCACCCCGGTCCAGCCGTTCTCGTTATGGCTGGCCGTCACCATGGCCACGCAGGGGGCGTCCAGGGCGAACTGGGCGAAATAGGCCATGGGCGACAGGGCCAGGCCGATGTCCAGCACCTCCATGCCGCCCTGCATCAGCCCGGCGGTCAGGGCGTGTTTGACGCTCTCCGAGTAGGACCGGAAATCGTGGCCGGTCACGATGCGCGGGCGCGCCCCGAGCGCGTGCACGCAGGTCGCCAGTCCCAGACCGAGGGCCTGCAGCCCGGCGAGGTTGATGTCGGGGCCGAGAATCCAGCGGGCGTCATACTCGCGGAATCCCGAGGGCGTCACCCGGGGGCGGGTCTCGTCGTCAGCGGCGGGGGCGACGGGTCCGGAACCGGGTTTCGGCATGGCTTCCCCCGCAAGGACGTCAGCCGGCGGATGCGCCCTGCGGCGCGTCGGCCGGCGCCATGCCCCGTCCGGCCTCGCCCTCGGGCCAGTTCAGGGCCAGGGCGACCATGGCGACGGCGATCAGGGCCATCAGGGGAAAGAACAGCCGGTTGCGCATGGCTCCGCTATAGCAGGGGCGTTTCCCGGGTCACAACATCGCGCGAAACCGATGGTGCGGCGCCGCGCTTGCGGGTTGACCCCCGCCCGCGCCGGTCCTACCCGGTCAGGCCCAACTGGAGACACCGATGCCCCGACTGATCCTGCTGCGACATGGCCAGAGCCAGTGGAACCTGGAGAACCGCTTCACCGGCTGGGTGGATGTGGATCTCACCGAGCAGGGCGAGGCCGAGGCCACGCGCGGCGGCGAACTGATCGCCGGGGCGGGCTTCAAGCCGGACGTGATGTTCACCTCGGTGCTGAACCGGGCGAAGCGCACGGGCGCCATGGCGCTGGAAGCGGCGGGTCTGAAGGATGTGCCGGTGATCGAGGACTGGCGCCTGAACGAGCGCCACTACGGCGGCCTGACCGGGCTGAACAAGGCCGAGACGGCTGAAAAGCACGGCGAGGCGCAGGTGACGATCTGGCGGCGCAGCTATGACACGCCGCCGCCGCCGCTGGCCCCCGGCGGCGAGTTCGATTTCGCGGCGGATCCCCGCTACGCCGGGCAGGACATCCCGGACACCGAAAGCCTGAAGATCACCCTGGAGCGGGTCCTTCCCTACTGGAACAGCGCCATCGCCCCGCGCCTGAAGGCGGGCGAGAACGTGCTGATCGCCGCCCACGGCAACTCGCTGCGGGCCATCGTCAAGCATCTGTTCGAGGTGCCGGACGATCGCATCGTCGGGGTGGAGATCCCCACCGGCAACCCGCTGGACATCGAGCTGGACGGCGACCTGAAGCCGGTTTCGGCCCGCTATCTGGACGAGGACAGGGCCCAGCCCCTGCCGGCCCTGTGATGCCGGACATGCGCGATCAGGAATTCATGCGCCGCGCCATCGGGCTGGCGAAGGACCAGATGGGCAAGACCTGGCCGAACCCCGCCGTGGGCTGCGTGGTGGTCAGGGACGGCGAAATTGTCGCCGAGGCCGCCACGGCGCCGGGCGGCCGTCCGCACGCGGAGGAGCAGGCCGTGCCCGCCGCCGGCGACCAGGCCCGCGGCGCCACCGCCTATGTGACCATGGAGCCTTGCGGCGCCCGGTCGTCGGGCCGCACCTCCTGCGCCCAGTATCTGATCGACGCCGGCGTGGCGCGGGTGGTCATCGCCTGCCTCGACCCGTCGCCCTTCGCCGCCGGACGGGGGGTGGAGCGGGTCAAGGCGAAGGGGCTCGAGGTCGAGACCGGCGTCCTCAGCGAGGAGGCCGCGATCCTGTACGAGGGCTACCTTCACCGTCTGGAGACCGGCCGGCCCATGGTGCGCGTCAGCGAGGACGGCGACGGCTTCGACGGCCAGTTCGCGGCCTCGGCCAGGGCGGATCTGGCCACCGAGCTGAAGCGGCTTGGGGAGGCCGGCTACACCCGCCTCTGGACCGCGCCGGGCCCGCTGGCCGACGCCCTGGCCGAACAGGGTCTGCTGACGGGATAGGCGCCGGGATTCCAACGCTTTCTTAAGCGGCGGTCAGGCATGCTGCGGACATGTCGGCGCAATCCGCTCCCATCGATCCCGCCAACAGACGGCGGCTGACCCAGGCCGAGCTGGACGCCATCTGCGCCCGGCACGACCGGCTGTGGCAGGCCAAGCCCGGCGGCGCCCGCGCGGTGTTCACCTGGATGGACCTGTCGGGCCTGAGCCTCCGGGGCCGCAACCTCACCGACGCGGACTTCTCGGCCGCCGACATGGGCGGGTGCGACCTGAGCGGAACCCGTCTGGACAACGCGGTGCTGTTCGGGGCCGACCTTCAGGACGCCCTGCTGGTGGAAGCCAGCCTCCGCCGGGCCGATCTGCGCGGCGCATGTCTGCGGGGCGCGGACCTCACGGGCGCGGACCTGTTCGAGGCGGACCTGCGCGAAGGCGCCATTGCCGCGGCGGATTCCAAGCTGGGCTTCCGCATGGTCGAGCATCTGGTGCGGGACCGCGCCCGCGCCTCGGGCGCCAATCTGTCCGGCGCCAATCTGGAGCGGTCCAAGCTCAGCGGCATCATCGCCATCGCCGCGGACTTCTCCGGCGCCATGATGAAGGACTGCAAGCTGGTCCGGGCCAATCTCAAACAGGCCAATTTTCACGGCGCCGACCTGGCCGGGGCCGATCTGTCCGGCGCGGACCTGACAGGAGCCGACCTGCGCGACGCGGTGTTGGTGGGCACCAAGCGCGCCATGTGGCGCGCGGACGGCGCCGACATGACCGGCGCCCTCACCGACGAGAAGTCCTCGGGCGCGCCCGTCTCGACCTTGCCCGCCGCCGACATGCTGCGCGAACACGCCCTGTGGTGCGAGACCGGCGGCGGCGAGGGCCAGCCCTCGGTGTTCGACGACGTGGACCTGCGCAGCCTGAAGAGCATCCGGGGCCTGACGCTGACGGGCCTGTCGGCCAAACGCGCCGTCTTCTACGGGCTCGACATGGAGGGCGTGCAGCTTCAGGGCGCCCAGCTGGAGGGCGCCGACCTGCGCTCGGCCAAGCTGCGCGGCGCGGACATGCGCGGCGCCCGCCTGAAAGGGGCCCGCCTGACCGGCGCGGACCTGCGCGAGGTCCAGCTGGGGCCGCTGATGATCGCCCAGGACCGGCTGCTGCCCGCAGACCTGACCGGCGCCTATCTGCGGGGCGCGGACCTTTCGGGCGCGGATCTTCGCCGCGCCGTCCTGGTGCAGGCGGACCTGAGCCGCGCAGCCCTGCACGGGGCCCAGACGCGGCACGCCGAGTTCCTCGCCGCCCAGATGCACGGGGTCCGGGGACTGGTGCTGGACCAGGAATAAGGAAAGGGCGGCCCGAAGACCGCCCTCCACAGTTGCCGAAGCGTCAGGCGTTACGCCGCCTTCTTGCCCTTGCTCTCGATCAGGGCCGGTCCGGCGTTGATCTCGATCCGCCGGGGCTTGAGGGCCTCGGGCAGTTCGCGCTTCAGGTCGATGGTCAGCAGGCCGTTGTTCAGACCCGCCTCGGTCACCACCACATAGTCGGCCAGCTGGAAGCGGCGCTCGAAGTCGCGCTCGGCCAGGCCGCGATGCAGGAAGGTGCGTTCGTTCTCGTCATTGGCCGTGCGCCGGCCGGTGACGGTGAGCAGGTTCTCCTTGACCTCGATGTTCAGCTCGTCGGGCTTGAAGCCGGCCACGGCGATCTCGATCCGGTAGGCGTTCTCGCCCGTCGTCTCGATGTTGTAGGGCGGCCAGCCGCCGGCCTCGCTGGTGCGCGCGGCGCTTTCCAGCAGACTGGCCATGCGGTCGAAGCCCACGGCGGAACGGTAGAGGGGAGTGAAGTCGATGGTGCGCATTACAATCCTCCTGATGCACAGCAAGGTTGAACCGCCCCGTTTCCGGGGACGGACGGTGTCGGTCTTTGGCGGTCCCTGATGGGCCCCGCCGCGACCGTGAAAGCCCGGCGAACCGGCGCTTCCGGAGACTGAAATAGGCGGGTCGAAATCCGCCGCAAGAGGCGCCCGGGCGAATTCGTCAAACGCCGCTTGCCCGGGGACCTGCGGTCTTTAGTGTGCCCGCAACGGAGACGCCGCCTAATGACCGGGAGACCCCTATGCGCCGCCTGACCCTCGCCGCCGCCCTTCTCGCCCTGGCCGCGCCCGCCGCCCTGGCCCAGACGCCCGGGGCGCCCGCCCGCGGGTCCGCCCCCGCGCCGGTGCACGCCGAGGACGCGGTGCTGGCCGAGGTCATCGCCTCGAACAGCCGCGCCCCGGCCAACCGGGCGCGCGATCAGTATCGCCGCCCCTACGAGGCCCTGACCTTCTGGGGCCTGCGCCCCGGCCTGACGGTGGTCGAGATCGAGCCCGGCGGCGCCGGCTGGTGGACCGAGATTCTGGCGCCCTATGCGGCCCGCACCAACGGCGAATACGTGGCCGCCTGGATCGATCTGGACGCGCCCGATGTCTCCGAGCGCGCCCGCGAAGCCCGCGCCGGTCTTGACGAGGATCTGGCCGCGTTCGGCGGCTCGGCCCGCGCGGTGAATTTCGGACCGGTCTCGGGTCTGGGCGTCGAGGACGGAACGGCCGACCTGGTTCTGGTGGCCCGCGCGTTCCACAACTGGGCCCGCGCCGACCTCACGGACCGCTACATGGCCGAGTTCTTCCGCGCCCTGAAGCCGGGCGGCGTGCTGGCGGTCGAGCAGCACCGGGCGGAGGAGGGCCGCAATGTCGCCGACACCGCCTCCACCGGCTATGTGCCGGAGAGCTACGTCATCCGTGCGGCCCAGGCGGCGGGCTTCGAGCTGGACGCCCGCAGTGAGCTGAACGCCAACGCGGCCGATGACCGGGATCATCCCTTCGGCGTGTGGACCCTGCCGCCGGTGCGGCGGACCGAGCAGGGCGGCCGCACGCTCAGCGAGGCGGAACGCGCGGCCTTCGACGCCATCGGCGAAAGCGACCGCATGACCCTGCGTTTCCGCAAGCCGGAATGATCGCCGGGGTGATTGGCCGGCCCGCTTTGACGGGTATGGTGAACCGCTTTAAGTCCGGACCCGGGGGCCGTGGCGGGCGGCCCGGAAACGTGAGTCTTGCGGCACATGGGATTTATGGCTGATCGGTCCTGGAATCAGGCGATGTCCGCATCGCGTCGGCGGCTTCTTGCAGGCGGCGCGGCGGCGGCCGGGCTCGCCCTGGTTTCCGCGTGCGGGCGATCGGACGAACCCGAGGCGCCGGCGGGCCAGCCCGAAGGGCCGCCGCCGCCGCCGGAGGGCAGTCTGGAGTGGGCCGTCGCCGGTCCGTGGCGCGCGCAGGATCAGACCCGGGACGCCTGGCGTCATCCGGTCGAGACCCTGACCTTCTTCGGCATCCAGCCCGACATGCACGTGATCGAGATGTGGCCCGGCGTGGGCTGGTACACGGAGATCCTGGCCCCCTACCTGAACCGCGGCGGCGGCAAGCTGTACGCCGCAGGCTTCGAGATCGGCCCGGACGCGGATCCCGCCCTGCGTCAGGTGATGGCCCGCTTCGAGGGACGTTTCGCCAGTGATCGCCGGCTGTACGGGGATGTGGAGATCACCGCGTTCGGCCCCACCAGCGGTCCGCTTGCGCCCGCCGGAAGCGTCGACATGGTCCTGTTTCTGCGCAGCCTGCACGCCTGGATGGCGGCCGGAATCGCTGAAAAGGCGTTCGCCGACGCCTATGCCGCCCTCAAGCCGGGCGGCGTCCTGGGCGTGGAGCAGCACCGCGGCGCATCGGGCGGCGACCAGGACCCTGCCGCAGCGTCCGGCTATGTGCAGGAAGCCTTCGTCAAGCAACTGGCGGCGGAGGCCGGCTTCGTCTTCGTGGCCGCCAGCGAGGTCAACGCCAATCCCCGGGACACCAAGGATCATCCCTTCGGCGTGGACACCTTGCCGCCCAACAGCCAGACGGCTCCGGCGGGCGAGCCGCCCGACCCCGAGTTTGACCGCAGCCGCTATGACGCCATCGGCGAAAGCGACCGCATGACCCTGAAGTTCCGGAAGCCCGAATGAGCGGACCTGCTGTCAACCGCGCCGCGGCCTTCGCCGCCAACGCGCCCCTGATGGGGGTTCCGGGCGCATCCTCGCCGCCCGGCGGCGTGGGAGAATGGTATCGGGGCGCCGGCGGTCTTCGCCTGCGCGCCGCCCTGTGGACGCCCTCGCCGTCGGTCGAGGGGGCCCCGCGCGGCACCGTGATCCTCAGCCCCGGCCGCACCGAGCCGATCGAGAAGTACTTCGAACTGATCGGCAACCTGCTGGCCCGGGGCTTCTGCGTTCTGGCCCACGACTGGCGCGGTCAGGGCCTGTCCGCGCGTCTGCTGCCCGACCGCCTGCGCGGCCACGCCCGGGCGGTGGAGGAATTTCTCGACGACTACGCGCGCCTGCTGGATGCGTTCGAGGCGCGCCTGCCGAAGCCGTGGATCGCCGTCGGCCACTCCATGGGCGCGGCGTTGAACCTGCTGACCCTCGAGGGCGGCGAAAGCCGCATCGCCGGCGCGCTTCTGTCCAGCCCCATGCTGCGCGTCCGCACGGGCAAGCGATCCATGTGGTCGGCGAAGATGGCGGTGAAGTGGAACCTGCGTCACGGCAAGGCCGGGGACTATGTGCTGGACAATCCGGACGATCCCTTCGACCACACCTTCGAGACCGACGCCCTGACCTCGGACGAAGGCCGGTACGATCTGTGGCGACAGCAGCTTTACGCCTGTCCCCACCTGGCCCTCGGCGGGCCCACATGGGGGTGGCTTGCGGTGGCCTTCGACATCGGCGAGCGGGCGCTGAAACCCAAGGCGCTCAAGCGCGTCTCGATTCCGGTCTCCATCGTGCAGGCCGGCGAGGACGACGTGGTCTGGAAACAGACCAACCGCTGGGCCGCGAAGCGCCTTGGGCGGGGGCGCTATGTGGAGGTGGACGGCGCGCTGCACGAGATCATCATGGAGAGTGACGATCACCGTGCGGTCTTCCTGCGCGAGTTCGACGCCATGGCCGACTATCTGGCGCCGCGCGGCGCGCAGCCGCCTGCGGGCGACGCGGTCGGACAGGTCTAGAGCGCGGCGCGCCTCAGCGTCACCAGCGCCTGGTCGATCAGGGACGCATCGCCCACAGCCAGCACCTGGCCCCGGTCGTCGGGCGCCTGGCCGCGCCAGTTGACCACCTTGCCGCCGGCGGCCTCCACCACAGGGACGAGCGCGGACCAGTCCCACGGCTTGAGGCTGGTCTCGGCCACCAGATCGATCCGCCCGGCGGCGATCATGGCGTAGGCGTAGGCGTCGCAGCCCAGCCGGGCCAGCCGCGCCGCGGCGCGGCTGGCCCGGCTGGGCTGCGACGCCTACGCCTACGCCATGATCGCCGCCGGGCGGATCGATCTGGTGGCCGAGACCAGCCTCAAGCCGTGGGACTGGTCCGCGCTCGTCCCTGTGGTGGAGGCCGCCGGCGGCAAGGTGGTCAACTGGCGCGGCCAGGCGCCCGACGACCGGGGCCAGGTGCTGGCTGTGGGCGATGCGTCCCTGATCGACCAGGCGCTGGTGACGCTGAGGCGCGCCGCGCTCTAGACCTGTCCGACCGCGTCGCCCGCAGGCGGCTGCGCGCCGCGCGGCGCCAGATAGTCGGCCATGGCGTCGAACTCGCGCAGGAAGACCGCACGGTGATCGTCACTCTCCATGATGATCTCGTGCAGCGCGCCGTCCACCTCCACATAGCGCCCCCGCCCAAGGCGCTTCGCGGCCCAGCGGTTGGTCTGTTTCCAGACCACGTCGTCCTCGCCGGCCTGCACGATGGAGACCGGAATCGAGACGCGCTTGAGCGCCTTGGGTTTCAGCGCCCGCTCGCCGATGTCGAAGGCCACCGCAAGCCACCCCCATGTGGGCCCGCCGAGGGCCAGGTGGGGACAGGCGTAAAGCTGCTGTCGCCACAGATCGTACCGGCCTTCGTCCGAGGTCAGGGCGTCGGTCTCGAAGGTGTGGTCGAAGGGATCGTCCGGATTGTCCAGCACATAGTCCCCGGCCTTGCCGTGACGCAGGTTCCACTTCACCGCCATCTTCGCCGACCACATGGATCGCTTGCCCGTGCGGACGCGCAGCATGGGGCTGGACAGAAGCGCGCCGGCGATGCGGCTTTCGCCGCCCTCGAGGGTCAGCAGGTTCAACGCCGCGCCCATGGAGTGGCCGACGGCGATCCACGGCTTCGGCAGGCGCGCCTCGAACGCATCCAGCAGGCGCGCGTAGTCGTCGAGAAATTCCTCCACCGCCCGGGCGTGGCCGCGCAGGCGGTCGGGCAGCAGACGCGCGGACAGGCCCTGACCGCGCCAGTCGTGGGCCAGAACGCAGAAGCCCCGGGCCAGCAGGTTGCCGATCAGTTCGAAGTACTTCTCGATCGGCTCGGTGCGGCCGGGGCTGAGGATCACGGTGCCGCGCGGGGCCCCCTCGACCGACGGCGAGGGCGTCCACAGGGCGGCGCGCAGGCGAAGACCGCCGGCGCCCCGATACCATTCTCCCACGCCGCCGGGCGGCGAGGATGCGCCCGGAACCCCCATCAGGGGCGCGTTGGCGGCGAAGGCCGCGGCGCGGTTGACAGCAGGTCCGCTCATTCGGGCTTCCGGAACTTCAGGGTCATGCGGTCGCTTTCGCCGATGGCGTCATAGCGGCTGCGGTCAAACTCGGGGTCGGGCGGCTCGCCCGCCGGAGCCGTCTGGCTGTTGGGCGGCAAGGTGTCCACGCCGAAGGGATGATCCTTGGTGTCCCGGGGATTGGCGTTGACCTCGCTGGCGGCCACGAAGACGAAGCCGGCCTCCGCCGCCAGTTGCTTGACGAAGGCTTCCTGCACATAGCCGGACGCTGCGGCAGGGTCCTGGTCGCCGCCCGATGCGCCGCGGTGCTGCTCCACGCCCAGGACGCCGCCCGGCTTGAGGGCGGCATAGGCGTCGGCGAACGCCTTTTCAGCGATTCCGGCCGCCATCCAGGCGTGCAGGCTGCGCAGAAACAGGACCATGTCGACGCTTCCGGCGGGCGCAAGCGGACCGCTGGTGGGGCCGAACGCGGTGATCTCCACATCCCCGTACAGCCGGCGATCACTGGCGAAACGTCCCTCGAAGCGGGCCATCACCTGACGCAGGGCGGGATCCGCGTCCGGGCCGATCTCGAAGCCTGCGGCGTACAGCTTGCCGCCGCCGCGGTTCAGGTAGGGGGCCAGGATCTCCGTGTACCAGCCCACGCCGGGCCACATCTCGATCACGTGCATGTCGGGCTGGATGCCGAAGAAGGTCAGGGTCTCGACCGGATGACGCCAGGCGTCCCGGGTCTGATCCTGCGCGCGCCACGGACCGGCGACGGCCCACTCCAGACTGCCCTCCGGCGGCGGCGGCGGCCCTTCGGGCTGGCCCGCCGGCGCCTCGGGTTCGTCCGATCGCCCGCACGCGGAAACCAGGGCGAGCCCGGCCGCCGCCGCGCCGCCTGCAAGAAGCCGCCGACGCGATGCGGACATCGCCTGATTCCAGGACCGATCAGCCATAAATCCCATGTGCCGCAAGACTCACGTTTCCGGGCCGCCCGCCACGGCCCCCGGGTCCGGACTTAAAGCGGTTCACCATACCCGTCAAAGCGGGCCGGCCAATCACCCCGGCGATCATTCCGGCTTGCGGAAACGCAGGGTCATGCGGTCGCTTTCGCCGATGGCGTCGAAGGCCGCGCGTTCCGCCTCGCTGAGCGTGCGGCCGCCCTGCTCGGTCCGCCGCACCGGCGGCAGGGTCCACACGCCGAAGGGATGATCCCGGTCATCGGCCGCGTTGGCGTTCAGCTCACTGCGGGCGTCCAGCTCGAAGCCCGCCGCCTGGGCCGCACGGATGACGTAGCTCTCCGGCACATAGCCGGTGGAGGCGGTGTCGGCGACATTGCGGCCCTCCTCCGCCCGGTGCTGCTCGACCGCCAGCACGCCGCCCGGCTTCAGGGCGCGGAAGAACTCGGCCATGTAGCGGTCCGTGAGGTCGGCGCGGGCCCAGTTGTGGAACGCGCGGGCCACCAGAACCAGGTCGGCCGTTCCGTCCTCGACGCCCAGACCCGAGACCGGTCCGAAATTCACCGCGCGGGCCGAGCCGCCGAACGCGGCCAGATCCTCGTCAAGACCGGCGCGGGCTTCGCGGGCGCGCTCGGAGACATCGGGCGCGTCCAGATCGATCCAGGCGGCCACGTATTCGCCGTTGGTGCGGGCCGCATAGGGCGCCAGAATCTCGGTCCACCAGCCGGCGCCGCCGGGCTCGATCTCGACCACCGTCAGGCCGGGGCGCAGGCCCCAGAAGGTCAGGGCCTCGTAGGGGCGGCGATACTGATCGCGCGCCCGGTTGGCCGGGGCGCGGCTGTTCGAGGCGATGACCTCGGCCAGCACCGCGTCCTCGGCGTGCACCGGCGCGGGGGCGGACCCGCGGGCGGGCGCCCCGGGCGTCTGGGCCAGGGCGGCGGGCGCGGCCAGGGCGAGAAGGGCGGCGGCGAGGGTCAGGCGGCGCATAGGGGTCTCCCGGTCATTAGGCGGCGTCTCCGTTGCGGGCACACTAAAGACCGCAGGTCCCCGGGCAAGCGGCGTTTGACGAATTCGCCCGGGCGCCTCTTGCGGCGGATTTCGACCCGCCTATTTCAGTCTCCGGAAGCGCCGGTTCGCCGGGCTTTCACGGTCGCGGCGGGGCCCATCAGGGACCGCCAAAGACCGACACCGTCCGTCCCCGGAAACGGGGCGGTTCAACCTTGCTGTGCATCAGGAGGATTGTAATGCGCACCATCGACTTCACTCCCCTCTACCGTTCCGCCGTGGGCTTCGACCGCATGGCCAGTCTGCTGGAAAGCGCCGCGCGCACCAGCGAGGCCGGCGGCTGGCCGCCCTACAACATCGAGACGACGGGCGAGAACGCCTACCGGATCGAGATCGCCGTGGCCGGCTTCAAGCCCGACGAGCTGAACATCGAGGTCAAGGAGAACCTGCTCACCGTCACCGGCCGGCGCACGGCCAATGACGAGAACGAACGCACCTTCCTGCATCGCGGCCTGGCCGAGCGCGACTTCGAGCGCCGCTTCCAGCTGGCCGACTATGTGGTGGTGACCGAGGCGGGTCTGAACAACGGCCTGCTGACCATCGACCTGAAGCGCGAACTGCCCGAGGCCCTCAAGCCCCGGCGGATCGAGATCAACGCCGGACCGGCCCTGATCGAGAGCAAGGGCAAGAAGGCGGCGTAACGCCTGACGCTTCGGCAACTGTGGAGGGCGGTCTTCGGGCCGCCCTTTCCTTATTCCTGGTCCAGCACCAGTCCCCGGACCCCGTGCATCTGGGCGGCGAGGAACTCGGCGTGCCGCGTCTGGGCCCCGTGCAGGGCTGCGCGGCTCAGGTCCGCCTGCACCAGGACGGCGCGGCGAAGATCCGCGCCCGAAAGGTCCGCGCCCCGCAGATAGGCGCCGGTCAGGTCTGCGGGCAGCAGCCGGTCCTGGGCGATCATCAGCGGCCCCAGCTGGACCTCGCGCAGGTCCGCGCCGGTCAGGCGGGCCCCTTTCAGGCGGGCGCCGCGCATGTCCGCGCCGCGCAGCTTGGCCGAGCGCAGGTCGGCGCCCTCCAGCTGGGCGCCCTGAAGCTGCACGCCCTCCATGTCGAGCCCGTAGAAGACGGCGCGTTTGGCCGACAGGCCCGTCAGCGTCAGGCCCCGGATGCTCTTCAGGCTGCGCAGGTCCACGTCGTCGAACACCGAGGGCTGGCCCTCGCCGCCGCCGGTCTCGCACCACAGGGCGTGTTCGCGCAGCATGTCGGCGGCGGGCAAGGTCGAGACGGGCGCGCCCGAGGACTTCTCGTCGGTGAGGGCGCCGGTCATGTCGGCGCCGTCCGCGCGCCACATGGCGCGCTTGGTGCCCACCAACACCGCGTCGCGCAGGTCGGCTCCTGTCAGGTCCGCGCCGGACAGATCGGCCCCGGCCAGGTCGGCGCCGTGAAAATTGGCCTGTTTGAGATTGGCCCGGACCAGCTTGCAGTCCTTCATCATGGCGCCGGAGAAGTCCGCGGCGATGGCGATGATGCCGCTGAGCTTGGACCGCTCCAGATTGGCGCCGGACAGATTGGCGCCCGAGGCGCGGGCGCGGTCCCGCACCAGATGCTCGACCATGCGGAAGCCCAGCTTGGAATCCGCCGCGGCAATGGCGCCTTCGCGCAGGTCCGCCTCGAACAGGTCCGCGCCCGTGAGGTCCGCGCCCCGCAGACATGCGCCGCGCAGATCGGCCCGGCGGAGGCTGGCTTCCACCAGCAGGGCGTCCTGAAGGTCGGCCCCGAACAGCACCGCGTTGTCCAGACGGGTTCCGCTCAGGTCGCACCCGCCCATGTCGGCGGCCGAGAAGTCCGCGTCGGTGAGGTTGCGGCCCCGGAGGCTCAGGCCCGACAGGTCCATCCAGGTGAACACCGCGCGGGCGCCGCCGGGCTTGGCCTGCCACAGCCGGTCGTGCCGGGCGCAGATGGCGTCCAGCTCGGCCTGGGTCAGCCGCCGTCTGTTGGCGGGATCGATGGGAGCGGATTGCGCCGACATGTCCGCAGCATGCCTGACCGCCGCTTAAGAAAGCGTTGGAATCCCGGCGCCTATCCCGTCAGCAGACCCTGTTCGGCCAGGGCGTCGGCCAGCGGGCCCGGCGCGGTCCAGAGGCGGGTGTAGCCGGCCTCCCCAAGCCGCTTCAGCTCGGTGGCCAGATCCGCCCTGGCCGAGGCCGCGAACTGGCCGTCGAAGCCGTCGCCGTCCTCGCTGACGCGCACCATGGGCCGGCCGGTCTCCAGACGGTGAAGGTAGCCCTCGTACAGGATCGCGGCCTCCTCGCTGAGGACGCCGGTCTCGACCTCGAGCCCCTTCGCCTTGACCCGCTCCACCCCCCGTCCGGCGGCGAAGGGCGACGGGTCGAGGCAGGCGATGACCACCCGCGCCACGCCGGCGTCGATCAGATACTGGGCGCAGGAGGTGCGGCCCGACGACCGGGCGCCGCAAGGCTCCATGGTCACATAGGCGGTGGCGCCGCGGGCCTGGTCGCCGGCGGCGGGCACGGCCTGCTCCTCCGCGTGCGGACGGCCGCCCGGCGCCGTGGCGGCCTCGGCGACAATTTCGCCGTCCCTGACCACCACGCAGCCCACGGCGGGGTTCGGCCAGGTCTTGCCCATCTGGTCCTTCGCCAGCCCGATGGCGCGGCGCATGAATTCCTGATCGCGCATGTCCGGCATCACAGGGCCGGCAGGGGCTGGGCCCTGTCCTCGTCCAGATAGCGGGCCGAAACCGGCTTCAGGTCGCCGTCCAGCTCGATGTCCAGCGGGTTGCCGGTGGGGATCTCCACCCCGACGATGCGATCGTCCGGCACCTCGAACAGATGCTTGACGATGGCCCGCAGCGAGTTGCCGTGGGCGGCGATCAGCACGTTCTCGCCCGCCTTCAGGCGCGGGGCGATGGCGCTGTTCCAGTAGGGAAGGACCCGCTCCAGGGTGATCTTCAGGCTTTCGGTGTCCGGGATGTCCTGCCCGGCGTAGCGGGGATCCGCCGCGAAATCGAACTCGCCGCCGGGGGCCAGCGGCGGCGGCGGCGTGTCATAGCTGCGCCGCCAGATCGTCACCTGCGCCTCGCCGTGCTTTTCAGCCGTCTCGGCCTTGTTCAGCCCGGTCAGGCCGCCGTAGTGGCGCTCGTTCAGGCGCCAGTCCTCGATCACCGGCACATCCTTCAGACCCGCCGCTTCCAGCGCCATGGCGCCCGTGCGCTTCGCCCGGTTCAGCACCGAGGTGAACATCACGTCCGGCTTGAAGCCCGCCCCGGCGATCAGTTCGCCGCCGCGCGTGGCCTCGGCCTCGCCCTGCTCGGTGAGATCCACATCCACCCAGCCGGTGAAGCGGTTCTCCAGGTTCCACTGGCTCTGGCCATGTCGCAGCAGGATCAGTCGGGGCATCGGTGTCTCCAGTTGGGCCTGACCGGGTAGGACCGGCGCGGGCGGGGGTCAACCCGCAAGCGCGGCGCCGCACCATCGGTTTCGCGCGATGTTGTGACCCGGGAAACGCCCCTGCTATAGCGGAGCCATGCGCAACCGGCTGTTCTTTCCCCTGATGGCCCTGATCGCCGTCGCCATGGTCGCCCTGGCCCTGAACTGGCCCGAGGGCGAGGCCGGACGGGGCATGGCGCCGGCCGACGCGCCGCAGGGCGCATCCGCCGGCTGACGTCCTTGCGGGGGAAGCCATGCCGAAACCCGGTTCCGGACCCGTCGCCCCCGCCGCTGACGACGAGACCCGCCCCCGGGTGACGCCCTCGGGATTCCGCGAGTATGACGCCCGCTGGATTCTCGGCCCCGACATCAACCTCGCCGGGCTGCAGGCCCTCGGTCTGGGACTGGCGACCTGCGTGCACGCGCTCGGGGCGCGCCCGCGCATCGTGACCGGCCACGATTTCCGGTCCTACTCGGAGAGCGTCAAACACGCCCTGACCGCCGGGCTGATGCAGGGCGGCATGGAGGTGCTGGACATCGGCCTGGCCCTGTCGCCCATGGCCTATTTCGCCCAGTTCGCCCTGGACGCCCCCTGCGTGGCCATGGTGACGGCCAGCCATAACGAGAACGGCTGGACCGGGGTGAAGATGGGCGCCGGGCCGCCGCTGACCTTCGGGCCGGAGGAGATGGCGCGGCTGAAGACCATCGTGCTGAACGGCGAGGGCGTCGCCCGCCCCGGCGGCCGGCTGGAGCGCATAGAGGGCTTCCGGGAGCGGTATCTGGAAGAGGTTGCGCGCGGGGCGAGCGTGCGCCGCCCCCTCCGGGTGGTGGTCGCCTGCGGCAACGGCACGGCCGGCGCCTTCGCGCCCGAGGCCCTGCGCCGCATGGGCGCCGAGGTGATCGAGACGGACTGCGAGCTCGACTGGACCTTCCCGCGATACAATCCCAACCCCGAGGACCACGCCATGCTGGTGCACATGGCCGAACGGGTGAAGGAGACCGGCGCCGATCTGGCCCTGGGGTTCGACGGCGACGGGGATCGCTGCGGCGTGGTGGACGACGCCGGCGAGGCGGTCTTCGCCGACAGGATCGGGCTGCTGCTGGCCCGCGACCTGTCCGCCCGGCGCCCGGGCGCCGTTTTCGTGGTCGATGTGAAGTCCACGGGGCTGTACAGGACCGATCCGGTGCTGGCGGCAAACCGCGCCGCCACCGTCTACTGGAAGACCGGCCACAGCCACATCAAGCGCAAGATGGCCGAGCTGCAGGCCTTGGCCGGCTTCGAGAAGTCGGGGCACTTCTTCTTCAACGCCCCCCTCGGGCGCGGCTATGACGACGGCCTCGTCGCAGCGGGGGCGGTGCTGGCCCTGCTGGACCGCAATCCGGACAGGCGCCTGTCACAGCTGACGGCGGCCCTGCCCGACGCCTTCACCTCCCTGACCATGAGCCCGCACTGCGCCGACGAGGCCAAATATGCGGTCGTGGAGGCGGTGACCCGGGACTACCTGGCCCTGCAGGCGGCGGGCGGCCGGATTCTGGGCCGCAGGGTGGCGGAGGTCCTCACCGTCAACGGCGCCCGGGTCCAGCTTGAGGACGGCTCGTGGCTGCTGGTCCGCGCTTCATCCAACAAGCCGGAGCTGACGGTGGTCGTCGAGAGCCTGAAATCCGGGGCCGACATGCGCGATCTGTTCCGCCGGGAGGTGAAGCCCCGGCTGGCCGCCCACGACGCCGTGGGCGCCTGGAATCAGGAGATCTAGACCAGGGTCAGCAGGCCGATCAGGCCCAGCGCCAGCACGCCCAGCAGGAGCAGGGACAGCACCGCGGCCAGGGCGACGCGGGGCCCCGACCGGAGCACCGCGCGCAGGTCCGTGGTCAGGCCCAGCGCCGCCATGGCGATCACCGTGAGCACGCCCGCCACGGCGGTGATCGGGGCGATCAGCGCCTCCGGAATCAGGCCGAGGGACCGCAGCGCCGCCATGGCGATGAACCCGAGAATGAACCAGGGGACCAGGCGCGCCAGACCCGGCTTCTGGCCCGCCCGGTCCGGCGCGGTCAGGGCCAGGACGACGCACACCGGGCCCAGCATCAGGACACGGGTCAGCTTGACCAGGGTGCCCACCTGCGCGGCCGCCAGCCCCATGGGCGCCACCGCCGCCAGCACCTGCGGCACCGCATAGACCGTCAGCCCCGCCAGCACGCCCGCGTCGGTGATCGACAGACCCAGCAGGTCCGCCACCACGGGCAGCAGCAGCACCATGCCGACCCCCAGCACCGCGGTGAAACCGATGGCGGCGGAGACCTCCTCGCCTTTCGCACCGATCACCGGCGCCACGGCCACAATGGCGGAGTTGCCGCAGATGCCGTTGCCGCAGGCCACCAGCAGGGCGGCGTTGCGCGACAGGCCGCACCACCGGCCCAGCCAGTAGCCGCCGGTCACGCCGACCGCGACCACCAGCACGATGCCCAGCAGCAGCGCCGGGCCCATGGCCGCCAGGGCCGGGGCGCTGAGCGAGGCGCCCAGCAGGACCACCGCCACCTCAAGCAGAAAGCCGGCGCTGAACGCGACGCCGGCCCGGAAGGTCTCCGGCGGCGGCCAGAGGGTCCGTACGCCGGCGCCGATCAGGATGGCCAGCACCAGGCCTTCCAGCCAGATGCGGTCGAACACCCGCGTCTCGAAACTCTGCACCCCCATGGCCACCGCCGCGACCGCGAGGCTGAGCGCCACGCCGGGCGCCAGCGCCGTCATCCGGGACAGGGGGGACCTCGGGGTCATGCGCCGCGACCGTCAGCCGGCCGCCGTGACCGCCTCGGCGATGCCGTCGACCACGGCGTCCACCAGTCTTGCGTCGTCGCCCTCGGCCATGATGCGGATCAGCGGCTCCGTGCCGGAGGCGCGCACCACGACGCGGCCGGACCCGTTCAGACGCGCCTGGCCGGCGGCGATGGCGTCGGTGACGCCCTTGTCCGCCAGGGGGTTCCCCCCCGAATGGCGCACGTTCTTCAGTTTCTGGGGCACCGGCTCGAACTGCGCCGCCAGTTCGCTCATGGGCTTGCCGGACTCCACCAGCACGGCCAGCACCTGGAGCGCGGCGATCAGGCCGTCGCCGGTGGTGGCGTGGCGGCTCAGGATCAGGTGGCCGGACTGCTCGCCGCCCACATTGAAGCCGCCCTCGCGCATGCGCTCCATGACATAGCGATCGCCCACCTGGGTCCGCTCCAGCGTCAGGCCGTCGCCCTTCAGGACGCGCTCCAGCCCCAGATTGGACATGACCGTGGCCACGATGCCGCCGCCGGTCAGGATGCCCCGCCGGGCCCAGTCGCGGGCGATCAGGGCCATGATCTGGTCGCCGTCGATGACCCGGCCCTTCTCGTCGCACAGGGCCAGCCGGTCCGCGTCGCCGTCCAGGGCGATGCCGATGTCGGCGCCGTAGCGCTTCACCGCCTCGGACAGGGTGCGCGGATGGGTGGAGCCGCATTCGGCGTTGATGTTCAGGCCGTTGGGCTCCACGCCCACGGGGAAGACGTCGGCGCCCAGCTCGTAGAGGGTGGTGGGCGCGACCCGGTAGCCGGCGCCGTTGGCGCAGTCCACGGCGATGCGGAGGCCGTTCAGGTTCAGCTTGCGGGGGAAAGTCGCCTTGGCGATCTCCACATAGCGGGCCTGGGCGTCGTCGATGCGCTTGACCCGGCCCAGGGCGTCCGGCGCGGCCAGCCCCTCGCCCAGATCCTCGCCCATGAGGGCCTCGATCTTCAGC
>Ga0114898_1000835_pt1 | contig 20852 bp, 21 predicted proteins | sample Malvired_Geostar_FD_83496 | JGI IMG/M metagenome (GOLD analysis project Ga0114898, IMG submission 83496) | Marine viral communities from the Global Malaspina Expedition - Malaspina viral metaG DeepMed_Geostar | ecosystem: Environmental > Aquatic > Marine > Oceanic | place: Mediterranean Sea... | reverse complement strand
GTCCTCGAACCGTTCGATGCGGGTTTCCAGCAACCGCTTGTCGGGCAGATCGGGCCGGGCCAGCAGCCGCTCGATGGCCTCCGCCGTCGCGTCGAGCGCCAGCACCCGCCAGCCGCGGCGCAGCAGTTCCAGCGTGTCGCGCCCGTCGCCGCAGCCGAGATCGAGCGCGAAGGGCGGCGGCCCGCCTTTTGCCGGTATGCCCTCCAACGCGAACCGGTCGAGAGCATGCAGCAATGTCGGGCGGGGCGGCCGGTCCGTAACCGCATCATAGTAACGGCCCCAGCGCGCCTCGTCCGACATCGTCTGTTCCCGTTACTCCAGGGTTTCGAACAGCCGCAGCATCAGCTTGGCGCGCGGCTCGAAGGAGGAGTAATAGGCCTGCTCGTAATCGGTGTGCGCGCCGCGCCCATCGACACCCAGACCGTCCAGCGTCGGCACGCCGACGGCGGCGGTGAAATTGCCGTCGCTGCCGCCGCCGGTGATCTTCACATCCTCCAGCTCGAAGCCGATCTCGGCGGCCAGCGCCTTGGCGTGGTCGAACAGCTTGGTGATGCCTGCATCCTTCACATAGGGCGGGCGGTTGATGCCGCCGGTGATGGTCACCTTCACATCGGCATCGAAGGCGGTGAAGCCGAGAATCTTCTTTGTCATCTCCTCGGCCAGTTCCGGTGTGGGCACGCGCATGTCCACCTCGGCGGTGCAGAATTGCGGCACCACATTCACGCCGCTGCCGCCGCTGACCAGCCCGACATTGCAGGTCACGCCCGTCTCGTAATTGGTCAGCTCCTCGAAGCGGATGATCTGCTTCGCCATCTCGCGGATGGCGCTGCGGCCGTCCTGGTGCTGCGCGCCGGCATGGGCGGGGCGGCCCTCGCACTTCACGTCGAAATGCAGCACGCCCTTGCGCGAGGTGACGATCTTGCCGCCATCGCGTGCCGGCTCGGTGACCAGCACATATTTGTTCTTCAGTGCCATCTGCTCGATGATCTTCTGCGAGGTCGGGCTGCCGACCTCTTCCTCCGGCACGAACATGAAGGTGATCGGCAGGGGCGTCTGCTTGCCGCTGCGCACCAGATGGCGATAGGCGTAGTAGGCGAGGTAGGCGCCGCCCTTCATGTCGTAGATGCCGGGGCCGAACACCTTGTCGTCCTCCTGCTTGAACGGCAGCACATCCTTGATGAAGCCCATCGGGTGCACGGTGTCGATATGGCTCAGCACCAGGATACCGGGACCATCGCCGCCCCAGGGGGTGCGTGCCGTCAGAATGTCGCCCCAGCCCTCGCGGCCCGGCGTGCGCTCGATAGTGGCGCCAATGGCGCGCATGTCGGCCTCGACCAGATCGGCCATGCGGTTGACCGCGGCGGCGTCATGCGAGGGGCTTTCGACTTCCACCCAGCGGCGGATGCCGTGCAGGATCTCCTCGGCGTCGATCCGGGGCTGGTTGGAGGCGATATCGTTCATGGTGGTTTCCCTTGGACTCGGATGGGGGCTTCGGATGATTGCCAAAAGAATAAGCGCGGCAATTTGTCATCGCCAATGACAAAACGCCCTGCCGGCGCCGTGTATGCCCTATTGCGCTCCCGCCGGCTTCGGCGCTACCTAGGTTTTTTTGCTCGACATCCTGGAGGAGGCCATGCGCCGCACCACCCGGTTTCGCCGCCTGATCGAGGCGCCGGAATTGCTGCTTTTGCCCGGCGTGCATGATGCGCTGGGCGCGCGCATCGCGGAGAAGCTGGGCTTCGAGGCGATCACCAGCGGCGGTTACAGCGCCACTGCGACGCTGCTCGGCCGGCCCGACACCTCGCAGCTGACCGCGACCGAGATGGCGGATTACTACGCCCGGCTGTGCGATTCGACTGACCTGCCGGTCTTCGCCGATGCCGATACCGGCTATGGCAATGTGACCAACACCGGCCGCACGGTGAAGGCCTATGAGCGTGCCGGCGTTGCCGGCCTGTTCATCGAGGATCAGGTGTTCCCGAAGCGCTGCGGCCACATGGCCGGCAAGGATGTGGTGCCGCTGGAGGAGTTTCTGGCCAAGCTGAAGGCGGCGCTGGATGCGCGCACCGACCCCGACCTCGTCATCATGGCGCGCACCGACGCGCTGGCCGTTCACGGCATCGACGAGGCCATTGAGCGCGCCCAGGCGGCGCGCGAGGCCGGCGCCGATCTGCTGTTCGTCGAGGCGCCGGAAAACCAGGACCAGATGCGCCGCATCTGCGCGGAGATCGACGGGCCGTGCCTCGCCAACAATCTGGATGGCGGGCTGTCGCCGGTGCTGAAGGCCGATCTGCTGCAGGAGATCGGCTACGCCACGGTCGCCTTCCCGACGGCGGCGACCTATGCGGTGGCCCATGCGCTGGAGGCGGTGCTGGGCGAAATCCGCACCACCAGCGTAGCGACGGCGCTGTATGACCGGATGTACAGCTTCGAGAGCTTCAACGAACTGGTTGGCCTTGGCGATCTCCGTCGCAAAGAAGCCGGCTATCAGGACTCCGCCCGCGATCTGCTAGCCCGGCGCAAGAATGCCGGTAAGGCTGGCGGCAAGAACCGGGCGGCGGAATAAGCGTCACGACAACAAAAGGAGGGAACCCCATCATGAAGATCACCCGTTACGCGGCGCTGGCCCTGCTGGCCGGCAGCATCGCCCTGGCCGGCCCGGTTCAGGCGCAGGAGAAGATGCGCATCAGCCACCAGCTGCCGCCGGCCCACCATATCGGCAAGCTGGTTGAAAGCTGGGCGGCCGATATCGAGAAGCGCTCGGGCGGCAAGATCGATGTCGAGGTGCTGGGCTCGGCCCAGGCCTTCAAGCCCAACCAGAACCATCCGGCGGTCGCGCGCGGCCAGGTCGAGGCGGCGATGGCGGTGAATTTCCAGTGGGGCAACACGATCCCGGAAATGAACGTCGTCACCATTCCCTATTTCATGACCGACCTGGCGCGCATCAAGAAGTTCCCCGGCTCCGAGGCCGCCAAGCTGCTGGAAGCCAAGCTGCTGGAAAAGGGCGTGCGCAACGTCGCCTGGCTCTACACCACGCGGCAGTCGATCTTCACCTCGTCGGGCAAGCCGCTGGTGAAGCTGGACGATTTCCAGGGCGTAAAGATCCGCGGCCTGAACAAGCTGGTCGATGCCGGTCTGGTGGCGGCGGGTGCCGCGCCGGCCTCGATGCCGGGCTCCGAGGTCTATCAGGCGCTGCAGACCAAGGTGATCGATGCCGGCCTCACCGACGTGTCGGCGGCCTATAGCCGGAAATATTTCGAGGTGCAGGAATTCGGCACGGTGGCGCCGTTCTTCACCGTCTATTTCCACATCTATGTGAACCCGGACTGGTTTGGCAAGCTGGCGCCCGACCTGCAGAAGGCGGTGCTGGAAGCGTCAGCCCAGGCGGAGCAGGATTCCATCGGCATCACCGAGAAGACTGCCGAGGAGTCCATCGCCAAGCTGAAGGAAAAGGGCATGAAGCTGCATATCCAGTCAGCTGAAGAGGTGAAGATTTTCACCGCCACCATGCAGCCGCCGGTCATGGAGGCCTTCAAGGCCTCATCCCCTGACGCCGGCAAGCTGATCGACCTCGTCAACAAGCTCTGAGCGGCACCGGACGGCTCCGCCTGACGTCAGTGTCTGGCGTCAGCGCGGGGCCGTACCCGGAATGCGAGGCTTTTCCTTTGATGAAATCTTTCCTGGTCCTGCTGGAGCGTGCGGTCGGCGCGCTGTCGGCGCTGGCGACGGCGCTGGCGGCACTGCTGATGCTGGTGATCACCGGGATCATCGGCTACGCCGTCGCACTGCGTTACCTGTTCAACCAGCCGCAGGTCTGGGCTGACGAACTGGCGAGCTACCTCATCGTGCTGGTGGTCATGCTGGCGATTGCCGAGGTGCTGCGCCGGGGCGAGCATATCTCCATCGACCTGCTGGTCGGGCGGCTGGGGCCGCGCGCCGGTTACTGGGTCGATGTCGCCGGCTTGGTGGCGGTGATCGTGGTGGCCGGCGTGCTGGTCGTCTCGGGCTGGGACATGGCGGCGTTCTCGGCCGATATGGGGATCAAGTCGGAAGGCTATCTGGCGATGCCGATGTGGCTGCCGCAGGCCACATTGCCGCTGGGTTTCGCGCTGCTCGGCCTCGCCGCGCTGAACCGGCTGCTGCGCCTGCTGACCGGGCTTGAGGTAACACAGGGCAAAGGGGCGCATCGGCCATGATGCTCGCCTGGATCCTGATCGGCCTGCTGGCGATCCTGCTGACCGGCATACCCCTGTTCGCCGGCATGTCGCTGGCCTCCATCGGCCTGTTGCTGGTGGTCGAGGGGCGCGTGGCCGGGCTGGCGGACGAGGTGTTCGCCAAGCTGTCGAATTATCTGCTGGTGGCGATCCCGCTGTTCGCCTTCATGGCGCATGTGATGATCAAGGCCCGTGTGGTGGACGATCTCTACGCGCTGGCGCACACGCTGGTGCGGCACTGGCCGGGCGGGCTTGGCGTCGCCACGGTGATGGCCTGCACCATATTCGCCGCGATCAGCGGCTCTTCCGTTGCCACCGCGCTGACCATCGGAACGGCGGCGATCCCGCAGATGCTGCGCTATGGCTACAAGCCGCACGCCGCCTATGGCGTGCTGGCCGCCGGCGGCACGCTGGGCATCCTGATTCCGCCCTCCGGGCCGATGGTGCTGTACGGCGTGGTGTCCGACACCTCGATCGGCGCGCTGTTCGTCGCCGGCATCATCCCCGGCGCGCTGATGGCGCTGCTGTTCTCGCTCTATTGCGTGCTGCACAGCCTGTTCACCGGGCAGACGGAACGCCCGGCGCGCGCCAACTGGGCCGAAATCTGGCCCAGCCTGCGGCGCGGCTTCTGGGCGCTGCTGCTGCCGCCCATCGTGCTGGGCGGCATGTATGCGGGCGTGTTCACCGCGACCGAGGCGGCCGCCGTCGGCGCCATCGCGGCGATCCTGATCGCGCGCTTTGCCTATAACCGGCTCAGCCTCGCCGATCTCTACGACGCGGCGCGCGATTCGGTGGGAACCACCGGCATGCTGTTCATGATCCTGGCCGCCGCCGCCATGTTCGGCCATGTCATCGCCGTGCTGGGCCTGCCGCGCCAGCTGGTCGAGCTGACCACGGCGCTGGGCATCGGGCCGATCACCTTCATGCTGGCGGTGATGGCGATGATCTTCCTGCTGGGCATGTTCCTGGAGACCATCTCCATCATCCTCATCACCACGCCTATCGTGCTGCCGGTGATGCTGCTGCTGGAGATCAACCCGGTCTGGTACGGCGTGCTGCTGACGATCAATCTGGAGCTGGCGCTGATCACCCCGCCGGTCGGGATGAATCTGTTCGTCATCAAGGGCATCACCGGCGGCGCCATGGGCCCCATCGTGCGCGGCGTGCTGCCCTATGTCGCGATCATGCTGGTGACGCTGTTCCTGGTGCTGTTCTTCCCGGAACTGGCGCTGTGGCTGCCTTCAACCATGGCGCTCGGGCGGTAGAGTGCGATCGCCTGACTCTTATTGATCCGGAATAATCCGGCGGGTTTTGCGTCTATACCGGCGATTGCCACTTTTCTGGCTCATTTGTGCCCCTGTCCAGGCGCAGTTGCCGCACAGCCTTGCGGCATGAAAAGCTGGATGGAAAATGCCCGGAAACCGGGCGGGGAATATGCTGGCGGGGCGGATCTGGCGGAACATGTCCGCAGTCTCCGGCGTTACGCGATTGCCCTGACCGGCGATCCGTCGGAAGCGGACGATCTGGTGCAGGAGAGCCTGGTGCGGGCGCTGGCCAGGATCGAGGAGGGTGCGGAAGTGCGGAATGCGCGGACCTATCTGTTCAGCATCCTGCACAATCTGCGCGTCGATCTGCTGGCGCGGAATGCCCGGCGCGGCCCGCAGATGCCGCTGGAAGCGGTTGAGCACCGGCTGTCCCGCCCGGCGGAGCAACCCGCCCGTCTGCGCCATGCGGAGCTGGCATTGGCCATCGATGCGCTGCCGGAGCAGCAGCGCGCCGTGCTGCTGCTGGTGGCGCTGGAAGGGGCGAGCTATCAGGAGGTGGCGGAGATCCTGGACATCGCGCCGGGTACCGTCATGTCGCGCCTCAGCCGTGCCCGCAAGGCGCTTCGGGACCTGATAGAGGAGAGTGCGGTCACCAATCTGCGCAGGATGACGTGATGAAGAATGAGTACACCGGAATCAACACCACGCCGCTGATCACCGAGGCGATGCTGCTGGCCTATGTCGATGGCAGCCTGGCCGAGCCGCAGCGGCTTGCCGTCGAGGCGCGCCTCGAACGCGACCCGGAGATGGCGGCGAAGGCGGCGGCCTATCGCGCACAGAACGAGGCGCTGCACGCGCTGTTCGACCGCCACCTGGCCGAGCCGCTGGATCCCGTCGTTGCAGGGCTTGAGGCGGAATTGCGGAAGGCTGACTCGCGGAAGGCTGAGTGGCGGAAGGCTGGCGCGCCGCGCCGGCCGAGCAGGAAAGCCTGGGGGGCGGCCGCCCTGGCGGCGTCCGTCGCCCTGGTCGCGTTTGCCGGCGGCTTTGCCCTGGCCGAGTATCGCAGCCGCGCGCCGGTCGGTCCCGTCACTGCCTCCATGCAGCAATTTCCGGCACCAGCGGAGAAGGTGGCTGGCATCATGCCGGCGGGCGGTGCCCTGCGGGTGTCCCCTGCGGGCTTCCGCCCGCCCGATCTGTCCGCCCTTGGTTTGCGGCTTACCGGCGAACGGCAGCTGGGCAACGCCGCAGCGGCGGTTACGCATCATCTGTCCTATGAGCGGGCAGATGGCCGATGGGTCAGCCTGTATGTCGGAACGGAGGCCGCCGGCGATACGCCGCTGCGGGCGATCTATCCGGATGGGCGCTCCGTGCTTGCCTGGCGCAAGGATGGCCTGTCCTACAGTCTGGTGGGCACGGTTGGCCGTGACGCGATGATGGCCATCGCCGGCACGCTTGATGGTGCTGCCGGTGCGGCAAAGCGGCCGACGGTCATGCCCAAGACGCTGCCTGACCCGGCTGGCGGCCTGCGTCCCGCGCAACCTGTCGAGACGATCCAGCCGCCGGCGATTCCCGCCGCACCCACGGCGCCGTCGATCGCCCCCAATCCCGCAAACCGCCCGGATGGCGCGGCACCGCGCGCACGGGACGAAGGGGCGGCGTGAGAATCTACCGGACGATGGAATATTGGCAGCTTTGCGTCGTCCATGGTTCTGAAGGTGGACCCCATCACCTTCTTGTGAGCCTCCCTGTTGGTTCCTGTTGACCTTGAGGCCCCGCCATCCGGCGGGGCTTTTTTTTGGAATAATGGTCGCGTTCGCCCGTCCACTCCCATGAAGCCGGCATGCTTGCCGGCGGAGCCGACCCAGAATCCAATGATGGAGAGGACGACATGAACAAGCGTATCCTGACGACCCTTTTGCCGGCACTCATGCTTGCCGTGGCGCCGGTCGCCGCGATGGCGCAGACCCAGGCGCCGGCACAGCAGCAGGAGATGCCGAAGATCGACGAGAGCCAGCTTGATTCCTATGCCGATGCTGCTGTGAAGATCTACGACATCCGGGTGCGCTGGGAGCCGGAGATTCGGGCGGCCGAAAGCCAGGAAAAGGCGATGGAGGCGCAGCGCGAGGCACGCACCGAGATGATTGAGGCGGTGCAGAAGGAGGGGCTGTCGGTTGAGGAGTACAACTCGATCACGGCAGCCGCCCAGCGTGACCCGGACCTCAACCAGAAGATCGCCCAGCTGATCGAGAAAAAGCGCTAAGCGGAACGCCGGCTTCAGCAACCTGGCCCGGGGACCCTAACCTGGGGGTGGGATTCAGCTCCTGGGCTGGGCGCTGAAGGTCACGACCAGATCCGCCGCTTCGCCCGCCGGGTTCACGAATTCGGTGCGGAAGGCGGCGATCTCGCCGGGCGACAGATCCAGCCGGTTCGCCTCGAACTCCCAGTCCTGCAGCTCCTTGCGCTCCAGGTCGCGCAGCTGGGCCTTCATCGGCGGTATGATCGCCGGCTCGTCGGTCAGGTTCACCACCTCGCCCTGCACCACCAGAATCATCGTGCTGCCCTCCATCAGCCGCTCGACGCGGATGTTTCGGATCAGCAGCCCTTCGCCCGGCACCGGGGCGGGATGGCCGATCTTCTCATACAGCAGGGCGGCGGGCGGCCAGGCCGCGACGATCTGCGCCCGGCCAAAGAAAATGCCGGCGGCCAGCCCGACCGTCAGCAACAGCAGTAAAATCCAGGCAAGGCGGCCGCTGCGCGGCTTCTTCTGCTCCAGCGGCAGGCGCGGCAGGCGCGGAATGCGCGGCCGCTCCTCCTCTTCCTCCGGGAATGGAGCGGCTTGCGCCGCGTCATCTGGCCAGCCGGCATCCTCATCGGGCGCGGCCGCTTCTTCGGCGTTATCGTCCTGATACTGATCGAACGGATGCGGCGGCGCCTCGACCTCCGGCATGTCGGAGGCCTCCCGCTGGGCAGGCTTCTCCTGGGCGGCCTTCCGTTTGGCGGCCGACTCCTTGATGGCCGACGGGCGGCTGGTTTCCGCAACCGGTTCCTGAAACCAGACATGGCCGCACTCATTGCAGCGGACCTTGCGGCCAGCCGGCCCCAGCTGCGCATCGCTGATCGCGTAGCGCGCGGAACATTCTGGACAGGACAGGATCATTGTGTGGACCACCGTATCATGGTCTAGCTTTTAGCCTGCCCGTCGCATCGGTGGCAAGCGAGGCTCTCATGACCGGAGTCGCCTGTCCATCAGAGCGCGGCGGGAACGCGGCGCGCGGCTGGACGCTGGGCCGCCGGCTGTGCCATCTTGCCCGCGGTCATTGACTGGCACCGGAGCGGGCGATTTCGTCCGCCAGGCCAGCGGCATCAGGAAAGGTTATCGGTTCCGTGGTTCGGTTCGAAAATGTCGGGATGCGGTTTCGCGACGGGCCAGCCGTACTGGAGAATATCGGCTTTACGCTGCCGCCTGGATCCTTCCATTTTCTCACCGGGCCGAGCGGTGCCGGCAAATCGACCTTGCTGAAGCTGATCTATCTGGCGCTGAAGCCTTCCTCCGGGCGCATCCGCCTGTTCGACCGCGATGTCGCCGGCATTCCACGCCGGGAACAGCCTGATCTGCGCCGGCGGATCGGCGTGGTGTTCCAGGATTTCCGGCTGCTGGGCCATCTGACGGCGCTGGACAATGTGGCGCTGCCCTTGCGTATCGCCGGGGCAAAGCAGAGCCTGATCCGCCGCCATGTGCCGGAATTGCTGGATTGGGTCGGTCTCGGCGATCATATGAACGCGTTGCCGGCCACCTTGTCGGGCGGGCAGCAGCAGCGTGTCGCCATCGCCCGCGCGGTGATCGGCCGGCCGAAACTGCTGCTGGCCGACGAGCCCACCGGCAATGTCGACGACCAGATCGCCATGCGCCTGCTGTTCCTGTTCGAGGAGTTGAACCGCATGGGCACCACCGTGCTGATTGCCACCCACAACAACATGCTGGTGGACCGGTTCAGCTATCCCCGGCTCGATCTGCGCGACGGGCGGTTGTCCCGGCCGGGCATCGACAGCGCTGTCGCCTGAGGTTCGGATGATCTTCCGGCGCCATTCCGACCTGCCGCTTAGGGGCGACGCGACCAGCCGTTTCCTGCCCTGGATCATCGGCGTGATGGTGTTCCTGGCCACGCTGTCGGTCGCCGGCCTGCTGCTGGCGCAGGACGTGACGCAGCGCTGGCGCTCCGCGCTGGCCGGTACGCTGACCGTGCAGGTGCCGCCGCCCTTCGGCGAGACGGACCCGCAGGCCCAGCTGGCCGAGGTGTTGCAGATCCTGCGCGGCACGCCCGGCATCGCGCGTGCCGAACCGCTGTCCATCGACCAGAGCCGCGCCCTGCTGGAGCCCTGGCTCGGCAGCGGCCAGATCATCGACGAACTGCCCTTGCCGCGCCTGATCGATGTGGCGCTGCGGCCCGGCGCGCGGCTGGATTTCGCGGCGCTGGAAACAAGGCTGGCCGGGATCGCGCCCGGCATCGTGCTGGACGATCATGGCCGCTGGCTGGGCGATCTGGTGCGGGTGGCGCGGTCGGTGGAGCTGGTGGCGGCGACGGCGGTGCTGCTGGTCGCGCTGACGGCGGTGCTGGCCGTGGTGTTCGCGGTGCGCACCGGCCTTGCCATCCACCGCGAGGTGATCGACGTGCTGCATCTGGTCGGCGCGCGCGACAGCTATATCGCGCAGCAATTCGCCCGCCATGCGCTGACTCTCAGCCTGCGCGGCAGTATCCCGGGGGCGCTGTTCGCGCTTGCCCTGCTGCTGGGCATCGCCGTGCTGGTGACCGGCGGCGCCGAGGGGCTGGCAGCCGAAGGGTTCCTGCCGGCCGATATCTGGCAGATTCTGCAGCCGCTGGACTGGGCGGCGCTGGCCGCCGTGCCGGTCGGGGCGATCGTGCTGGCGGTGCTGGCGACGCGGCTGGCCGTGATGCGCGCCCTCTCCCGGCTGGTATAAGGGGCGCTTTCCATGTCCGCGCGCCGCCGTATCTTCCATCGACCCGGACCGCCGCCGCGGCGCTGGCGGCTGGTGCTGCCGGCGCTGGCGCTGTTTCTTGCCGTCTGGGTTGGCGGGTTCTTCAACTACGCCGCCAGCATCCCGCGCAGCGTCGCGGATGGCGAGCAGCGGACCGACGCCATCGTCGTGCTGACCGGCGGCAGCCTGCGGCTGGAGGTCGGCCTGCGCCTGCTGCAGGCCGGGCTGGCGGACCGGCTGCTGGTGTCCGGCGTCAATCCGGGGGTGACGCGCGAGGCGCTGCTGCGCCTGATGCCGGAATGGACCGAAGCGCTGAATGCCCATATCGATATCGACTATGCGGCCAACAATACGGTGGGGAACGCGGCGGAAACGGCGGTGTGGCTGCAGGGGCGCGGCTATCGCTCGCTGCGGCTGGTGACGGCGAACTACCATCAGCGCCGCAGCCTGCTGGAGTTCCGCGACGCCATGCCGGATATCGACATCGTGCCGCATCCGGTGTTTCCGGAAGATTTCCATCGCGAGGATTGGTGGCGCTGGCCGGGCAGTGCCATGCTCATCTTCTCGGAATACAACAAGTTCCTGATGGCGCATCTGCGCCTGTCCCTGGCCGCTCTCATCAAAGGGTAGGCGTTGGCAATGAGTGCGCTGCGTTCGCTGCTGTTCAACATCGCGTTCTTCGGCTGGACCGCACTGCTGTGCATCGGCGGTATTCCGCTGCTGGCCGCGTCCGCGGGCTGGATCGTCGCCGGGCAGCGGCTCTGGGCCTGGGGCGTGATCGGGCTGCTGCGGCTGCTGATCGGCACGGATTACCAGGTCAGCGGGCGGGAGAACCTGCCGGAAGGGCCGTTTGTTATCGCCGCCAAGCACCAGTCGGCCTGGGAAACCATCATCTTCTTCCTGCTGATTGACCGTCCCGCCTATGTGCTGAAGAAGGAATTGCTGGCGATCCCGCTCTATGGCTGGTACGCGCGCCGCGGCGGCCATATCGCGGTCGATCGCAAGGCCGGCGCCAAGGCGCTGCGGTTGCTGCTGGAGGATTCCCGGCGCGCCATCGCGGACGGCATGGTGCCGGTGATCTTCCCGCAGGGCACACGCACCGCGCCCGGCACGCACCTGCCCTATCAGCCGGGCATCGCGGCGCTGTACCGGGGGCTGGACCTGCCGGTGGTGCCGGTGGCGTTGAATTCCGGCCTGTTCTGGGGGCGTCGCGCCTTTCGCAAGCGGCCCGGCACCATCAAGCTGGAATTCCTGCCGGCGATCCCGCCGGGGATGGACCGGGCCGGCTTCATGGCCGGTCTCGAGACCGCCATCGAACAGGCGACCGACCGGCTGGTGGCGGAAGGTTTATCCCCGGAAGCTTGAGAATTAGCCTTGTGAATTTCGGGGATAAGGCCGATCTGCAAGCGATACAAGGCGCTTGGCAGGCCCGGCCCGGTGGAAACATAACGGGAACATATTTGTTGTCCGCTGCTGCCAGACTGGTAAACTGTCAGGCTTCTCGATGGCGTTGGAGCGTTTCATGGCGGGCATCGCGGCGATCTCGCAGCAGATCTGGGACATGAAATACCGGTTGAAGCGGGCCGATGGCGCGCCGCTCGACCGCACATTGGAGGATAGCTGGCGGCGTGTCGCCAGCGCGCTGGCCGCGCCCGAGCGTGACCAGGCGCTGTGGGAGGGCCGCTTCTACGAGGCGCTGGAGGATTTCAAGTTCCTGCCCGCCGGACGCATCCTCGCCGGGGCCGGTACCGAGCGCAGTGTTACCCTGTTCAACTGTTTCGTCATGGGCACGGTCCCGGACGATATGGCGGGCATCTTCGAGCATCTGAAGGAAGCCGCGCTGACCATGCAGCAGGGCGGCGGCATCGGCTATGATTTCTCGACGCTGCGGCCCAAGGGTGCTGCGGTGAAAGGGGTTGGCGCGGATGCGTCGGGCCCGCTGCCCTTCATGGATGTGTGGGACGCGATGTGCCGCACCATCATGAGTGCCGGCCACCGGCGCGGCGCGATGATGGCGACCATGCGCTGCGACCATCCCGACATCGAGAATTTCATCGCCGCCAAGCAGGAGGCGGGACGCCTGCGCATGTTCAACCTGTCGGTGCTGGTCACCGATGCGTTCATGCAGGCGGTGAAGGAGGATTCCTCTTGGGATCTGGTGTTCGGCGGCACGGTCTATCGCACCGTTGAGGCGCGCGCGCTGTGGGACGCCATCATGCGCGCCACCTATGCCTATGCCGAGCCGGGCGTGATCTTCATCGACCGCGTGAACAACCGCAACAATCTGCATTATTGCGAGACCATCGCCGCCACCAACCCGTGCGGCGAGCAGCCGCTGCCGCCCTATGGCGCCTGCCTGCTGGGCTCGATCAATCTGGCGAAGCTGGTGGACCGGCCATTCGAATCCGATGCCGCCATCGATATGGGCCGGCTGGAAGCGCTGGTCGCGACATCCGTGCGCATGATGGACAATGTGACCGACGTGTCGCGCTTCCCGCTGCCGCAGCAGCAGCAGGAGGCGCTGGCGAAGCGGCGCATCGGCCTCGGCGTCACCGGCCTTGCCGACGCGCTGATCTTCTGCGGCGCGCGCTATGGCAGCGCCGATGCGGTGGCGCTGACCGATAAATGGATGGCGGCGATCCGCCGCGCGGCCTATCTCGCCTCGGTCGAGCTGGCGAAGGAGAAGGGCGCCTTCCCGCTGTTCGACCGCGAGCAATACCTGGCCGGGGAAACCATCGGCGAACTGGATGCGGATGTGCAGGAAGCGATTGCCGCGCATGGTATCCGCAATTCCCTGCTGACCTCGATCGCGCCGACCGGCACGATTTCCATCCTGGCCGATAATGTGTCGTCCGGGCTGGAGCCGGTGTTCAGCTTCGAATATACCCGCACCGTGCTGATGCCCGATGGCAGCCGCAAGGAAGAGGCGGTGACCGATTACGCGCTGCGCCTCTACCGCCGGCTGAAGGGGGAGAATGCGCGGCTGACCGACGCCTTCGTCGATGCCCAGCGGCTGTCGCCCAGCGACCATGTGGTGATGCAGGCGGCGGTGCAGAAATACATCGACAGCTCGATCTCCAAGACCATCAACATCCCGGTCGATCTGCCGTTCGAGCAGTTCAAGAATGTGTACCAGATGGCCTATGACATGGGCTGCAAGGGCTGCACCACCTACCGGCCGAACGAGATCACCGGGGCGGTGCTGCAGGTGAAGCCGGACAATGTGGAGGGCACGCAGCAGCCGGAGCTGGCGCTCGACAAGCCGGAGGCAAGGCCGGCCGACCAGTTCGAGGCCGGCGCCGTCATCTACATGACGCAGCCGCTGAACCGGCCGGAGGAGCTGCCGGGCAAGACCTACAAGATCAACTGGCCGGAAAGCGAGCACGCGCTCTACATCACCGTGAATGATGTGATCCAGGATGGCCGCCGCCGGCCCTTCGAGATTTTCATCAACTCCAAGAACATGGAGCATTTCGCCTGGACCGTGGCGCTGACCCGGATGATCAGCGCGGTGTTCCGGCGCGGCGGCGATGTGTCCTTCGTGGTCGAGGAACTGAAGGCCGTGTTCGACCCGCGCGGCGGGCAGTGGATGGGCGGGCGCTACGTGCCGTCGCTGCTGGCCGCCATCGGCGATGTGATCGAGCGCCACCTGATCGATATCGGCTTCATCCCGCAGCCGGAGGAGAAGCGCCAGGGCCACCTCGCCGAGCGCAAGGTGGTGGGCATCGCCGACCAGCGCCTGCGGCAATGCCCGAAATGCGCCCAGCCCAGCCTGATCCGGCAGGAGGGCTGCGATACCTGCACCTCCTGCGGCTATTCCAAGTGCGGGTGAGCATTATCCAGAAGGGATACGAAAAAGGGCGGCCCAGGGCCGCCCTTTTTTAACATATACGCTGAAGATCAGGCCGACAGCTTGTCCAGCTCGCGCAGCAGCGTGTCGCCCATCACCGTGGTCGAGACCTTGGCGGTGCCCGGCACATAGATGTCGGCGGTGCGGAAGCCGGCATCCAGCACGTTGTTGATGGCCTTCTCGATCATGTCGGCGTCCTCGCCCATGTCGAAGGAGTAGCGCAGCAGCATGGCGAAGCTCAGCAGCTCCGCCAGCGGGTTCGCCATGTCCTGCCCGGCGATGTCCGGGGCGGAACCGTGCACCGGCTCATACAGCGCCATGCGGCGGCCGGTGGTCGGGTCCTCAAGGCCGAGCGAGGCGGAGGGCAGCATGCCGAGCGAGCCGGTCAGCATCGCCGCGCAGTCGGACAGAATGTCGCCGAACAGATTGTCGGTGACGATCACGTCGAACTGCTTCGGGTTGCGCACCAGCTGCATCGCGCAATTATCGGCGTACATGTGGTGCAGCTCGATGCCCTTGCCTTCGGTCTCATGCAGCTTGGTCACCGTCTCGCGCCACAGCACGCCGGTATGCATGACATTGGCCTTCTCGACCGAATGCACCTTGCCACCGCGCTTGCGCGCGAGGTCAAAGCCGACGCGGGCCACGCGCTCGATCTCCGGCGTCGTATAGACCTGGGTATCGACCGCCTTCTTGGTGCCGTCCGGCAGGGTCTCGATGCCGCGCGGCTCGCCGAAATACACACCACCGGTCAGCTCGCGCAGGATCAGGATATCCAGCCCCTCGACCAGCTCGCGCTTCAGCGTCGAGGCGTCGGCCAGCGCCGGGAACACGATAGCCGGGCGCAGATTGGCGAACAGATCCATTTCCTTGCGCAGGCGCAGCAGGCCGCGCTCCGGCTTCTTCTCGAACGGCAGATCGTCCCATTTCGGGCCGCCGACGGAGCCGAACAGCACGGCGTCCACCGCCAGCGCGTCGGTCATGGTCTCGTCGGTCAGCGGGGTGCCGTGCGCGTCCAGTGCAGCACCGCCGACCAGACCCTCCTGAATGTCGAAGGAGACATGGCGGCGCTTGTCCATCCAGTCCACGACGCGGCGGACCTGGCGCATCACCTCCGGCCCGATACCGTCACCCGGCAGGACCAGCAGCTTCTTGTTCGATGCCATTTTCTTGTTCTTTCCGTTCTACGGGTGGGATCAGGCGGCGATCCAGGGCTGGGAGAGGGCGAGCTTCTCCTCATAGCCGGCGATCTTCTGGTCCTTCTGCAGGGTCAGGCCGATATCGTCGAGCCCGTTCAGCAGGCAGTGCTTGCGGAAGGCGTCCACCTCGAAGGCGATCTTCTCGCCGTTCGGGCGGGTGATCTCCTGCTTTTCCAGATCGACGGTGATGCGGGCATTGCCGCCCAGCTTCGCGTCCTCGGTCAGCTGGTCGACGATCTCCTGCGGCAGCCGGATCGGCAGGATGCCGTTCTTGAAGCAGTTATTGAAGAAGATGTCGGCGAAGCTGGGGGCGATGACGGCACGGATGCCGAAATCCAGCAGCGCCCAGGGTGCGTGCTCGCGGCTTGATCCACAGCCGAAATTGTCGCCGGCCACCAGGATCTCGGCCTTGGTGTAGGGCTCCCGGTTCAGCACGAAATCCGGGTTCTCCTTGCCGTTGCTGTCGCGGCGCATCTCGTCGAACAGAAACTGGCCGAGGCCGGTGCGCTTGATCGTCTTCAGATACTGCTTCGGGATGATCATGTCGGTGTCGATATTGACCATCGGCAACGGCGCTGCGATCCCGGTCAGGGTGGTGAATTTATCCATCTCTTTTTCCTCCCGCTGGTCCGGTCAGCCCATCAGCTCGCGCACATCGGCGATATGGCCGGCAATCGCTGCCGCTGCTGCCATTGCCGGGCTCATCAGATGCGTGCGCCCGCCGCGGCCCTGGCGGCCCTCGAAATTACGGTTCGAGGTGGAGGCGCAACGCTCGCCCGGGGCCAGCTTGTCGGCGTTCATGGCAAGGCACATGGAGCAGCCCGGCTCGCGCCAGTCGAAGCCTGCCTCGCGCAGCACGACGTCCAGCCCTTCGGCCTCGGCCTGCTCCTTCACCAGACCGGAGCCGGGGACCACCATGGCGCGCACATTGGCGGCGACCTTGCGGCCCTTGGCGACCTCGGCGGCGGCCCGGATGTCCTCAATGCGGCCATTGGTGCAGGAGCCGATGAAGACCGTGTCGATCTTCACGTCGGTCAGCCTCATGCCCGGCTTCAGGTCCATGTAGGACAGCGAGCGCAGCATCGCCTCGCGCTTGCCGGGATTCGGCGCCTTGTCCGGATCGGGCACCACGCCGGTCACCGGGGCGATATCCTCCGGGCTGGTGCCCCAGGTGATCGTCGGCACCAGATCGCCGGCGTTGATGACGATTTCCTTGTCATAGACAGCGCCCTCATCGGACGGCAGCGTCTTCCAGTAGGCGACGGCCTGTTCCCAGGCAGCACCCTTGGGCGCCAGCGGACGGCCCTTGAGGTAGTCGAAAGTAATCTCGTCCGGCGCGATCAGGCCGGCGCGCGCGCCACCTTCGATCGACATGTTGCAGATCGTCATGCGCGCTTCCATGGACAGGTTGCGGATCGCCTCGCCCGCATATTCGATCACATGGCCGGTACCGCCGGCGGTGCCGATGCGGCCGATGATCGCCAGGACCAGATCCTTGGAGGTGACGCCGAAGGGCAGGTCGCCCTCGACCCGGACCAGCATGTTCTTGGCCGGCGCCTGCACCAGGGTCTGGGTTGCCAGCACATGCTCGACCTCGGAGGTGCCGATGCCGAATGCCAGCGCGCCGAAGGCGCCGTGCGTCGCGGTGTGGCTGTCGCCGCACACGATGGTCGTGCCCGGCAGGGTGAAGCCCTGTTCCGGGCCGATGATGTGCACGATGCCCTGTCGCAGATCATCCATCGCGTAATAGGGAACGCCGAATTCCTTCACATTGGATTCCAGCGTTTCGACCTGGATGCGGCTTTCCGCGTCGGCTATGCCCTTGGAACGGTCCGAGGTCGGCACGTTATGGTCGGCGACGGCGAGGGTCTGGTTCGGCCGGCGCACCGTGCGCCCGGTCGTGCGCAGCCCCTCGAAGGCCTGCGGGCTGGTCACCTCATGGACGAGGTGGCGGTCGATATAGATCAGGCAGGTGCCGTCCTCCTGGACGTCAACCAGATGGTTCTGCCAGATCTTGTCGAAAAGGGTACGGGGCTTGGAAGTGGCTGCAGTCACGAAGGCGGTCCTCATTCCTGGCGGTCGTCAATATTGTCGCCGGGTATCCTGACGATCAGGACCCCGGCTATTGGCCGCTCAGCTTAGACCCGCCGGTGCGGGCGCACCAAGCAGCATGCATTCTTGTCAGCCATGCGCCGCCGAGGAGTGGGTGCGGGGCGCAAAACGGGCCCGCATGGGCCCGTTTTTTACTGGCTGTAAGTCTTACTCGCCGGCAGGGGCCGCCGCTGCTTCCACGGCCACGGCCTTGGGCGTACGAACGGTCTGCTTCTCGCGGATGCGGGCTGCCTTACCGGTCAGGCCGCGCAGATAGTACAGCTTGGCCCGGCGGACGTCGCCACGGCGCACCACCTCGATCGAGGCCAGGCGCGGCGAATACAGCGGGAATACGCGCTCCACACCCTCGCCGTAGGAAATCTTCCGCACGGTGAAGGAGGAGTTCAGGCCGGCATTGCTGCGGGCGATGCAGACGCCTTCGAAGGCCTGGATACGCTCGCGCGTGCCCTCGACGACCTTCACATTCACGCGCAGCGTGTCGCCCGGCACGAATTCCGGTACCTGGTGATCGGCCGTAACCTTGGCGATCTGCTCCTGCTCGAGCTGTTCGATGATGTTCATTGTCCTAATCCCTAGCTAACCGTAATCCCTGCCTGACCGTAATCCCTGCCTAACAGGGCCCTGCGGCAAACCACTCTCCAAGACACCTGACGGCGCCTAGTTCCTGTCTTCCTCTCCGGCCGCGACATAGGCCGACCAGAGGTCGGGCCTGCGTTCGGCCGTAATCCGTTCCGCTTCCGCGCGGCGCCACCGCCGCACCTTTTCGTGATGGCCCGAGGTCAGCACCTCCGGCACCACGCGCTCGACCCCTTCATGGTCGATCCAGGCCTGCGGCCGCGTATAGTGGGGATATTCCAGCAATCCCCGCTCGAAACTCTCTTCGTCCAGACTTTCCTCGGACCCCATGGCCCCAGGCAACAGCCGGACACAGGCATCGATCAGCGCCATCGCCGCCGGTTCGCCCCCGGAAAGGACGAAGTCGCCGAGGCTGACCTCGACGATCCGGCGCGAGTCGATGACCCGCTGATCCACCCCTTCGTAGCGCCCGCACAACAAGGTCACGCCCGGGCCGTCTGCCAGATCGCGCGCCATCGGCTGATCCAGCTTGCGGCCCCGCGGCGAGAGATAGATCACCGGGCCCGGCCGGTCCGCAACCGCACCCAACGCCGCATCCACGACATCGGGCCGCATCACCATACCGGCACCGCCGCCGAAAGGGGTGTCATCGACGGAGCGGTGTTTATTACGCGCGAACTCGCGAATGTCCAGCGTTTCCATTAGCCAGACGCCCTTTTCCAGCGCCTTGCCTGGAAGCGATGCCCCGAGCGGCCCCGGAAACATCTCTGGAAACAGCGTCAGCACGGTAGCCCGCCAGCTCATTCCGCATCATCCCGCACCGCGGAGTCCGCAATCTCGTCGCCAGCCGCACCGCTTTCCAGCAGCGCCGCCGGCGGATCGGCGACCAGCCGCCCGCCCGCGATATCGACCACCGGCACCACGGCCCTGGTGAAGGGCAGGAAGACGCTGCCGCCTTCCTCCCGCGTTACCTCCAGCACGTCGCCGGCGCCGAAATCATGGAGCGCCTTCACCGTGCCGAGCCGCCCGCCAGCCACCTGATCCACAGCAAGGCCGATCAGGTCGGCATGGTAGAACTCGTCTTCCTCCAGCGCCGGCAGGGCATCGCGGCCGATATAGAGCCGCAATCCCTTCAGCGCCTCGGCGGCGGTGCGGTCGGCAACGCCATCGAGCGTGGCCATCACCACATCGCCCTTCGGCTTGCCGCCCTTGGCCGTGCCGACGGGGCGCAGCGTCAGGCTGCGTCCCGCTTCGCCATCGCGCCGCTTTCCGAGAAGCGCGCCGTATCCGAAGATCGCGGCAGGCTCGCCGGTGAAGCTGCGGATTCGGAGCTGGCCACGGATGCCATGGGCACCGACAACGACCCCGAGCAGGACGGATTGTCCTGTCTCGGCATCGCGATCTGTGCCTGCCGGCGCCGGCTGGCGTTCTGGGTGGCTCGCCATGACCAGGCCGCTCCCGTCCTGAATGTGCGCGTTGCCATCGGCCCGGCGCCTTTAGGCGCTGGGCTTCTCGGCCTCGGCGGCTTCCTCGGCCGGGGCCTCGGCAGGTGCTTCCGCAGGGGCTTCAGCAGCAGGCGCTTCCTCGGCCGGGGCTTCCTCCGCAGGCGCGGCGGCCGCCGCAGCAGCGCCGGCCTCGTCAGCGGCAGCTTCAGCAGCGGCCTTCTCGGCAGCAGCCTTCTCGGCCAGCGCGGCCTGTTCCTTCATGCGCTCCTGCGTCTTGGCGCGGGGCTGGTTCTTCTTGGTCTGCTCCGGCTGGGCCGGGGCTTCGCCAAGGCCAACCGTGGCCAGGAAGCGCGCGACGCGGTCGGTCGGCACGGCGCCAACCGAGATCCAGTGCTTGGCGCGGTCGGCGTCGATCTTCAGCCGGTCCGGATGGCCATGATCGACCATCGGATTGTAGGAGCCGATACGCTCGATGAAGGCACCATCGCGCGGCGAGGTGCTCTGCGCCACAACGATGCGATAGAACGGACGCCGCTTTGCGCCGCCACGGGCCAGACGAATCTTCAGTGCCATTAGTTTCTTCCTTAACCTGTTACGCGTGTTCTGGTTGTCGTCGAATTAAAGTGTCAGCGCCGGCCGAAACCGGGGGGAAGCTTGCCGCCGGGCAGTTTCGGCAGGCCGGGGAAGCCGCCACTGCCGCCAAGCCCTCCAAGGCCGCCGGGGGGCAGCTGCGGCGGTGTTCCGCCACCGCCACCCATCATTCCGCCCATCATGCCTTTCAGCATGCCGGACTTGCCCATCTGCTTCATGACCCGGCTCATATCCTGATACTGCTTCAGCAGCCGGTTCACTTCCTGCACCGTCGTGCCGCTGCCGGCAGCGATGCGCTTGCGGCGCGAGGCGTTCAGCAGCTTGATGTCCTTGCGTTCCTTCTTGGTCATCGAGGAGATGATGGCCTCCTGGTGGGCCAGCTGCTTCTCGTCGATGTTGGCGCCGGCCAGCTGCTTCTTCATTTTGCCGATGCCGGGCAGCAGGCCCATCACGCCGCCAAGCCCGCCCAGCTTGCGCAGCTGGCGCAGCTGCGAGGCCATGTCGTCCAGGTCGAAATCGCCCTTCGCCATCTTCTTGGCGAGCCGTTCGGCCTCGTCCTTCTCGATGGTCTCCGCGGCCTTCTCGACCAGCGAGACGACGTCGC
>Ga0114898_1000834_pt1 | contig 20882 bp, 31 predicted proteins | sample Malvired_Geostar_FD_83496 | JGI IMG/M metagenome (GOLD analysis project Ga0114898, IMG submission 83496) | Marine viral communities from the Global Malaspina Expedition - Malaspina viral metaG DeepMed_Geostar | ecosystem: Environmental > Aquatic > Marine > Oceanic | place: Mediterranean Sea... | reverse complement strand
GTCTTGTACTGATACGCTCCAACAGGTAGCACTTAAAGCAGCCATAGTATATCTCCTTTACCAGTCAGTAAACCCTCTCTCCGAAGAGATGCCAGGGGCTAGGCTATAACCCCTGACTGGTTGGATTAATTAATTACGAAGCGGACTGCATACCAGTTACGTTCGCAGGTTCTTCCCAACGTGGTTCTACATAAAGAACAACCTTAGCGTTTGAAGCCGCAGCACCTAGGGTTGTAACCCTAACGTTAACGTGCCGACCAGGTTTAATCTCGATGTAGTACGTAGGCGTATAGTAAAGAGATCTATGCGCCTTGATCTCGGTAGGCCACAAAACCTTAAACATATTTGTGGGAGTACCGGCAGTGGAAATATCAGCGTCGAAGTTAACACTTACATCATCTGCCAGCGCTGTTGTTACCAAAGGGATAACGGCAGCACCACGAATGATGTGAGGTACGTAGCCAGGTGCGTAAACACCAGCAGCTACAGTAGCTCCAGGCTGATTGAAGTCAATACAGTTAAAGCCAGCCGCCGGAGCCGATGAAGGCGTAGCAGGTTGAACTTCAACTTCGTACTTAGAGTGTGTATAGGCCATCTATAGTCTCCTAATAGATCATCCGCCTAGGATGTCTGCTTACGCAGAGTTAACATGAACAACGCGGGCCTCGCCTGCGTTAGCTGTATCCCAGATAAGTCCGAACTCAAGGATACCGTACCAAGCAACAGCTTTGGACCGACCAAAATCGTCTGGCATAGCGGCACGAAGTTCGGGAGTTGCTACTTCAGCCATAGCGACTGAATCAGCACCGAATACAATGCCTTCACCGAGAACCGAGCCTGTGCCCGTTTTACTAAGAGCATTAGCGTGGTTGGTCTCAATGTGCCGGACGTTCTCAATACGACCGATTTCGTTGTTGAACTTAGCTTGAGGATCAGTGTACTTATGCCACTCCTCCCAAGATGGGTCACGTTTCAAACCACGAAGTCCCAATGTGCGGAAAATCGCAATATAGTCGTCACCTTCTACGGGGGGTGTCTGGAGTGTATCAAAGAGGTAGTCACGGACTTCCTCAACATGAAACATATTCCAGTTAGCGGTAGCAGTAGTAGACTGAGTACCATCAGTGTCGAAAGATCCAGAAGCAAGACCAGTCGGGGCATACTTAATCTTGGCATTTTTAAATGCCGCAGCAGCCTTAGTATCCATGACTAAACGCATTTGGTCACGAAGACGCCGTTGGATGCTATTCTGGAGATTGAAAAAGGAAAGATCCGACGCGAAGCTAGTAAACGGAACCGCCCGACCAATCTCGACAACGGTGATCGAAGTCGTACTGATCGAATGGCTATCTTCGGGTATTCTCTCTCCCTCAGTCAGATCAGCAGAAGTAGGTTCACTAATGCTACTAATCCTCGTAAGAGTCACATTCTCACCTTTACCCTTGCCAAAGGCAGGGATAGGTGCAACATGATCCATAAAGACGCTATTCTCTAGTGCCGCCCAATACAGACGCCTTGATAAGGCGTGTTGCTTAAAAACACCACTAGGAGCGTCAAATTGCCACTGAAACTGGGCCATACTATGTCTCCTATTAGCTAGATTTAGATCTCGACTTTCTACGCTCGTCCAGAGCAGCAGAAAGAGAAATCGGGGTGTCGTCTGATTGTTCTTGTGATTGTTCTCTAGGGACTTCTTGAGCAGCACCAACGAGGCCAAGGTCCTGAGCTTGTTCTTGAGCTCCACCGTATGATTTAGCTATGCGGAGTAACTCCGCCTTTGTCTGTTTAGCAAGTTCACCACCTGCCTGAGTTACAGGTAGGTCGCCTATGCTTGGATTATTCTGGAGAATTTGAAGAACCATTCCTTTTTCCCCTTCTAGTTCCTTATGCTCTGAATAAAAGTCATTCCAGAATTGATCCTTAGTACCTTGCTTAGTGTATTCCTGCTGAACAGCCTCTTTTACATGATCAACTACTTCAGCCTTAAACTTATCCATAGCAGCATCTGGATCTGCATAAAAAGAGTCTTTCCAGTCTGGATCTCCTTCCTGTACAGGTTCTGTTAGAACTGGTTGTTGACTAGATGCTATCTGGGCTTCCTGTGTAGCCTTTTCTACTGTATAAGCATCATATTGTTCTTTTGGAACCTTGAACACCTGTCCCCCGATATTGAGGTCATATAACGGAGCTTCCGGTGTAGGTGTATCAGGATTATCAGGAGGGGTCTGGTTCAAATTATCTAATATAGAACCGGGTTGTATAAAAGCAGACTGCTCGTAGTTCTCGCGGTCTTCCTTTGTATTTATACTATCTGGGGCTACTTCAAAATCAGCCATTTGTTATCACCTTTTCAGTTTCACTTATTCCACGTCTTATTGATCGTTCTAACTCTTCTAATACAGATCGGAGACCTGCAATCTCCCCAATACTACCTCTTAGTTGTTCATTTGTCAATTCCCCCGATCTATAGAATGCTATTAGTTTATTCATAACATCAACTTCACGTTTAAAGATAACATCTTGTACTTCTAACTTCACTGCTTGGGACGCTTGTCCCTTATGTATCATTTTTATAGATTCTTCTTGCATTATTATCTCCTTATAGTGCGATCCAGATTAGAAAGGCAAACACTACTACTGTTGCAATCGCTAGTGCAAACTCTTTATAGTCTATCATTTCTTTGGTGGCTCCGTAGTATCTTCTGCATCAAATCGTTTTATATGATCCAAAACTAGCTTACTAGCTGACTCCAAACTATCAGCAATTCCCAGGGCTTTACCCTTCCGCTTAATTACAAAAGGACCATCTTTAGATTTATGGACAGAAATTCCATAGTCGTTTAGCCCTAGATCCGGATTCGTAGTATATATATCGGGAGCAGATCTATCATATCCATACTTATCAGTAGTAGGTTTATCATCAGACGGAGTAACATCAGACGGAGTAATATCTCTAACTTGAAAGGGACTACTAGGTGGTCTATCAACAGCAGCTTTCCGCAGTAGATAATGCTCTGCTAAGTCTCGAACTAAGTCTAGCTCAATAGGAGTTTCCCCCGTGGGACGAAAGCTCCTCAGAAGTTCCCTAACACCTGCCTCTCTTGCCTCCTTAGTAAGGTATCCCTCAGCAGCTCTTCCCTCTCCTTCAAGAACTCTACCCAACGTAGGCAACCCCGCCTGACGTAAGGCTCTAGCAAATCTTCCAGGAGGAACTAACTGAGATCCACTCTGTAATAGTTCTCCTAGTAACTTTCCAGTATCTTTTGACTGTGACTGTTTATATCTATCTATAGAGCCTTCTATATCCTGAATCGAGCCAAAACCTATAAGATCTCCAAGCCTCTGAGTGAAGTCCACAAACCTATTCCCAGACGTACCTAGACCCTTACCTACATTTCTATAGATTTCCCTCAACTCAGGAGAGTTTGCATAAGGCTCCTTTAGTAGCTCTTTTAATCGACCAGAGTAGTCAATAGGGTCAGGCATTATCTTTTCTCTCTCGTACTATGAAACATACAACTTCCATTTTTAGCTATAGGGCCTTGTACTATGTCGCAAGCAGACGGGTCTAGAAACTTCTCACAGTCTACACAGTTATGCTTAGCCTCATAGTTATATCTAGATAACGCCTGAGTCATTTTACTATCAGAGTCTTTTACTATACCTGGCATATAAGCTACTCTGCGTTATCTAAGTATCTATTGTGTACACCTCTGAACTCAGTGTTGTGCATAGGATACTTGTTAGTGTAATGTTTTATATAATCAAAGTCATCTTTCATAGAAACTTCCATCTTGTCAATATAATCATACAAGGTTTCTCTCGCCTTAACATACTTTCTATAGGCGTCGTTATGTAAATCTATAGCCATTTTACTAGCATACTGACCCTCTGGGAGATCCGCTATCTCAGTTGCTCTCCTTGACTGTGCCTCCCATGCGTACCTAGTCATCTTTTCTAAAATTCTAGCTCCTTTTATATCCTTTACTAATGGGGGAAAGCGAGGGTCTACCTCTAACTCTGCATCAGAACGACTAGGATCAGGATACAAAGCTAAATTAGGTATAGTCTTGTTAAACATAGCTAGTATCTTTCCTATAGGGCCTCCATGCTTATTATGAGCATTCCATAACTGCGCTCTATAAGCTCTACTTCCCGTAGCTAAAGCTCGCTTCATTAGTTTAACCCCGTTAGATGGTCTGGTTCGTTGCAGTTGGACATAGTCTATACTACTAGCTGTAGGCCCACGTCCTGCAACTCCCCCTTGACCTTCTAATACATAAGGCACTGGATTCCTAGACGCTTGGGTTGCAGAATCATATACCTGATTAACAGCGTCAAGATATTTACCAGAAAGCCGCCGACTATCGTCTATATTAGTTACTATCCTCTCTGCTCTCTCTAACAGTTTACCTTCTAAATCCTGAGGAAGCATACCAGATCTAATAGAAGTACTAAGACGATATTTCTTATCAAACTGTTCAGGACTTAAGAAGTCTCGGTCTTGAGCCATGTAAGCCGCTACATCTCCTGGCTCCATACTCTCATGCCTAGTACCTGTTGTTGCAAAGATTTCCAGCTCGGTAAAGAAAGATTGAGGTTTAGCTAGTAATCTACCAGTAAGTTCTTGTTTTTTCATATAGGGCCGACTAGCATAGACCCCTGGAGATATATTTAATACTTCATTCATAGCCTTAGGATTCATTCTAACTACATAGCTGGAAGCTAGATTCGTTAAGGCATCCGTTGCTGAGTTATGCCCTATCCCTATGTTCCTAGAAAATGCTTCTCTTGAAGTCACTGATGGATCTCTAGTTAGAGAAGTTCCTGGAATCCGAACTTCTGCAGAAGACCCTCTTGTAAACTGCGTCCCAGCCTTGTATGCTGGATCTGATGATCCATGATACAGATATGGAATTTGACCTTTACGAGCTTTCTTAGATCCTATAGTTGTACGAGGAGGAGTGCCCGGAAGTAACTTCTGCCGTGCTAACTTGCCACCTGCCCTAAAAAACTTACCCCAAGGAAGAAAAGACATCCAATTCTTTTCTATATCAGCCCCTAACTCTTTAAAGAAAGAGGACTCAAACTTTGATATCTCTCCCATAGGCACCTGAGGTGCAGTTAACCCTTTTACAAGGTCTCTAAGTTTTTCAGCTAATGCACTCTGTGGGCCTCGACTATGTATCAGTGATTGTCCACCCTCCATTATGCCTGTAGGTAGACCCATTCCGAATCTCTTTCTAGCCGTAGAACTAACCTCGTCCTTTAGTCGTCTAATCTCGTCTACAGTCAGATTATCAAAGATCTCATTAAGCGTAGGCTCAGCCATCAACCAAAGTCCTTTAAATCCCCGGAGTAGGTCATACCCTTAGGTAACCAAAGGCTATCACTTCCATACCCTTCTACCCTCTGTGTACGTTCTACTTGCATAGCTATAAGCTCTAGGAATATGTCAAAAGTCTTCTCGAGAAACTCTACGCGTTTCTCGACGTTAGATTTAGGTATTGTATCTTTGTTCTTGTGGTACCAAACAGCGGTGTCTATTAGCCGTTTTTCGAGAGGTAGGTGTGTATCCGTAGATATCTGCTCTAACTTCTTTATTAGACCATCAGTTATTACTGCCATCTGTTCTTACCTTTCTATTGAGAATTACCTAACCCAGCAAGGCTAGCGGTTGGATTGGATAGGGCAGATATCTCTGCGGCACCTTCATCTCCACCAGTACCAGGACCACCTACGTTGCCTGCATTACCCCCCGCTCCTCCTGTCTGAGACGTGAGGTTTTGGAAGGCTGGAAGTTCTTGCATATCTTTATCTATTCTAGCTAGTTCTTCGTGATCCCTCTCTATTCTCTCGGGATTTACATTGAGCGTCTTCATCATATGAGATAAGATTCTATCGCCACTATATCTCTTGTAGAAGCTCTGTAGTAGGATAGGATTGACTGTGACCATCTGGAGTAAGGATGCCATTTTTTGGAAGTCTCGAACCCTAGATAGAATGCTCGAAAGCCCGTGGACCTTAAACGAACAAAAGTTAGCAAATGTAGCGAATCGAGTCGCTTTGTCCATTTGAGCTAATCGAAATGCACCGTCTAGTCCTACACTATTAACTATGTATTCACTTGGGGTGACTTCTAAGTTCTGTAAGACAGTAAGAAAAATCTTCTCCAGTAGTTCAGTCAGATAGCCTTCTACATCAGCTACTAGACTATCGATAGTTAATGATTGACTTTGACTTAACTCTACAATTTCAGTTGCTTTGACTTGTTTAGCAGGGAGTGAGCCTAACTTTAATTCTGTAGTAAGAGCAGCAGCCATAAACTCTCTATTGACCATCTCAAACACAGCCATAGAGTCTCTAGGTACTTCTCCTTCAGATACTGTCTCCAGAACCTTAGTTCCATGAGGGAGAGTGTTCTTTACTGCTAGGGTATCACCTTGTGCTATACCATCAGTCGCTTGTCTAGGATCTTCAAGGTCATCTATTCGTATTTGCTTTATCCCCCATACAGATGAAATGCCACCATCAAGAATAAGGTTAAATACTTCGTTTAGGGCCATATTCAACTGACTGGCATGATCAAACAGAGCTTTATGCCATACACTGAATGGAACACGGATTAGAGGAAACCGTACAAAGGGACTCTTCTGATGCCAGAAGGGATTAGGTTGAGGAGCTCTTATTATATACTTATCATTAGCCATAGCACAGAATATATTCTCATGGGTAATGTCTCCGTTCTCATCCAACAAAGTTCCCCATAATTCTGTTATTACTACGCGTCTCCTAAAGGATGGATTCTGAGATTCATCTTGCTGCATATCACCAGGACGCCGCGATTCCTCTTCTATCTTCTTATAGTCTTCCTCTATACTATCTACAGCCGCCTTATCATAGATGCCTTGCTCAGCAAGTCGTTTTACAGAGGATAGATCTAACTCACTTTCATGTATCTCATACATATTTCTCCCAGTAGGATCTGGATAGTAGTCTTCAGGTCTTATTAGATCTACACGAAGATTCCAAGCGTTTCTAGTAACCGTCTCTAATACAGACTCGCCTTGGAGTATCTCACCACCAGTAACGGATATATTTCCCTTCTTAGCTACAAACTTACGTTCAGGTTTCTGGAATCCGTGTACCTTGAATATAGCTAGACTCTCCAGAGCTGCAACCTTAATTGCATCTGTTAGTATAGTTGCTAAATTCTCTTTTTGATAGTCCGACGTGTAGCAGTTGTCCAGGAAGCAATTTAATAAACTACGGATCTCGTGAGATGCTAAAGGAGATGGAGAGTCTGGAGATAGCTCAACATCATACCAAGCACCAAACTGGGTCAATCCCCGTTTTATAAATGCCGTCAACTGTTCTATAGCTACAGGAGTCTTAGGAAGAAATTCCCTAGACTGACCCTTTCTCTTATGAGAAAAGTCTTGCTTTCCCAGATAAGCATTTTTATTTATCTGGTTAACATACATACGATGCTTCTTAGCATCCTTAGCTTCTTTTCTAAATTCCCTTATAGAGTTAAGTATAGATACTTCACTATTCGGGGATATAGGGCGATCCTCGCCCGGTGTTGTACGAACTTGATCTGCCATACTGCACTCCAGGTATCCTTGTTGCCTTATACTTATTCGACGCCATACACCAAGCGCAGATTCCTATGCGTCTATGGCCTCCAGGAGAGAGGTCATCACCGCACATCTTGCAGCATAATGTAATATCTTCGCGCTTTGACATTTATTTATAATACGCATATATGTATATCTTGTCGCGTACTATCCAGATGATCCATTAAGTTTATCTCTAAGTTTGTCACAGAAAGCCCATAGACCTGTTATATTTCTATTTATTCCATCCACTTCTGCTCTTAGTTTAACAGTTTCAACATAGGTATCTCTACGATTTAAATCTTTTGTAAGATTATTTAAATCTTTCTGAATAGAGTTTACTTGAGCAGATAGCTTTACTGCCACTACTACTAGTCCTATAATGAAAACTATTTGATGCCAATATAGTTTTATTAATTCCATGCTCTATATGATCGTAATCCGATCAGTAGATCGAGACATTACAATCCCTTTCTCATATAACTAACCGATGGTATACGAACACGAGTTCCTACATGACTAGCTCTCATAGGCCGTATTGGAGCCTCTTGTGCTATCCAATAACCTAATGCGTCACTTGTATGAGTTCTTTTATAGTAGGGATCTTTTCTATTGAACGTTTTCTTAATGCCTTCGCGTCCGTCCGATATTACCTGTTCAAAATCTTCTACCAATTCTTTACACTTAGGATCTACCTCTAACTGTACTTCTCCATGTTCATCCTTACATATTCTATTAACTGCATTTATTCTATCCGCTATGCTAGGATTACTCTCTGGAACCTTCATCTTCATAGGAGTAGGATAATCTACCATATTGTTTAGTATAAGATTATACGATGACTTCTTAGTCTGATGACTTCTGTCCTTTCCTGACGCATCACCATATATCCATATTTCAGCTAGATGAGAAGGATGAACCCGTTTGAAGTAATCACACATCTCCTGGATGTTTCCCTCCTCGAGAATGAGTTCTCTAAATACTCGGAATAATCCCTTTTCTCTCTGACCAATAAGACTAACCATAGGCTCAACGTTGAAATCCCAGATCCAGCATAGAGGACGTCTAGATGCTATATCCGATTGATCTTTTACATTTAATCTAAAGTCGAATCCACTATATATTCTAGCGCCAGACAATCCAGGGATAAGCTCCCCATTCAGACGGATACGTCGTTGAACTGATCCTTCTGGAAATATACTCTCTAATCTTTCTACCTCCTCAGATGCTATATGGGGATTATCGTATATAGACGCGGATACTATTCCTATGTCTTCCATAAGACCTTGTTGCCACGGTTTTACTTTTTCAGAGTATAACCAGGTTATTCCCCCGATCTGTCCCTCGGGCGGTAGGAGAGTGCAGGTAAAAAATAGATTCAAGGGGCGAGAACCTACCCTTATAACAGTCTCCTCATATATAGACATAGGAGGCTCTTCGTCGAAGTGTACCCAATCCTTCTCAGTTCCTTGGAACTTAAGCCTTCCAGAGTCTGCACTCTTGAAACCCACGATAGATCCGTTCTTTAACTGGAGTATCTGATCCGATACTCGCCACCCGTTTTTCTTTAACTCTCTCTGTGGGATAAACGGCTCGTGCGTAGCCCCCGGAGGTATGAATCCATTATCAAAGTACTTGGGCTGAACTATATCCCTAGAGGAAGGAAAATCCAGAGATACCACCCATCCACTGGTAGATCTATCTCGTATAGACACAGAGGAGTCCTTACCTCTAACCCACTTAACCTTATCAGATTGATCCCCGAATCTTGCTAAGGAGGCTCCAACATAGCAGCCAGCATCTGACTTCCCTGACCTATTAGCTCCTAGGTAATAATTCTCCTTAAACTTCCTCTGCAATACATTGTTAAGAAAAACCCTCTGCTTACCGTGTGGAACAAATCCATGTAGGGGATCTTCCTGCTGTCTTCTCTGCCTCTCCGATAGAAGCATATACTCTTCTTCTTTATTCTTACGATCTACATAAAGCATGATATCTCCTTTTCTCGAACCTACCATATTCTTCATAAGATGCAAAACATAGGCCACATCATATTCTGGCGAGATGGGTCCCCCCCACCCCTTGACTGTAGTGCGTCAAGGGGTCACCCCCCCACAAGGTGTAGTGCCCCCCGTATAGCTGGGGGTACCATAGGTAGTGGGTGCCACATGCGGTCACACTTGGGCCAGTTGCGAATGATTCTCAACTGCAATAGCTTGCTTGGGCGAGCCAGTGTGACCGATTCTGTCATGTGCCACATGCGGTCACTTTGGGGCCTTGTAAACTGTCAGCTTACAGTTTACATGAACCGAGGGGTGGCAACTGACAGCTTACACTTGGCACTTGTAAACTGTAAGCATACAGTTGCCAGTCACCACTTGTAAACTGTCAGTTGCCACTTGACACATGGCGTTCTGAGTATGACCGATTCTGTCATGCTGGTAGCACGTCCAAAACACATAGGATGAACCGACACATTGGATAGGTCAAAAACATGCAAATGATTTGTTGACAACTGGGTCAAATTGGTGCATTGTGGTTTTGTTGGTTGGGATTATCCAATCACTAACAGAAAGTGAAAAACATGAAAACAATTACTCTCAATACATCGGTTTCAAATGATGCGGCGGCGCGTTCGTTGTCGGTCGATTTGAATGTTCCGGAAACCGTCGAAGAATTGGTTTCCCGGATGGGTGATGAACAAACCGCAATAGACTTTTTTACCCGTGGTTTGAAAATTTCAGCTCAAAGCATTGTTCGCACACAACTGAAAAAGGATGTTACGGACAAGGTGATACTCGCAGGATGGTCACCGGATTTTATCCCGCCAACTCGCAAGCCCGCCGACAAAGCCACCAAGGTGAAAAAGCTAATGGTTGGAATGTCAAAAGCGGAAATGCTGGCACTCATTGAAACAATGGACGACTAAAAAGGAGGGGGGGCGAAAGCCCTCCCACTTTTTTGCCTAATTTTTTTAACAAGAGGAGGTGATAGTGCCCTTACCGCTATTGACTCAAGTAGCCAAATCTTACGAAAGATATATGACTACAACCGAGAACCCTGGACTCTGCATTTCTTGTGGAATCGAGCAAGACGGATGTGAACCCGACGCTCAGAAGTATGAGTGCGAAGAATGTGGAGAGCCCTCAGTTTATGGTGCTGAGTTTGTACTTCAACATAACCTATATAGGAGGGATGAGCCATGATAGATAAACAATTAGCATTCGGCTATGCAATGATAATGGTAGGGATAGTTTTAGCTTCCTACTTAATAGTACATTAGCCGAAAGGGGCGTAAGCCCCTCTGGCTGGACTTATCGCCAGTCACTGATGAGGCAGATACCTTACCGAAAGGACGAGTAAATGGATGATTACAATACTATTCTGGAGAGTGCCCGTTTGGTTGATTCTATGCCTGCTCTTATTGACGTTGTAGAGAAACTCGGCGACTCACTCGACAGTAGGAGAGAGTTAGCTGAACAGCTACCTGATAGTTTCTTCAAAGAATATCGTAAGCAAGTAGATGCTTTGATATCAGAAGATTGGAAAGCAGAGTGCCTAGATGCAGAAGACCTAAGTATAACAAGCTATTTCTTCTCTATTAGCGATGCTATCCTACATCATGGGCCTATAAGTGAAATGGTCTTCCAAGGAGTTACGTTCATGCTCTGGTATAAGTCGTACCAGGATGATATCAGCTTCGACGAGGCTATATACGGAAGTTGGATCGCTTGGAAAGCCTATACTAAGGGTGAGCTAGACAAGCTGATCACAAAGAACAAAACCATACATTAACTTATGATCGGATTCCGATCACATCTTAGAAAAGGAAGCAAAAAGATGGAAATTTATTTTAACGTAAAGTTGCCACATCAGTTTGAGATGGACAACATAGTATGTGAGAGTGAGGACGAGGTAACAGAGGTACTAAGTTCACTACCACTGCACACTAAGTTTGATAGTGTAACTACTGCCGTTTTCAGTAAGCAAAGACTAGAACTGGATTTTGGTGTTCCACTTGAAAAAGACCACTGGAGGTATAAGGAAGGCGTGGAAGATCAGATGGAAACCGACGAGGTTATCGTACAACCCATGATAGTTTATAATAAGACACAGTCAGAGCATCTAGGAGAGGAGTACATAAAGATTAAAGAAATGCTCCAGGAGAGATATGCTGATAGGCAGAAAGAACTATTAGAAGTGGAGTTGGAAGATGACTCCGATTAGATTCTTAACCAAAGATCTAGAAGATTGTCACCTAATAGATCCTGATTTTGATGGAGGTTTTTTAGACATGATAACAGTGAAACGACGGTCAAACTTCACAGGAAAACTCAACACTAGATCGTTGGACATACCTGAAGACAAATACACTGACTATATGCGCCGGAGACGTGAGGGAACCACGGATTTGATTCAGAATGAGTTCCCATACCTCTCACTAGACGATAGAGAGTTTATAATGACCGGAGCAACTCCCGAAGAATGGGAAGACCTATTTCCAGACGTATAAGATTCTCACCCAAACTAGGGGGCTTCGGCCCCCTTCTCTTTTGCCAACCCATCACAACATGAAATATGCCCACTATGGCAACCCTCATAGTCGCAAGGATATAAACTTCCTGGAAGAAAGCCAGTGGGGGGAATGTTTAAGTGAGACGCATGAACAAGGCCCGCGCCGGAGCACTTAGGGCACAGCATTAGTCGGGGGCGTCCTCATTGATATCGACTTCGTGTACCAAAGGTGTGATATCTTTAACCTCCCTAAGTTCGAGCAAGCGTTGATCAAGCTCTGCATCTCCGAGTCTGGTCATATCCAAGTGGATATTGTGTTCTATTTCTAATTTATCGTGATATCCAGCCATCTTACTAAAAGTAGATATAGAGTTAGCCCATCTATCAGGATGGGCATTAGCGAACTCTTGCACAGCTTCTTTAGTAGGCATACAACCTAGAAGATAAGCGAGAGTTTGTATAAATGGCTCCCTGCTATATCTTTTAAGTTCGTTATGGATATCCACCTTGGGTACAGGACGATAATCAGTCATTCCAGCTCTTATCCCTTCCATCTTCGAGCAACTCTTTGACTATCTCAGGGTCAACCCGATGCTCTCCACTTTCTACCTTGCGTTTAAGCTCTGCTCTATTACCTGCAAACATCCACATATTGATAAGACTCTTGGATATGAACCAGACACCATCAGGTGTCTTGCTAGCTGGCAGGTATCCAGTCTCAATCCACTTAGCTATCGTTGTTGGATGCTTCCCGAAGAACTCCGCCATCGCCTTTATTCCTTCGAGGATGTGAGGACTCTTGCTCAATACCTTCCGGGGCATACTTACTCTCCAATGTGCCATGAAATAGACGCATCCTTTGCATAGCTGGACCAGAGGCAAGCCAAAGACGCTCAATTTCTGTATTTTTGTTTCTCATCTTACTATTATACTCATATTCGCTATGTTGTCAAGGAGTAGGATGTTTGAATGTTGCATGATACATAAATGAATAAATGAATATATGGATGTTGGGGGGTGCCATACTAACCACGGGGCCGAATACGAACTTACGGCGAGGATGTAAGCTCCCCTTACTCTATTACGAGGGTTATTTTTTTTTTATCTTATTATATATACCCTCTTACAAGACCCCTTTTCCACTTCCACCAACATCAGGGGGGGTCACTATACATATATTTATTTATTCATGTATTCACATAGCATCTTATGACAATGTGATTGACAAGTGGTGTGCAATATGCCAAAATACATAATTGGGGAATCTACACAACTGAAAGGATACAAGCACTTGCTTAGAATTCATAGAAATGCTGGAACGCACCTCGTGGAGGTTAAAGGCCAAAGCTGGAACCTACACGATCTGAATGACAAACAGAAGAACTCTGTTCGTGAAATGATAGTTGATTACTGGTGCAGAGAGAATGGCTTTGCTCCCGTTTATGGAGGTAATAATGACTGAACAATCAGAGTTAGACCTATCCACCAAACGTAAGGAAGGTGGCACTCAACAAAGCGCAATAAAGGCGTATCTATTCCTTAGTGACAATCTCACAAAGTACGAAAACAACCTATGCGACTATAAACAAAACTGGACCGATGTTAAAGTAGCTGAACATCTCAATATGTCTATCAGCACTATCTCTAAAACTCGCAGAGAGAATTTCGGCGAGCTAAAAGCAAGTAAAGACAGAAGACTTGCAAAAGCCAAGAATGAAGATAGAATAACTCTAGTAGAACAAAGACTTGGCACACAAGAACGAACTACCAAAGATATACTAGAACAACTACGTTCTATAGATAATCGGTTGAATGGTAGAGCCGATGTATAATATATACTTCCTAACCACCTCTTCAGACCCAAACTGGCAACGCCTAACTGAAGAGCAAACTCTAAAAGAAGCTGTCAAGATCTGCCATAAGATAGTAGAGAAGTTGGGCTTCTACTGTGCCCGTGTATCCACTGTCCATACCTCAGAGCTTATTCCAAAAGAAGAGCTGAGAATGGCAAATCAGCACTTCCGCAACAAAACTATCCGCTGGAATAAACTAAGAACCCTCAACAAAGGAGAACAACCATGTTGACTAATATAGACTACAAGATTGAAGGAAACAAACTGGTGATAGAGGTCGATCTAGACAAAGATTTCGGCTTTTCTAGTTCCAAAAAAACAGTTAAAGTGGCAACAAGCCACGGATTTCAAAAACTAGATTACGGCAATGGGGTCGGATTCTCGTTGAATGTAAACAAGAGCGGACTGGACGGTTAGCTATGCTACCGCGTGGAATGCTAAACGAAGACAACGCACGTGAGATTAAGACCCTCCTCTGGGAGGGTCAACTCACTCAAGAGTCGATCGCGGATAGATACGAGGTATCCCAACCTACTATATCTCGTATACTTAGGGGTCGTGACTGGGGTGCAGTTTTGTGGCCTGACGGAACTGATGGAGAGATGGCTGAAGTTAGATATCGAGCCATTCTCTCTATGAAGAGAAGAAAGTCAGCCCACCTATCTCACGGACGTAGTAGTGAAGATGCGGAGCAAGTAGCTGCGGCAGTTACACACGAGATACTAAAGTCGCAGGGCGCTTCTACTGACCTCCGAGAAATAGTAAAAAAGCGCACTACCGGATAGGAGTAAGTTAAAACTTTCTGCTTGACAAGTAATCTGCTATCCATCATAATACACATACGCTTCAGATGAGGAAGCATTATCTTAACAACCATGAATAAGGAGAAAATATCATGGAAGTTTCTGCTAAAATTGGACAAGATGGCGCAAAGCAAAGCGTTAAGTTTGAGTTCGGAAAAGATCTTGACGCAATGGTCAAGAAGTTCGGTGCAGACGTAGTTTATGACAAAGCCCGAGCTAATATGATCGTCGGTCTACAATCGGTTGTACGCTCAGCTATAGATGCCGGAACTAAAGGTGCAGATTTGCAAAAAGTTGCAGATTCCTGGGTACCTGGTATTCGCAAAGCCGCTAAGCCGAAAACCGAGAAACTTAAAGAGGAATACGCGAACCTCTCAGACGAGCAGAAGCAAGAACTGCTCGCTATGATCAACGACATCTAAGGAGTATCGAGGGTAAGCTGATTTCCATACCCACATTGTCCTTTCGGGTTCCTCCCTCTGAAATTAGTTTACCCTCTTTAACCCAATGCCTAAAGTCTACATTCCTAATAAAGGGGCACATGATTACTCCGATGCAAATCGCTTCGGAGATTTCGTGTTTTTGACTTCAGGCTCCGTTCCCCGATATAATACAGAAAGTATGTACAGAGAGTTAGTAGAAGGTATGCAGGATGCCGAGGAAACTGATTACCTGCTGATCAGTTCCCTAGCCATCTTGAACGCACTAGCCAGTGCAATTATGAGTAGGAAGTTTGGGCGTGTCAATTATCTCTTATTTCGAGATGGTGAGTATATAGAGAAAGTAGTGGTTATTGATGCGCTCCTTGAATAACGAAAGGATGCGATATGAATATTGGTATACTAACAGGAAAGCGTGGTGGCTTCGATGCTATGCTCCCCCTTATAAAACGATTAGAGGAAGCTGAGTGGGCCAACCTATTTGTCATAGTGTGCGATCAACATATGATGAAGATGTTTGGAGACACCCACCTATATGTCAAAGGACACCTTCAGCCAGAAACTAAGATAACATATATAACAGCCATAGCTGGAAACACCTGCACGAATAGAAGTTATAACTGTTCTAAGGTGATGAAGGAAATGACTGAGATATGTACGCTCCTAGATACTCTGATATTATACGGAGATAGGGGAGAATCACTCGCTGCTGCTCAAGCTGCCCTTATCAATGAAGTAAAGATAATACACCTAGAAGCAGGAGAGGTAACGGGTACAATAGATGATCCCACAAGGATGGCTATTACCTGCATGGCAGACTATGCCTTCGCACCTCACGAAGATGCAGAAAGACGAGTAGAGAAGATAACTCATACAACAGTGTCAGGGGATCTTCACCTAGATGCCTATAAAGATATAGCTACAACAGAGGAGGCCGAGTTATGGATCCAAAGCTACTACCCAAAGCCAATAGTTAGTAAGCAAACAGCTATCTTCCTAATGCACCCTGTGATAGAAGATTATGGTGATCATACTAGACTAGATACAGGAGACTTTGCTCATAGGGTACTCCAAGAGTTAGTAGATTACAACTACCACATAATAGCGATCTATCCATGCTCAGACCCTGGGAATGAATATATAATAGATACACTGCACGAGTTTGAGACGCGGGGAGAAGCTATGGTATTTCAAAACATACCTGGTCGTGTATTCCGTAGACTTCTAACAGATGCAGACCTCATGGTAGGAAACAGCTCTGCTGGAATAAAAGAAGCTCCCTTCGTAGAAACAATCTCCATAGACATAGGAACGAGACAGGAAGGTAGGGCTAGGGACTGTGGAGTCTTTCATGTTAGGACTCATAAAAATCTGGGTTCAACACTAACCTGGCTAAAGAACCACACAGTAGATCGCGCTGTGCTAGGAGAAAGATCCTTTCCATACGGTAAAGGCAATGCCACAGACGCAGTATTTAGTGGACTAGAATGTATAGTAAAGGGAGACCTATAATGGAGTTTATAGATCTACTAATACGCACCTATAGAAAGCTAATGCTAATTGGCTGGATCATAGTAATATACCTATTAGTAACAGAGTGGCAATCGATATGAGTAAACCAACTGCATTATATTTCGACTGCCTAGGGTGGCAAGACGATAATATAGATCTCATAGACAAGAACTTCGAGCTAACCAGGCAACCCTTTCCAGATGGAGGGAGGTCTGGAGAAGAGGTTGTCTTCTGGCCCCTGGGATACGACTTTATAAAAGGTAGATATCCTGATACAAGATATCTAGTTATGAACACTTCATTCAAACCTACTCTAGACAGTGATCAGATTACGATCATATCTAACTGGAATAACCCAGATATGAAAATGATAACGGCTACTGCTGAGCATACCTTAGGACTAATCCTCGCTGTGCATAGAGGAATACCAGCTTATCACACTGAAGCAAGTTGGGGTATGTGGAACCGTACAATTAGACCTGCAGAAAAGATGTTATCAGAAATGCACTTATGTATATGGGGTGCAGGGAGGATAGGGAAGATGCTGCATAAGATGGCTACTCCTATATTCGAGAAGGTCACACTAGTAGATACAGACACAGATGCAGTAGTCCTATTATACTGTGACGTACTAGCAGTAACTGCCTCTGTAAGAGACGAAGATACCCAACCTATAATTAGTAAAGACAAACTGAAGTTGCTAAGACGTTCAGCCTTTGTGGTTAATACCGCCAGAGGAGAGCTGATCGACACTGACTATTTACTAACCATGTTAGATCTAGGAGAATTAGCAGGAGCTGCGCTAGACGTTCTGCCAAATGAATTTGAGCCAGGCTTCACTCCTATGTACTCTTCTGTCTGTGAATACGCTAGACGAGAAGACAATCTAATACTTACTCCCCACATAGGGGGGAGTACAATAAGCGCTTGGAGCGCAACAGAACGCGCGGTGATATATGAAGTTATAGGTAGAGTAAGATGATAGGCACAACAGCTATTATGTGCCTAGCACTCAATATATATTTTGAGTCAAGAGATCAAGATATAGTAGGTCAAGTAGCAGTAGCAGAAGTAGTAATGAATAGGGTAGAAGACCCACGATATCCTGACGATATATGCAAGGTGGTAATGCAAGGACCTGTCTATGCAAAAACCGCGTTTCCTGTGCGACATAAGTGTCAGTTTAGCTGGTACTGTGATGGCAAAAGCGACAAGGCTAAAGATAAAGAAGCATTTGCATGGGCATACCTAATAGCACAATTAGTAACTAAAGCTAACTATCCCCCAGTTACTAAAGGAGCAACTCACTACCACGCTGACTATATCTTTCCAGACTGGGCAGAAACTAAGAGTCTAACAACTGTAATAGGAAATCATGCCTTCTATCGCTGGGAACGAAAGGATTTGAAGTGAGAATACTAGGATTTATCCCAGCAAGAGCCGGTTCCAAATCTATAGAGCATAAAAACATGGCTCTATTAGGAGGAGAGCATCTAATATCATACTGCATAGAAGCACTAAAAGCTAGCTCTATTACAGATAGAGTTTGCTCCACTGATAGTGAACCAGTAGCCAACTTAGCGAGGAGAAAGGGAATAGAGGTCGTTAATAGACCAGAGCATCTTACTAAGGCCGACACGCCCATTGGTAAGGTACTCACAAACTTTATTAACACCTACTATGGGCAGGATGAGGAGCGACATTACGCAATCGCCCTTATTCAGCCCACAAGTCCCTTTCTCCTCCCCTATCAGATAAATGAATGTATAAAGAGATTGAAGGAAGAGCCAGATCTACAGAGTGTACAAACAGTATGCAAAGTTCCACATAACTATCATGCGTGGAACCAAAGAGTGTTAAAGCAAGGGCGAGTAACCTGGGCATACAACCAGAGAGAGTGGGCATATAATAAGGAGAAGAAACCAATACTATATAAGTTTGGAAACCTGGTCATAACCAAGACAGAGAGCTTGGAGAAGGGAATAGTATTTGCACAACCATCAGCGGCTGTTCCAATAGGAATCTATGATAGTATGGATATCGACGGAAGAGACGACTTACTTATAGCAGACGCATTAATAGAAGCCAACGCACTAGGAATATGGGAGACTTAAGATGGTAAAGAACACTACGATAAGAGAAGAGATAGAACTAGCAGTTGATAAACGGAACAGTTCTTATCTATACAGGCTAGTAGGTACTTGCATGGCACACGGTGTAAAGTACAATACTATATATGGATGGGTAGCATCTAAACTACCTATGAACAAGTTCAATAAGATAGTGAGGCAGGGAGGCCTAGAGAAATGAATGTTTTAATACTGGGGGCCGATGGATATCTAGGCTGGCCCACAGCGCTACACTTTAAGGCCAGAAATCACAACGTCACAGTAGCTGATAACTACTTAAAAAGAAGAATGGAAAGAAGTATAGGGGTAACTCCTCTAATACTACCAGAGCTATTAGAAGTTAGAGCAAAGCAGTTCGATAATATGCCTTGCCACATTTTCGACCTATCAAAAGAAGAAGGGTTTAAAACTCTATGCAACATACTAGAAAACGATCGAATAAACACTATAGTACATTACGCAGAGCAGCCCTCCGCGCCCTTCTCCATGAGGAGCAGGTCTGCTGCAATAGAAACCCAGGTGAACAATATCGCGGGAACCTTGAATCTTATGTTCGCCGTCAAGAAGGTAAATCCAGATATCCATATAATAAAGCTAGGAACTATGGGAGAGTATGGGACCCCTAATATAGACATAGAAGAAGGTTGGCTTGATATAACACATAAAGGGAGAGAAGATAGAGTTCTCTTCCCCAAGCGGCCAGGTTCCTTCTATCATCTATCAAAGGTTCACGACTCCCACAACCTAGAATTTACCTGTAGAATATGGGGACTACGAGTCACTGATCTTAACCAAGGAATAGTATATGGGGTAGGGACAGAGGATGGCCCATATGACTCTAATAACAGAACCAGCTTCCACTACGATGAAACCTTTGGAACCGTTCTAAACAGGTTTATAGTACAGTCCCTACTGGGCATACCAATAACTGTTTATGGAACAGGAGGTCAGCAGAGAGGCTTCCTTGATATAAGAGACACTATGAAATGTGTACAGATAGCTGCAGAAGTCCCTGCCGCTCCTGGAGAGTTTAAAGTAAGAAATCAATACACACAGAAGTACTGCGTCATGCACATAGCTGACTGTGTTGTAAAAGCTATAGGCGGTAAAATAGAAGAACTCCCAAATCCAAGAGTAGAAGCAGAGCAACACTACTACTCTCCCGTAAATGATAGCTTTATCCTGGATGGACTTACTCCACACTTTCTAACTGCAGGACTAATACAGGAAATGGCAGATGCAATATCTCCATTCTTAGATAGAGTCCGTCTCAATTCTATAGAACCTAAAACCAAGTGGGTGTTATGATGATAACTATGTATTTTATAAGTGCTTTGATAGTAACTACGCATACACCAGATAAAGGCTGGGTTCAATGGACTAATCCCCATCCTACTAAAGAGGTTTGTATGGACATGGTTGGAGTTAATTACGACAATCTAGTACAAGGAATTAAGTATCAGGTTGGTAAACCTTTCGTCAAGGTATTAGAGATGAAATGTATGACTCACAACGAGGCCGTAGAGTTAAACTCTAAATTAGGACATTAAGAACATGGTATACATAATAGCAGAAGCAGGAATTGATCACGAGGGCGACCCTGGACGTCTTACAGCTCTACTAGACACAGCGGTCAGAGCCAAAGTAGACGCCTTTAAACTTCAGTACTATAAAGAAGGCTTTCAAGGGGCACACAGACAGCTCCCTTGGCTACCTGAGAAGTATATTCTTCCACTAAAGGAAGACTGCAATAAGCACGGCCTACAATTCATAATAACTCCTCACGATAACTACGCAGTTAATTTTATCCTCAACACTGAATGTGTCGATAGAGTAAAGATAGGTAGCCACGACTGGGATAGGATACAATTCTTCACACCAGAAAGCGACTTGATTATATCCTGCGGTAGTAAGTGTAGAGATGAAATCTATTCTATGATGATGCGGTATAGAAACTCCGATTTCTTATACTGTGTTTCAAAGTATCCAGCTCGTGTAGGAGACATATTTC
>Ga0114898_1000829_pt1 | contig 21004 bp, 24 predicted proteins | sample Malvired_Geostar_FD_83496 | JGI IMG/M metagenome (GOLD analysis project Ga0114898, IMG submission 83496) | Marine viral communities from the Global Malaspina Expedition - Malaspina viral metaG DeepMed_Geostar | ecosystem: Environmental > Aquatic > Marine > Oceanic | place: Mediterranean Sea... | reverse complement strand
GCGTCAATTATAGTATCCGAGGCCCTAAGATATCTTTCTAAAAAATTACATATACCATGCATAGCAACTCCTGACGCTCATTACGTATATCCAGAGGATGCCGAAGACCAGCGAATATTGCTCTGCAATCATCCGAGCATTGATACTACATTAAACGAAATACGACGTAAAATGGTCAGGGGCGATGATATCAGTCTTGGTTCATTCTTTAAATCTCGCCAATATTATATTCCTGGTTATGATGACATGAAAGATATTCATACACCAGAAGAACTGTCGAATACGGTTAAGGTGGCAGACGAATGCGAAATATATGACATAACTCACAAACCCATGCCTCCTCGATTTCCATTGCCGAAAGGCATTACAGCCAGCGAAAAATTGAGGGAACGATGTAGAGAAGGATGGGTAAAACGATGGCCTCTGATAAAAAAAGTCATAGAGAAAACCAATCATACCAAGCAAGATTATGTTGACCGTTTAGAAATGGAACTGGGAGTTTTAGAAGGAGCGGAGTTAGCAGATTATTTTCTAATCGTGGACGATATTATCCGGTTTGCTCGTAAAGATGGGCAATTAACTGGTGCTGGCAGAGGGTCCGCTGATGGCAGCTTGGTAATTTATCTATTAGAAGTTGGTCATCTAGACCCAATCGAACACGATTTGATGTTTGAAAGATTCTATAATGCCGGTCGCAACACCGAAGAAAGAGTGTCTTTACCTGATGTTGACATGGACTTTGAAAAGCGTGGGCGTGAACGAATAATAAAATACTTACGCGACAAATATGGACAAGACAAGGTCGCACAAATGATTACGTTTACGAAGATGCAGGGAAGAAGTAGTTTACAAGATGTATTAAGAGCACACTCCGCCTGTAATCCCGAAGAGCGTAACAAAATTACATCTAATATTCCAGATGAGGCAGAAATTTCAGACCAGCTAGAATTAATGCGCAAACAAGATAAGGAATCTGGTGGAGACGGCGACGCAAGTATTATACAATGGGCGCTAGAAAATAGACCCGATGATTTTAAACAGTGGTGTCACATAGACAAACAGGGAAAGATACAGGGGCCAATGTCTAAATTGTTTGAACAAGCAATTAGATTAGAGGGAACTAAAAGGTCTGCCAGTAGACATCCTGCGGGCATTGTGATTGCTAACAAGCCCCTGCATCAAATTTGTCCAATGGTATATGATAAAAGCACAGGGGAAATGATTGCTGGAATGGATATGAATGATTTAGAGTCTATGGGGCATATCAAATTTGATATATTAGGTATCGCCGTACTGGATAAAATTCATGGAGTACAAGACCTATTAATGACTGGTGAATTAAAATGAACTATAATTCGATATGTTGCTATGATTATGAAACCGGCTCTGCAAACCCACATACTTGTTCTATAGTACAAATTGCAGCGGAGATGATTCACAGCCGTCAATTGCGCGTTGTGGATAAATTCTCATCATATGTGAGACCAGACTGGGATAGTGAAGGCATTACCGAAGACACCTTAAAATTTCACGCTAAAAATAAAGGAATCACAGTACAAGCATTTAAAGATAAGCTAAACGAGTTTCCCCCAATTGAAGTTGTGTGGCCTCAATTTACAGCTTGGGTAGACAAAGCCAACTATGCAAAGGGGCACAAAAATACATTTTGCGCTCCCATCAGTGCGGGATATAATATTATTGGATTTGACAATATTATTACCAGCCGTCACTGCTATGAATTCGGCCCAACAGAAAAAGACAAATTTCGAGGAGAAAACAGACCTAGATTGTTCAGCGGCGTTTATTCAATCGACCTGTTACATCATTTGTGGTTTTGGTTTGAAAACCAGAAGGAGCCCAAAAATTTAAAGTTAACGACTATGCTAGAACACATGGGAGTTCCAGAAGATACAATCGCACAGGCCCATGAAGCAGCGTTTGATGTTGAGTGGTGTACTAAGATACTTATTCGTTTAATGAAAACGCAAAGATGGATGACTGCCTGGAGAGAAGAGGCACAGAAGAGACGTCTTGAATTTGAGGATTGTTTTGTGGGAGAGTTTAAATGACAATGGTAAGATGGCCCTGTGGCTGTAAATTGCCAATTGCTGGGACAGAGTCAAAAGATGATGTTATCAATGTTGATTTTGATAGCGAACTGCCTCTTAATATCAAACTTGATATTTATAATATCAATTTGAAGTGTGAAGCAACTTGGAACATGTTTGCGGGCGGACAAACAAAGGGTATATTTCAACTAGAAAGTCAGCTAGGGAGAAAATGGTCCAAAGCCCTAAAACCTAACAGCATAGAAGACCTAGGCGCATTAGGTGCATTATTAAGACCAGGATGCCTCCGTGCTATGTCTCAATTAGAAAATGAGACTAAACCAAAGAGTATGACCGAAAGATACTGTGACCGCAAGCATGGTTTAGAGGATGTGGTTTATGTTCATCCTATATTGCAGCCTATCTTACAGAAAACACAGGGCGTTTTGGTATTTCAAGAACAGGCAATGAAATTGGCTGTCTCAATAGCCGGTTTTAATGAGCAAGAAGCCGATATTTTGAGAAAGGCCATCGGTAAAAAAAAGCCGGAAATAATGGCGTCGGTTAAGAAAAATTTCTTAGACAAAGCAGAAAAAACTGGCATAGTTTCAGTGCCGATAGCAGAAGAAATTTTTGGTTGGATTCAAGAATCTCAACGCTATTCTTTTAATAAGTCACACGCTGACGCATATGGCAAAAATGGTTACTGGAGTGCGTTTTGTAAGACCCATTTTAAGATACAGTTTTATTGTTCATGGCTTCGCGGAGCGGTGTGGAAAACCAAGCAATATGATGAAGTATATGAATTGGTCAATGACGCTAAAGTTTCAGGCATAGATGTCGGCGTTCCTAATATAGCAGACAAGAAAGCCATTTTTTATATAAAAAACAACCGTCCATACTTTGGTCTATCTAGCATTCGTGGCATAGGAGAGGCTGTAGTTAAAAAGGCGGTCAACGGACTAACTAAGGCAGAGGACGAGTTTGGGGATGAAATAAAAAATTGGGATTGGTTAGATTTCTTAGTATTTGGTTCTCATTGCGTTCCATCGAATGCAATGGAATCATTAATTAAGGCTGGCGCGCTTGATATCTTCAAGCAATCTCGCAACAAAATGTTATATGAATATGATATTTGGAGCAAGCTTAAAGATAATACCGAAAAGCACTGGATTCGTACATATTATAAACAATCTCACACGCCATTATTTGACGAAACTTTCTCTGGGCGTAGGTGGGATACTTTACAACAAGCACTAACAGACTGTCAAGTTCCCAGAAAAATAAAGAGCGGCGTTCAAATCGGAGGCGGCGGCTGTGCTACAAAACGGCGGTCCGCGCTAATACAAGACCTGATTACATCACTAGACAAGCCTCCCCATAGTTTATTAGATACGCCGGATTGGATTGCCTGGGTAGAACAGCAATCTCTTGGAGCTTCTATTACATGTAGTAAGGTTGACGGTGCAGAAGGAGCAATTGATGCTAATTGTACATGTAAGGAATTTATTGACGGTCGTAGCGACTACATGAAATTTGCTGTAGAAATTGTAAGGCTTAAACAAGTTAAGACCAAACGGGGAAAAGACCCTGGTCAAGACATGGCGTTTTTAACCATTGAAGATAATAGCTGCTCATTAGATAACGCAGTATGTTTTCCAAAGACCTGGAGCGAATGCAAAGATGCAATTTACGAAGGCAATGTGGTATTAATTCATGGAGAGCGTGATAACGATTCTCTGGTAGTGCAAAGAGTTTGGCAAATTTAGGTTTACATTATTCACTCTATATGGTTATATTATATGGTACAGATTGACGATATACGAAAATTGATTCGCAAGCATAAGTATGAGGTTGCTCTAAAAATTCAAGAAAAGGGCAAAATTACAGCGCTATTTCCAGTTAGACATGAAAAACCATTCTGCGAACCATTTAACAGTACATATACAACAAAAGTAGACGGCGTCGCATGTGATACCGACGGGGAATTGAAAGACTTTATAGAAGCCCCCCAATACGCTTTGCGTCCGATTATTTTTGCTGATGTTTTACGTATGTGCGATATCATTGGATATGACGATAAACTTCTTGGTCTGTATATTAAAGATAAAGAAAAAACACGACAGGATTTCTATAAACATATGTTATCCTTTAAGTTAAGTTCTGACCAATCGCAACAAGAAAATAATTTAGAGGAATTGGTCAATGAGGCCCGCGTCTTTGGTTTCTCTCAAGAACTAAAAGGAAAAGCAAAGGAGCAGCAGGTTTCCCGTGGGTTTCAGATTATACATGATATTCTTATAGGAGCGACATCGTGAATGTAGTACATCTCCAAGGAAGGCTGACAAATGAGCCTAATCTAATTGATATTAATAAAAAAGATGGCACCGCAACACAAAAGGTTTTGTTTGGCCTAGCCATGAATGAGAGATATCGTAAAGAAACAGGCGAATATATTGATTCTGTTACTTATGTAAATTGCGTTGCATGGGATTCTGGGGCGTCTCTGATTCATAAGTTTTTTCATAAGGGGAAAGCTATCATTATACACGGCAAAATTATCAATGATAATTATGAAAAGGACGGAGAGCAAATCTATAAATTTCTTGTGCGTGTAAACAACTTTGAGTTTCCTTTGATTGAGAAAGAAGCTGGCTACTCAAATGGCTCTGACGGAAAATGAACTGGTCGAGAAACATACTGGCTTAGTTGTTGTTCAAGCCGTTATGTTTAATCCGACGACGCTAAGTGATTTTGACGATTATATGTCATCGGGGCGTATTGGCTTGTTAAAAGCCATTAGACAATTTGACTCGAATAGAGATGTAAAATTTTCTACATACGCCGCTACTTGTATACGCAGAGAAATGATTCGTGAAGTTCAGAGAGACAAAGACCAATCAATTATAAGAAGTAATGTAGACCCCCTGAACAAAGAACAATCACTAAAATTATGGGAAATTCTTCCTGATAATTTGAGCGATATGGAAAAAGAGGTCTTAGAAGGTAGAATATTGCAAAATTATACCCTAAAAGAAATTGGTGCCCAATTTGGGCATTCCAAACAATGGGCAAGCACTGTACTCAAAAAAGCAATCATAAAAATCAAAGAAAGATATGAAAGAGAAACTTAAGATATTGTGGTGTGGAGAGGCAAGCACACTGAATACTGGCTATGCTATTTATGCCAGGGAAGTCCTTACCAGACTCTATAATACTGATAAATATACTATTGCCGAATTAGGTTGCTACTCTGCTATAGACAATCCAAAACGATTTGATGTTCCCTGGCGTGTCTATAGTAATCTACCAAGTAATCAACAAGAGTCAGCAATCTATGGCAATAATGCTTTGTATCAATTTGGAGAGTGGAGATTCGAGGATGTATGTCTAGATTTTCGTCCGGATGTGGTTATTGATATTCGTGACTGGTGGATGCTGGAATTTGCTGAGCGTTCACCATATCGGCCATATTATCATTGGGCTATTATGCCTACTGTAGATTCTGAACCACAACAAGAACAATTTATATCTACATACTTAAATGCCGATGCTGTATTTACATATTCCGAATACGGCAAGCGTGTTATTGAACAGGAATCTCATGGGCATATTGATACTCTAGGAATTGCATCCCCTGGAGCTAACTTTGAAGCGTTGCAGCCCGTGCCAAATAAAAGAGCACATCGAGAGCAAGCAGGATTCCTAGATGATATTACGATTGTTGGGACAGTGATGCGAAATCAGCGCCGCAAATTATACCCAAATTTAATAGCATCATTCAGAAAAATGCTGGACGATAATAAAGAACTACAGGATAAAACTTTTTTATATTTGCATACATCCTATCCAGATATTGGATGGGATATTCCGGCTCTGATTCGACAATATGATATGGGAAATCATACACTGATAACATATGTGTGTGGAGCCTGTTCTCATTTTTTCCCCTCATTTTTTCAAGATGCTAAAATGGCATGTCCGAGCTGCGGCCGCCCGACAGCGTCTCCTGCAAACACACAAACAGGAGTGACAACAGAACAGCTTTCCTCAATACTGAATTGGTTTGATTTATATGTTCAATATTCTATATGTGAGGGGTTTGGTATGCCACAGGTTGAAGCAGGTGCCTGTGGAGTGCCTATACTAACTGTAAATTATTCCGCAATGGAAAGTGTGGCCAAAAATTTGAAAGGCACATTGATTGATGTTCCGCATTTTTTCTGGGATGCGCCGACCCACTCTAAACGGGCTGTACCAGACGATAATGATTTAATTAAAAAGATGCTAAGTTTTATCAAGTCTCCTCGGGGAGTCAAAGACAAAAAAGGCATGGATGCATATATGGGCGTCAAAAAATATTATACATGGGAACGAACGGCAAAGATGTGGGAAAATCATCTTGACACTGTTGAAAAGCGCCCACTTTCAGAAACCTGGGACTCTAATCCCAAAATATATCAACCAAACACAAATGCACCCGAGGGGCTATCAAATGAACAATTCGTGCAATGGATAATCACCAATACTTGGTGTGAGCCCAACAAGCTAAATAGCTATACGGCGCTTCGCTTACTGAGAGATTTAAACTACGGTAGGTCCATCGGTCATACAGGGGGCGTATTTTACAATGAAAGCAGCCATCTGGCACAAGAGATTAAATATGAGCCGTTCTCACACAAAACTGCAATCGAAAAAATGAAGAATATGTGCGAGAAACGTAATTATTGGGAGAAGCGCCGAGTAGGTATTGATTGTCCTCCGATGCCTCATTTTGTAGCGTCAGCAAAGCCAGACCAAAGAGAAATTGATGTGTCAATAGAGGGAGAATCTTAACATATGAAAGTTCTTTATCTTGGAAACTGGCGCGATGGTACTGGATGGGGTAATGCTGCACAAGGATATATTTTATCTCTTGATGCCGCTGGCGTTAATGTGGTCCCTCGCCATATTAAACTAAATAATAGAGAAGTTGAAATTCCCGAGAGAATTCTAGAACTGGAACGTAGGAGCGATAAGGACTGCGATGTTGTTATTCAACATGTTCTTCCCCATCATTTAGATTATAATGGGTCATTTGACAAGAATATTGCTCTGTATGTTACAGAAACTGACCACTGTAAAAATACTGTTTGGCCAGAGCGTCTAAATCTGATGGACGAGTGCTGGATTCCTAATCATGATATGCTAAATAACGCTAAAAATAGTAATATTTGTGCCCCCATGCATATAGTTCCTCATGCCTGCGATATATATAAATATCAAGCAGAATACGAACCTCTTCAAATGGATATTATTAAGGATAAGTTTGTCTTTTATTATATTGGAGAACATAATCGCCGCAAAAACTTAATGGCCTTAATCAAAGCGTTCCATCTGGAATTTGGATGCGACGAAGACGTGGCGTTGGTCTTAAAAGCCCACATACCAGAAGAATCTGTTGCGGAATCAGAAAAATATTTAAGGGAAATGGCCAACACAATCAAAGACGGCTTGAAACTATATCCGCAGAGAAGTATGTATCATCCTGAGATATTTATTTGTCAGTATTTGTCGGATGTAGATATTATGAGATTACACGCCACCTGTGACTGCTTTGTTTCTCCCAGCTTTGGGGAAGCGTGGGGAATTCCAACATTTGATGCTATGGCTATGGGAAAGACCCCTATATCTACTTCAACCGGTGGTCCCAAAGATTATCTAACAGACTGTGGTTGGTTGGTTGATGCTAAAAAAGAGTCTTGTTTTGGCATGGTGGATTCTTTTTCAGAAATGTATGCTGGAAATGAAAAGTGGGACAGAATAGATTTAGAGGCATTGCGCAAAGCTATGCGAGATGTATACACAAATTCAGAGGACCGTCTCAAAAAAGCCGACGCGGGCATTAATCGCGCGTATGAATACTCCTATGAAACGGTCGGCCTTCATATGAAAAATATTTTAGAAAATAAGACAACGCCGCATTTTGGCGCTGACAGAGATTTTATTCACGAAAAGCACTCAATCAAAAAATTAATTTCATAGGAGGCTCAAATGCCAGACCCCCAGAAAAATGAATCTCAAAAAAAATATATAGCTAGATGTATGAGTAGCGAAGAAGCGATAAAATCTTTTCCTGACGTAGAACAGAGAGCGGCTTTTTGTTTTAGCAAGTGGAAATCTAAAGGCAATGCCAGAAATGATTATATGGAGTCTCTTAAAGAACAGCTAGAATCTAAAAAGAAAAACGAAGACGAGAACAAATAAATGCCAACAACAGTACAGTCTCTAACGAGACAAGCTACACGTAAAGATGATGACCCGCTCAATATTTTAACGTTTCCCACGCACGAACGATATCAAACGAATATAGCAGAGACGGGGCATAATTTTTATATGTGGCAAGGCAAAGGGATAAAGCCTTGGAGACTTGATTATTCTCCTATTCCAAAGGGGCATGTATTGTTAAATCCCGAAAAGGAAAATAACCAAATTCCAGACTATGTAGATATAGACCTTGTTTTGAGTCAAAATAAGTTTGGGCAATTTCAAATTGCGGAGCAAATTTCTAAACAACTACAATGCCCCTTGATAAGTTTAGAACACACATTGCCTATGGAGTCTTGGCCAAAGGCGCAATTGATGGAAATGCGCTATATGCGCGGCCATGCGAATTTATTTATTTCTGAATATAGTCGAGCAAAGTGGGGCTGGAAAGAGAATGAGGCAGGGGTTATTCATCATGGCGTTAATACAGAATTATTTTCACCATGCTCTACGGTAGAAAGAGAGTCGAGGGTTTTATCTGTTGTTAACGATTGGGTGCAAAGAGATTGGTGCTGCGGGTTCAAATTATGGCAGCAAATCACTGGTCACCCAGAAAGTAAAATGCCCTTGCAGGTTTTGGGAGATACTCCTGGCTTGTCTATGGCAGCCGAGTCAACAGAGCATTTGATACAGGAATATCGTTGCAGTCGTATATTTTTAAACACATCTCTGATATCGCCTGTTCCTACGTCTTTACTCGAAGCCATGGCCTGTGGATGTGCGGTCGTAACCACTGCGACATGTATGATTCCCGAAATTGTAAAAAATGGGGAGAATGGATATATCTCCAACGACCCAGCACAATTACGTGAATATGTTAATAAATTATTGTCTGATGAAGACCTAGCGACAGAATTAGGTATAGCGGCGAGAGAAACTGTAATTAACAATTTTTCGCTAAATAATTTTGTGGATGGGTGGAATGAGGTATTTTACAATGCGTAAGACCAAGATAAATTTACTATATGGCTCAGGAGATGTTTTAGACACACACTTGAACTTGGACCCTTTTACAGCAGAGGAAACGGATGCCCTAATTCGCGCAGACGTTAAGAATCTCAATGATTTTGTAGACGATGCAGAAGCCGAGGAGATTATAGCGTTAGACGTAATTGATTATATGCCATTAAGAGACATCAACACAGTTATTGAACACTGGGTTTCAAAATTGAGGCATGGCGGTTCATTAATCATAGGAGGAGTAGACCTACTTGAAGTATCTAAGGCATTTGTCCAATATCGTCTTGATATCACCCAGATAAATCAATTAGTACATGGAGAACAATCTAAACCATATCTAGTTAAACGCGTTAATTTTACCGCGACTGGTTTAGTAGATTATTTGACCGAGCTGGGATTAAAATTACAAAAAAAGCGCGTAAATAATTTTCACATGACAATAGAGGCGATTAGACCATGAAAATAGTAAGCATGCAAGAAATCGTGGACTTGGCGGAGCAAAAAACGATACAGACAATGTGTGATGGATGCGTATTTGCCGAATACGAAGAGTTGGACGGCGGCCGTTTATCCCAAATGGGATGTCGTGCGCAGCGGTTTGATAAATTAGCAAAAAACGGAGCTAGAATTCTAAAGGTAGTAGACGAAGAAGAAGAAAGAGATTTTGTTGTTATACAAGACCGTATTTGTAATATGCTTCGTGGAGAAGAATGGAAAATAGGCGTAAAAGAAAAAGACAAGGATATATATGAGTTGGCTCGCAAAGAAATACTTCTCAACTGCACCGCCTTAATTTATTTAGGGCCAGGACAAAGTGTAGAAGATGCCTATATGACAGCTCAAGATATACAGAAACAAGAGGTGCCTGCCACAAGTACTCTTATCATTAATAATTCGGGCATTGCACCAGCAGATTTTCTTAGAGAATGGAGAGCGCGGCAAATCACTTTCTCTTCAGAGATGATAGACATTCCTTGGAATATGGAATATATTGTAGAGTTTCAATATCAAGAATTTTTGGATACTTTGGCTAATGCGACAGAAGACGAAAAAAAGAGATTGAACAAGCACATGCGTTTGCGTTGTATCGACCTAGGCGTTCAAAAAACCAAGACCATTTATTACGCTTTCTTTAATGCCGGAGACCCTATTCCAAGTAATTATTTATCAGATATTGACGAAGCAATGAATGATGACCTAATCCGTTTTTTGGCCTTGGACCCTAAAAATAGAAACTATAGCGGACTACTCATGCAGACTGCTCTTCACAAACAAATAGGAGGCAATAAAGAAAGGCCCTGTATAGACAAAGTAATAACCCAAACAGAGAACCAAGAATGTCCCAATCTAGTACTTCCATTGACGAAAATCGTAAAGAATTTCGACTCACAGTAATTATCCCCTGCCATAATCATGCGGATATGATATGTAAAGCACTTGATAGCGTACTAAATCAAGATGCACCAAGCGTAAAAACACAGCTTAAAATTGTAGTCGTGGACGACGGGTCTACGGATAATCCATTGTCTACTATCAAAGAATATTATGAGTGGGAAGAAGAAGATGGCCAAGGAAAATTAAAACACGTCAGCTTATATTTTATACGTAACGATAAACCATCCGGTCCGTCTGCGGCCAGAAACCAAGCGGCGAAACACGTTTGGGAACATAGCGATGCGTTTATGATGCTAGATGCAGATGACCTATACTTACCAAATAAAATACAAAAATCTGTAGATAAATTTTTGGAAGACCCGTCAAGAACTGGCATTGTATATACGGACGCCGTTATAAAAAATCTTAACACTGGTACCGAAGTGCATGAATACAGAGAACCCTTTAATAGACAACGGCTTGAACGCGAATGTATAATTTCAAACACTCCGTTAATTAATAAGACTGCGTTTGGCAAGGCTGGAGGATATGATGAGACGATGCGCACATGTGAGGACTGGGATTTGTGGCTAAGAATTACAGAGGAGTTCGTTGCGATACATATTCCTGAGCTTTTACATGTTTATCATGTCACAGGACGTAACTCTACAGACGTTGTGCCCATAGAAATATGGCAACAAAACTGGGCTAAGATAAGAGAAAAGATGGCGCAACGACAGCATGGTTCATAGAGCATCAAGACACATAGCCCCAACTAAACAACAGCTTTCTAGTAATATTAAGGGAGAGATTAGCATAGTAATACCAGCGGCGGGTATGGGACGTCGTATGAAATCGTATGGACCCAAGGCCCTTGTCCCTTTACCTTCTGGTAAAACTAATCCTCGGACGGGCGAGCCACGGGGTGAGAATGTCACACTCATAGAACGCCAGCTAAACATCTTAATAGATTGCTATCCTAATGCAGAAATATTTATTGTTGTTGGTTTTCAGGCAGAAAAAATTAGACATCAACTCAAAGACTATCCGGTAAGATTTATTTATAATCCGCTCCATGAATCGACTAATGTACTATATAGTTTAGGCCTAGCATTTCAAGCAATGATTAGTGCGAGCGCAATTATTGTTTATGGTGACCTAATTTTTAATACTAACGCAGTTCAAAATTTAAGAGGAGATTCGAAGGTTATAGTCGATGCCTACGGACATTTAAGCGATGACGAAGTCGGCCTGACCATACAAGATAAACAAGCCATGACTTTTGCCTATGGGCTAAAAGACAAATGGGCTCAAATCGTATATTTAACCAAAAAAGAGCTATTATTATTTAAAGAAATATCTATACATCCTGATACCTCACAATGGTTTGGCTACGAGGCCCTAAACCATGTAATAAAGCACGGAGGCAATTTCGAGGTGATTAGACCACGAACTATGCAGCTAATTGAAATTGACCAAGCAAAAGATTTAGAAAAAATTGCAAATCTAAATTGACTTAGGAGATTAGGAAGATATCATATAATATGGAACCGCATATTGATATAACAAAATTAAAGCGTAATTCTCAATTACTCATAGAAACTATAGAGACGGTTTATGAAATTACTATAACTGGACCTAAAAGCTGTTCGATATCTATTCATGGGGGAATAAGATTTATATTGCCGACGAAAGCAAGATTTCAGGGGTCGATACCCATAAAGTGGTTACCAACACAGCACGCTGACTCTAAAAGGTCTTATGAACCAGTTACATTTGAGGAAGAACTGATACCAGACCTGATAAAGAGAAATCACTCCCTGCAATTTTTTTATAAAGATGACAAAGGAGAGCATCAACTGGTAACATCCCCCGTAATGAGTGGAAAAATTATTTCTCCAGATAAAAGCTGGAAATATGATGCGATTGAACGCGAGGAACAAACGGATGAAGATTCTAATAAGGCATGAACACAACGCCTCTCATTTTATATACAGCGGATTAGGAAATGCCTTCCGCTCTTTAGGGCATGAATATCATTTTTGGGACGCCGCGAATAAACCGGCGTTCGATATTTTTGACGAATACCAGCCCGATTTGTTTATTGGGCAGGGATACAATCTTGACAGAGCCACAATCAAATGTATTACAGAACGACGGCAAGAATTAAAGGTTCTGTTAAAGGTTGGATGTCTTGGTCCTGTATGCGATGATGTAGACACTGAAGAATATCCAATTCTGATGGCTTCAGAACAAGAAGAAAAGGATGTGGGTGTCCTGTCCAGCCAATTGCAAGACCATCTGCTTTTATTTAATTATGTCCACGATAATCGTCTAGACTATTTAATGAAAGGATGGAAGAACATTGCTCCGTGTTACGGATTGTTGCCAGCCGCTGATACCGTAATATATAAAGAAGCGTCTGTAGACAATAATTTAAAGTGTGACCTCGCCTTTGTTGGAGGATACTGGCCATATAAGGCTAGGAATTTCGATAAATATCTTTTGCCTCTCTGCTATCCTGTCGGACAATACAATATTAAAATTTTTGGTAACCAGATTTGGCCTGTTCCTCAATATCTTGGCATGATAAATGACGATAAAGTATCAAATTTGTTTGCCTCGGCTACCATATGTCCTAATATTAGTGAACCACACGCTAATGTTTTTGGGTTTGAGGTTAATGAAAGAATATTTAAATTGGCCGCAAGCAAAGCCTTCTTTATTTCAGACCCCATAGCTTCTCTTACTGAGGATATCTTTGCTAATGATGAAGCCGTAATAGCCGATAATCCGGAGCACTTTAGGGATTTAGTGGATACTTTTTTGGACAAACCGCATTTGCGGGATACTCATATCCAAGAGTGTTATGACACAGTGATGTCAAGTCATACATATGAGCATAGAGCAAATGATATCATACAATTATTGGAGCTGGACGTATGCACGAAAAAATCTTAGTCACTGGCGCGTTTGGATTCTTAGGGCAATTTGTTTGTGACGAATTATCTGACCGAGGATATACTAATATCATTAAGGTTGGCAACACAACAAAAAGTCATCAGGAACCTAGGCATGGGTGGTTTCTAAAAGAAGACGGCTCACAAAGTATTTATGGTGATTTACGCAATGCAAGGCATGTGGATGCTATTGTTGGGCAAACTAATCCAGACATAGTTGTACATTTAGCGGCGCGCGTTGGGGGAATTGGGGCAAATCAAGTTAGCCCAGGAACATTCTTTTATGATAATCTAAAAATGGGAGTGGAGTTAATTGAACGATGCAGATACTTGCCTGATTTGCAAAAGTTTGTTTTAGTCAGTACAGTATGCTCATATCCAAAATTTTGTAGAACACCGTTTATGGAAGACGATATTTGGGAAGGGTATCCAGAAGAAACCAATGCTCCATATGGCATCGCCAAAAAAGCTCTTATGGTAATGCTACAAGCCTATAGAGAACAATATGGAATGAATGGCATTACGCTTATTCCTACCAATTTATATGGACCGAAAGACGATTTTAATCCAAGCACATCACATGTCATTCCGGCCCTAATTCATAAAGTTTCTGAAACTGGAACTGATGGAGAATTAACAGTTTGGGGAACGGGCAATGCAAGCAGAGAATTTTTATATGTAAAGGACGCCGCAAGAGGCATCGTAGATGGAATGGAAAAATATGATAGTCCCGAGCCAGTTAATCTTGGGAACGGAAAAGAAGTTAAGATTAAGAATTTAGTTGATTTGATTTGTAATACTATGGGGCACACTGGAAAAATAAGCTATGACTCAACTAAACCTGACGGGCAACCGTCACGACGTCTAGATATTAGCAGGGCAATCTCATCATTTGATTTTACAGCACAGACTGATTTAGCAGATGGTTTAAGAGAAACGGTTGATTGGTACTTGGCAACTGACGAGGCATTGCTAGAATGTTAGACATCATCATATTTTCTAAAGACCGTGCGGCTCAATTGGATTTATGCTTACAAAGCATATACGAGAACCTTTATCTCTCTAGAGAAGAATGCTTTATACATATTGTATACACAGCTAGCACACCTGAATTTCAAAGCGGATATGATTTGACTAAATCTTGGTGGAGAGAATCTGCCAAAGGCTGTCCACAAACACTTTGGTTTGGAGAAAATTTTTGCGGAGGCTTCCAAAAGGCGTTTCGAACGGCGTTGACATCTTGTGGCTATTATATTATGTTTATGACAGACGACGATATTGTTTATAGACAGACCCCTAAATCAGATATGTGGCCCGAAATTAAAACCTCTATGGAAAAGAAGAATCTATTTACAGTGTCTTTTAGACTAGGAACAAATACATTTGTTCAAGACCAATATTACAATACACGATGCATGGTGCCCGACACAGTTATTCAAAGTGAGGAATTAATTAGAACGTGGGATTGGAAAAAGCAGGAACTAAATAACAGCTTTGCTTATCCGTTTTCTCTTGACGGACACATCTTTCGCAGGCATGAAGTATACACAATCTTGCGCAGAATTTCTGAAAGAGATACCCAAGATTATTATAATCCAAATAGTCTAGAAGGAAAGGCCCAGCATTATTTGGAGAATATGCCAGAATGCATGGGCTGTTTTGAAAATAGCTACGTAATCAATACTCCTGTAAATAGAGTCCAAGAAACATGCACAAACAAAGCGGGCGAATACTTTGAACACCCCGCAGAAATACTAAATCAAAAATTGCTTGGAGGTGACCGCTTAATATTGGAAGGGATGGATTTTAGTACAGTCATCGGTTGCCATCAAGAAATAAATCTTTGTTGGAAGGGCGGTCAATAGTGCTTCTTAAACTACATAAGTTAGTTGAAAAATATAAAATGAATATCAGAGGAGTAATTCATGTTGGTGCGCACCTGGGAGAAGAATACGACGCATATACCGAGATTGAAATAGTCGACATAATATTTGTCGAGCCCCTGCCAGAATGTTTTAAGATACTTGAATCAAGATTTAAAGACAATGAAAATGTGAGGTTGATAAATAGGGCGGCGGGTAGCTTGAAACACGAAGCTCAAATTTATAAGTCAACAAACCAACTTGCCTCTAGTTCATTGCTTAAACCAAAACAACACTTAGAACAACACCCCGATGTTAATTTTTATTATGACGACACGACCGTAAAAGTTGACCGGCTAGACAATATGCTGTCACCAAATGATGGCCATAATTTTTTAAATATGGATATTCAAGGATATGAGTTAGAAGCCCTACGTGGACTAGGCGATTTAATCCATGATATTGATTATGTGCTTTGTGAGGTTAACAGGAAAGAAGTGTATGAACAATGCGCGCAAGTTGAGGAAATAGACGAATTTCTAGCAGACTTCAATTTTAAGCGGGTCGAAACTAATTGGGCTGGCGACTCTTGGGGAGACGCCTTATATATTAAAGAAAGTTTGCTATAATGCTTCACTTCTCTGCTATAAGCGATAAGAATTATCTTATGTTCGGGCTTACGTTGTATGAGTCACTTTGCGAGCACTGTGCCGAACCTTTTACCCTACATTATTTAGCGTTGGATGATGAAGTTGAAAAAGTTTTTGGTAATCTCCCTAACGTTATTGTATATGATTTAGAGACAATAGAGAAACAACCCCTTTTTGATTTATTGAAAGCAAACAATCCTAGCAAACCTGGAGATTTATCTCCATTTCACTGGGCCATGGCGTCCTTTTTTACATATTATTTATTGAACGACATAGGCTTGCCATATTGTTTATACTGTGATACAGATATTTTCTTTTATAGAAATCCAGCCGAAATTTTTCGCTCAGTTGATGATTATAGCGTTGGCCTTGTTACGCATAAACATATTCCTAAAAACGACAACGTCTCGGTAGGATATTTCAATGTAGGAGTGATTTATTTTAGGAACGACCAAGACGGCATGGCCTGTTTAAAGTTTTGGAGAAATGTGGTTGCTGACAAAAATACGCCGTTCTTTCAGGTATATGGAAAATGTGGCGACCAAGCTTATCTACAAATTTTTGAATACATTGTAGGACAAGGCAGTATTAAGACATTAGATTTGGATATTGGGCACGGAGCACCCTGGAATTTTTCTCACTGTGAAATTATTGATGGTAATATAACTTGGAATGGTAAATTTGTTACTGGGGAAGAAGTGGTGGTGCAACCCTTGGTATTTAATCATTTTTCTCACTTTAGAACAGACTTTGAAAATAACTCATACAAAATAGACTTTGACGGTGAATGGGGCAATATATTGCCAAACCCAGGAATTACCGAAACTTATGATAACTATTTCGCGGCCTGCAAAGCAGCGAAGGAGAAATATGCATTATGAATATAGCATTTGGTATGATAGTGTTGAATGGTAATTATGTATTGCAGGAATGCCTAGAGTCTGTTTATCCGTATGCCAGTCAAATTTTAATAGCCGAAGGGCCGGTAAAATATTGGCAAGAAAGGGGGTTAAAAACTTCTGACGACGGAACCAATGATGTCCTGAGCGATTTTTATGACCCCGATAATAAATTAACCGTAGTACACGGTCAATATAGCGAAAAAAATGAACAGTGTAACGCCTATATGCCACATATGCGTGATGATACTGATTATTTATGGAATCTCGACTCTGATGAAATTTTTAAGCCAGGGGACATGTTGGAGATAGTCCAAATGCTAACAAACTATCCAGTAGCATCGGTTGGATTTAAGAGCTATAGTTTTTATGGTGGATTTGACCATTATTTAACTGGATTTGAGGAAGACGCAGAATTTATACGGATAAGAAAGGTGGGGCCTGGAGCAAAATGGTCTACGCACAGACCTCCCACGATTACACCTCCTCAACCAGGACACCATGTGGGGCACAATACTCTAGCACAGCATGGTATTAGGATGTATCATTATTCTTATGTATTTCCCAAGCAAGTAAAACAAAAAGTTTCTTATTATAAAGCAGCAGTGAGCAAAGAGAACTGTATAGACAGTTATTATGAAAATATTTATGAGCCTTGGGTAAAACATCCAGAGCAACGAGAGCAAATAGAAAAAGAGTGGGAAGGCGTACATGAATTTAAACCCTCTGTGCGCGGACCATGCTATACGGCCAAATTTTACGGAGAACATCCTGAAATCATTCAGAAAAATATGGAAAAATTAAGGACGCGTTTTAATGGACAACTTTGACTCTGGTTGGCAGACCGCTAGCCCAGTGGCTTTTGAGCAACAGCTTGCCCGCAATCAACAAGAATTTTATAATCCCCCCGAACATTGGAATTTTTGCGCGAAGCAAATAGACGACTTAAAGTATAACGGTAATCGCGTTGAAAGAATGGTGGATATTGGCTGTGGCGTTGGTGGTTTATGTGCCGTGGCGAATACCCTGGAGATTAAATATATTGGTTATGATTATGCTCCTGCGGCAATTGATGTTGCAACAAATTATTGGGGACCAAACCTATTTTTTATAAAAAGTTATGAAGACCTAGTCCCAGATGATATAAATGATAATGATATTATAGTCGCCAATGCTCTTTGCGACGTTTTGCCAAATGGGGACGAATGTTTTGAGCACCTATTGTCTTTGAATGCAAAGCAACTTTTAATTTTGAGGGTAAGATTATCATACGGAGAGCCCAGCTCATACGAAGAATATGTGGCCTATGATGAAATAAGAACATATGCTTATAAACACAACACCTTGTCCCTGGATAAGATGATTCAAAAATATGGGTATGATTCACATATAAGTCATCATATTGCATCAGAAGGCATAGTAAATATTAGGCTGACAAAATGAAAAAAATATTCGGGATAGGGCTTAGTCGCACCGGCACAAAAAGTTTATCGGCGGCGCTTCAAATTCTAGGATATAATACGCTACACTATTGCCCCTTGGCAAATAATGAAGCGACTATTTCATTAGAGGACATAGAGAAATACGACGCCATAATATCGACTAAATTTTATGGTATATATTCAATCCTAGACCTACAATATCCAAGCAGTAAATTTATTTTAACGAGGAGAGATAAAGACCATTGGTTTTCATCTATAAGCAAATATTCTGATAATTGGAATGACGGAGACTTAGAAAAGTATGAAGACGAAGTCAAAACATACTTTGAAAATAGAAATAATTTATTGTGTTTAGACACAGGAAGAGAAGACGCTTGGAGCAATCTGTGTAAATTTTTATCAAAACCAGAACCCCAAACTTCTTTTCCGCACGTAAAATGAAAAAAATATTAGCAAATGTATTGCCAGAGCTAGAATTAGACACCAATATAGCGATAGTTGGCTCTGGCGGACAACTACTAAATGATGAAATAGGTAATGGAATTGACAGCTTTGCCGAGGTTGTACGATTTAATAGAGCCCCAACCGAGGGATTTGAAAAATACGTTGGCTCAAAAACGACGCTGCGGATAGCTAACAATCATGTATTTGAAAATATACCACACAATACGGACGAGTCATGGAAAGAGACAGGTCAGCCAACCAATTTTATCTTAGACCAACGCAACCAACGAATTATGTTATTAAATAAGCACATGGAAGGCTGGAAACATAGAGACAAACATGTGCATGAAAGCTGTCAAAAATTTTTGGGTGATTTTAATAAGGCTGAATTTTATGGGGGTGTTTATGCCCCGACCGTTGGATTTGCGTTTATAGTCTTATGTTTGTTAGATGATATCACGCCTACCTTATTTGGATTTGGTATAGAAGAAGACTCAAATAGCGCAAGTCATTATTGGGAAGACAAAGGGAAAAATACCAGCCATAAGTATGGCGATGAACGAGAAAGGCTAAAAGAATGGGCGACAGAAGGTCTATTAGTCATCAAATAGGACAAAATGTAGTACTGCCAATACCTCCGTCATACCACAAAGACGGCTCGTTAGATAAAGCAGAAACCTCAAAATACGTCCAATGGCTAGACAAGTCTGGGGTCAAATGCATAATGACCACGGCTGGCACATCACAATTCAATCTTTTAAGCGAGGCAGATATATCAGCGCTAAACAGAATTTGTTACTATGATTTTGACGGATATAAAATTCTAGGTATTCCGCCCCTGTCTTTACAACGAACTCTTGACTTCATACGGGCATCATTTATCTCTGATACTAATTTCTTGGACGAATATCCAAAAACATGTCTATTAATTATGTATCCCGAAAGATATTATGGCAATGACAACATTATAGACTTTTTTTACAAAATAGCAGACGAATCTCCATTGCCCATAATGATTCATGGCATGTTCATGCGCCATGCAACGGGAGGAACTTATGATTATACGGCAGAACTCATTAATCAAATTTTAAAGCATGACAATATCATAGGAATTAAAGAGGAAACATCAGAGCTTAATAAAGCATATAATGTCTGCATGGATGTAAATACTGATGATAATGTGGTTGTGGCCGCAGGCGGAAGCATGAGACGATTTAATGCTTTGTCTCCGACAGGAATACAAACATGGTTGGGGGGCGTAAGCAATATGTTTCCGGATGTTGAATTAGCATTTCGCCAAGATACCACCAGAATGGAATTAATCCAAGATTTTGAAAATCCTATGTTTAAACTTTTTATGGCGATTGGATGGCACCGTGCCATGAGGTATGCAATGGGCGTATTAGGACTTGGTTGTAAAATACAAGCCAAGCCATTTCCGTATGCTACAAAGCACCAAGACAAATGTATCGACGACCTTTTAGGAGTTCTTAAAGAAAAATGCTCAAATTATGGATTCTCGGTCCCTGCGGAATTGACGACATAGATACCTATCTGGATATAGGTAAACGTTTATATGAACTGCCTCAGCTTCAAGGAGTTGAGTGGTATTACAAGGCCTCGTTTGATAAGGCAAATCGCACCTCCATCAAAGGTGAAAGAGGCGTTGGCATGTCAGATGGCATAAAAGCTTTTACGACGATAAAGCAAGAATGCCCCAATATTAAACTAACCACAGACGTACATGAATGCTGGCAGCTTTCAGAATTATCGGAATATGTAGACGTAATTCAAATTCCAGCATTTCTGTGTAGACAAACCGACTTAATTACAACTGCGGCAGAATATTTTGATACCGTACATATTAAAAAGGGTCAGTGGATAGGTCCAAATAATATTGTAATCGCCGTAGACAAAATTAAAGAAGCAAATCCTGACTGCCAAGCTTGGATATCAGACAGAGGCTCAAATTTTGGATACGACAAATTGATTGTAGATTTTGATATTGTAGATCAACTCAAAGAACACTATGACAAGGTATTGCTGGACTGTACTCATT
>Ga0114898_1000827_pt1 | contig 21033 bp, 19 predicted proteins | sample Malvired_Geostar_FD_83496 | JGI IMG/M metagenome (GOLD analysis project Ga0114898, IMG submission 83496) | Marine viral communities from the Global Malaspina Expedition - Malaspina viral metaG DeepMed_Geostar | ecosystem: Environmental > Aquatic > Marine > Oceanic | place: Mediterranean Sea... | reverse complement strand
GTCGCGTCCCGCAGCTCGACCCGGAACCGCATGCCTCGCGGGATCACCGCGATCTCCAGCGGCCCCACTTCCAGCACGCCCAGCTCGGTCACCAGTCTCAGCCCGCCCTGCTGTGGCACGAGCAGGAGCTCGCCATCGGCATCGAAGAATACCCGCTCCATCGACGCGTTTGCCGCATAGCGGTAGATGCTCGCGCCTGCCGGATGGCCGGGCTCGGCGTTCGCAGCCACGCACCTCAACCCATCGAGAAAATCCGTCGCCGCCTCTGGAAAGGGCTCCGGGTTCCAGCGCAGGCGATTGGGCGTGACCGGTCCCAGGTCGCTGTCGAGCTGCCGGTCCATGCGCTGGAACGGGCCGTGATTGGCCGAGGGCCGGATGCGATACAGCCAGGTCCGCCGGGCTTCACTGCGTGCAACGGTGAACGCCGTACCGGAGAGCAGTTCGGTGTAGAGGCCGTACGGGACCCGCTGCGGCGAGTTCTGGCCGACCGGCAGCGCACCCGGCAAGGCCTCGCTGCTGAACTGGTTTCCAAAACCGGACTGGTACGCAGGGCGTTCGCTGAGTTGTCGTGGGGGTTGCATAGCCGCCTCTCTTTTAGCGTAATGCGTTTACGCAAAAAGTAATTTGAACTCCCCCGTGCGTCAAGCTATAAACAGCGCCTTCATCAGCACGGCCGGACAACGGGACATTCATGGCAGACAGCAACGCGGACACGGCGCCTCGGCGACAGAAAGTACAGGCCGCCGAGGTGGGCACGGACATCCTCACGGCATTGGCCGAGCTGGCTCCCGCGACCTCGCTGTCGCGCCTGGCCGAGCACGTCGGCATGCCGGCCAGCAAGGTCCATCGTTACCTGCAAGCGCTGATCGCCAGCGGCTTTGCCGAGCAGGACCCGTCGACCAACCACTACGGGTTGGGCCGCGCCGCCTTGTTCGTTGGCCTGGCGGCGCTGGGGCGACTGGACGTGGTGAAACTGGCCACTCCGCATCTGGCGCAATTGCGCGACGAACTCAACGAGACCTGTTTTCTGGCGGTATGGGGTAATCGCGGCCCGGCCGTCGTGCACGTCGAACAGGCCGTGCGCGCCGTGACGCTGGTCACCCAGGTGGGCTCGGTGCTGCCGCTGCTGGGCTCGTCCACCGGGCTGGTGTTCAACGCGTTCATGCCCAACGCCGAAACGGCCCCGCTGCGTGAGCAGGAGATGAAACTGCCCGCCGCCCCTGCCGCCGATGCGCTGTTGGCCACCATGAACGCACTGCAACGCACCCACATCCAGTCGGTGCACGGCCTGCTGATGGCCGGCGTAAACGCGCTCTCCGCGCCGTTATTCAGCGGTGATCGCCGGCTGGCAGGCGTCATCACGGTAGTCGGCACCGAACCCGGCTTCATGGCCGAAGCCGACGGCGAAGCGGCCAGACGCCTGCTCGACGTGGCACGATCGATCAGCGCGAGGATGGGGGCGCAGCTGTAGCAGCAGAAGAAAAAAAGCCCAGCACCACGACTGGGCTCGTTCATCGCAACCGATCAAGGCAGCGGATTGCCGAGGCCCGGCTCGTTCGGGTCGGCGTCCGCTGGATCATTCGGCCGGCCAGAAGGTCCGGTGCCCTGGCCGGAGCCCGGCTGGACGTCCGGGTTGTCGGTAACGAAGTCGGGCGTGGGGGAATGGCTGGGGTTCTGGTCCTGCCCCGGCACGGGCTGCTGGTCATGGGGCCTGTCAAGCGGATCGATACTCATGAAACACCTCCGGCTGAGCCGCCAATGGCTCAGGGCATTGGAACCCGGTTACGCCCGCTTGGTGCTGCCCGCATGTCGCATGAAGGCCGCGAGCATCAAGCGGTGCTGCGCATGCGCGCCAGATCCCGCGAGGGTGCGAATCCGAACTGTCGACTGTACTCCCGGCTGAATTGGGACGGGCTTTCATAACCGACTCGGTAACACGCGCTCGATACATCCAGTCCTTCGTCGAAAAGCAGCCGACGGGCTTCCTGGAGCCGAAGCTGTTTCTGGTATTGCAGCGGGCTCATCGCGGTCACGGCTTTGAAACGGTGGTGAAAGGTCGAGGTGCCGAGGTTGACCAGCCGTGCAAGGTCGTCGACACAAAGCGGCTCGGCGAAATGATGGTTGAGCCATTCGATGGCACGCGTGACACGGTGGGTCTGGGTATCCGAGATCGCCATCTGGTACAGCCGGCCGCCCTGTTCACCGCGCAGCAATCTATAGTGGATTTCGCGCAGCGCGAGGGGCGCAAGCGCACCGATGTCCGCCGGTGTATCCAACAAGCGAGCCAGACGGTGCATGGCATCGAGCAAGGAAACGTCGACGCGGTCCAGGAAAAGACCGCGACCCGGCGTGCCGTCAGGCACCGCGCTTGGGCTGATATCCGCAATGAGCTGGGCCACCTCGCTCGGATTGATATCGAGCCGCAAACACAGGTAGGGCTTTTCGACGCTCGCCTCGATGACTTGCCCGGACAGCGGGAGGGTTACCGACACGACCAGGTAATTCAACGGATCGTAGGTATAGCACTCGTCCCACAGACGGACCTCCTTGCGACCCTGGACCATCACGCACAACCCAGGTTGGTGCAGCATGTGGACAAGGTCGGTGGTGGTGTCGGACCGGATCAGATGCAGCGCGCCAATCGCCGATGCGAACAGCCCGTTGCCAGGCGTATGCCGAAGCATCAGTTCGACCAGGGAAGCAAGGCGGCGATCGATCTCGAGGCAGTCGTTGGGGACGTTCATCAAGGCGGCTCCGGCAGTCGTGGTGCTGGCTATCGGTTCGCGCACGCAGCGCGCTCCGATTGGCCATCCGCCCGTGGGTCCAGCCGACCCTGGGCTTTGGTCCGATTAGACGCTCAGGTTAGCGTCGAAACCTGCCGGGCGGTATGCGATACGTGCCGCGGACATGCCTGATCCTGCTCATCGGCACGGCGACCGGACGTTGCCTCAGCTGCCGCAGCGCCTTACTGCTTGAAGCGCCAGCGGACCTGAGAGTCGTCCGGCAACGGGATGTAGTCGTCATCGCCGGGGATCTCGGCAAAGCGCCGCGCGCGCCAATCCTCAGCGGCCTGATGAATGCGCTCGGGCCGGCTGGAGACGAAATTCCAGTAAATATGGCGACGCCCGTCCAACGGCTCGCCTCCGAGCAACATCAGCCGAGCGGCCGCTGGCGCCTGGATGACGATATCGCTGCCCGGACGCAGCACGACCAGTTGGTCGGCGCCGAAGCGCCCCGTCTGGCCAGCGATCTCGACGTCGCCGAAGACCACATAAAGCGCGCGCTCGGTATGCTCGGCCGATAGGCGATAGCGTGCACCGGGCTGCAATTGCAGATCGGCATAGAACAGATCGGAGAAGGTCTGGGTCGATGCCCGAAGCCCTTCGTGCGCGCCTGCCAGCAACCGCAGCGACACCCCATCACCCTCCAGTGTCGGAAGCGAGGGCACGGTGAGGTGTTGAAAACCCGGCTCGGTCTCCTCATGTGCTTCAGGCAAGGCCAGCCAGGCCTGCAAACCCATGAGCGTACCGCCACTGGCGCGCACCGGGTCGCTGGAGCGCTCGGAATGGACGATGCCGCTGCCGGCGGTCATCAGGTTGAGCTCACCGGCCTGCAGTTGCTGGACATGACCGGCGCTGTCGCGGTGCAGCATTTCGCCTTCCAGCAGGTAGCTCATGGTCGACAGGCCGATATGCGGATGCGGCCGTGTATCGACGCCCTCCCCCGGCCCGTAGACCACCGGCCCGAAGCTGTCGAGAAAGATGAACGGGCCAACCATTCGACGCTTCGCCGAAGGCAACGCACGACGCACATCCAAACCGCCGATGTCGCGTACGTTGGGCAGGATGATTTGCTCGATCGATGGGCCTGTGGTGTGCAAGGTCATGGCAGGTCTCGCTGAATGGAGGGTGAGTAAGGCTCACTCTACGCCCGCTGGCTTGTTCGCAAAACACGGATAATATGCATCGAAACGTTCGAGGAATTGGAAATGATCTCAAACCCCGGCACGCCCACGCTCGACCAGTTGAGGGTGTTTCTCACCGTCGTGGATGTGGGCAGTTTCGCCGGCGCCGCACGCAAGCTGCACCGCGCCACCTCGGTGGTGAGCTATTCGATCGCCAACCTGGAAATGCAATTGGGTGTCAGCCTGTTCGACCGCAAGACCACCCGCAAACCGCAACTGACCGATGCGGGGCGCACGGTGCTGGCCGAGGCGCGCACCATCTATAACGGCATCGACGGGCTGCGTGCCAAGGTACGCGGCCTGCTGCAGGGTCTGGAAGCCGAGGTGCATCTGGTGCTCGATGTGATGCTGCCGAGCGAACGCGTGGTAGATGCGCTCAAGACCTTCCGCGAGCAGTTCCCGACGGTCACGCTTCACCTGCATATGGAGGCGCTTGGTGGAGTGACGCAACGCGTGCTCGAACGGGGCGCCTCGCTCGGCGTCAGTGGCCCGTTGACCCTGAGCATCGACGGGCTCGAACGCATCGGCGCCGGCAAGGTGGCCTTGATACCCGTGGCGGCCCCCACGCATCCGCTGGCCACTACCGGGCCGCACGCGCCGGGTGCCGCGCGCGAACATACCCAGCTGGTACTGACGGACCGCTCCAGGCTCACCGCCGATCAGGAGTTTGCCGTAATCGGGACGCGAACCTGGCGGTTAGCCGACCTGGGCGCCAAGCACATGCTGCTTCGCGAGGGCGTCGGCTGGGGCAACATGCCGGAGCCCATGGTGCGCGATGACCTGGCCAGTGGCCGTCTGATCCGTCTGGATCTGCCCGACCGCTTCGAAGGCGATTACGTATTCGATGTCATCTATCGTACCGACACGCCGCCAGGACCGGCGGCGAGCTGGCTCATCGAACGCTTCCGTGACCAGGTGCAGCCCCCCGGCGAGTCGCCCTCTGCCTGAGGCCATCGCGCTGCTTGATCCGCCCGCGCATGATCAGGCCAACGGCGACGCCTCGAGCGACAGCGAATCAGCGGCGGCGCGCGTCGAGACTGAATCGACCTGCCCCGAACGCCACCACTTGCAACAACCCACCCGCCATCGCGAGGTTCTTGAAAAAGTGGATGAACTGGTTCTGGTCGCCTAACTGATTATGGAACGCAAGCGCCGTCACCACGCTGAACAGCGCCAGGCCACCGGCCACCAGGCGCGTCCGGTAACCGAGCACCAGTGCCAGGCCACCGACCAGTTCGACGACAATCGCCAGCGTGAGCGCCAGCATCGGGAACGGCAGCCCGACAGATTCGATGTAACCGATCATCCCGGCCGGCGCGCTGGCCTTGGACAGGCCCGACAGAATGAATATGGCACTGAGCAAAATGCGTCCCGCGAGGGCTGCAGAAGCAGGGACAGCACTGGAATGCAGCGAGGCGTGGGAGCTTGCGATCGAAGGGGTCATTTGAATGCGATTCCTCTTGTTGGGGCCACCACCATGGTGAGCCGCAGTGAGGACATGATGCGTGCAGACCGCTTGTCGAAATAGTCGTCTAATTTAGATAGTTACGTTCTAAGAAATAGAACGCAACGCGCCATAGCAATGCCGACTGCCATCGGACGACAAGCGGCGACGAACGTGACCTCCGCCCTCGCGCTATTTGCAATGGCCCATACCCGATGACCGAGCCTGCGCAGCCATGGCGACTGTACGCGGCGCATGCCAGATCAAGCGAGACAAGCGATCGGTCGGTCACCTAGGATAGTCACGGCTTACACCCGGCAGCAAAGCCAGGCTCGTCCGTCGGCGGCGTTGCCCTATGGCCTGTGCCGCCGGCCAGCCCGTGCTCCTACTCCTCCTGTCTGGATGATCGTGATGTCCCGCAGTGTTGCTTCATCGGTCGCTGCCAGCTCGGTTGCCAGCCCGGCCAGCCCGTTAGTCATGCGCGTGATCGGCGCTTGCGCCCTGGCCCACCTGATCAACGACCTGATACAAGCCGTGCTCCCGGCAATCTACCCCATCCTCAAGGCCAACTATGGGCTGACCTTCACTCAGGTGGGCCTGATCACGCTGACATTCCAGCTCACAGCCTCTTTGCTGCAGCCGTGGGTCGGCTACCACACCGACCGCCACCCCAAGCCCTGGCTATTGCCGGCCGGGATGGTCTGTACGTTGATCGGCATCGTCATGCTGGCCCTGGTCGGCAGCTTCCCGGCAATTCTCGTCGCCTCGGCGCTGGTGGGGATCGGCTCCTCGACGTTCCATCCGGAAGCCTCGCGCGTGGCGCGCCTGGCTTCCGGCGGGCGCTACGGGCTCGCCCAATCGACCTTCCAGGTCGGCGGCAACGCTGGCAGCGCCTTTGGCCCGCTGCTCGCGGCGGCCATCGTCATTCCGTACGGGCAAGGCAGCGTGGCCTGGTTCGGCCTGTTCGCGGCATTCGCGATCCTGGTGCTTTACGGGCTGAGCCGCTGGTATCGCAGACACCTCGCTCTTTTCACCCTCAAGCCAGGCGGCAAAGCGACCCATGGTCTTTCCAGAGGCCGGGTAAACGGTGCCCTGGCAGTGCTGGCGCTACTGGTGTTCTCCAAGTATTTCTACATGGCGAGCTTCACCAGCTATTTCACGTTCTACCTGATCGAGAAATTCGATCTGTCCGTGGCCAGCTCCCAGCTGTACCTGTTCCTGTTTCTCGGCTCCGTCGCAGCCGGCACATTCTTCGGAGGCCCCATCGGCGACAGGATCGGACGCAAGAAGGTGATTTGGTTTTCCATCCTCGGCGTCGCCCCCTTCACCCTGGCGCTGCCCTACGTCGATCTTTTCTGGACGGGCGTGCTGAGCATGATCATCGGGTTCGTACTCGCCTCTGCATTCTCAGCCATCGTCGTCTTCGCCCAGGAACTTGTGCCTGGCAACGTCGGCATGATCGCGGGCGTCTTTTTTGGCCTGATGTTCGGTTTCGGTGGGATCGGCGCCGCACTGCTGGGCCGTCTGGCGGACATACAGGGCATCGTGTACGTCTACCAGCTGTGCGCCTACCTGCCGCTGCTCGGGATTCTGACGATCCTGCTGCCGTCCACCAAAAGGGTCTGATGCATGTCGACCCTTGCCGGACGTCAGGTCGACGAGGGCGTCGTTGCGCCGGGCCAGCTCCCTCCGGTCTGCGCCCAGGGCGCACGGGCAAAGCGTTCGGCCAGATAATCGATCAGTGCATGCACACGAGCCGGACGGTTACGACCTGGCGGGCTGACAATATGCAGCGCGATCGGCTCTACCTGCCAGTCGTCCATCGCGGTCTGCAGCGCACCCGATTGCAGGTCTTCCCAGGCCAGAAACTCCGGTTGCAATGCCAGCCCCATTCCCGCTCTCAGCGCCGGAGCCAGCGCCTCGGCATTGTTCGCCAGCAGTGACGCTGACATCGCTTGAGCGAACTCGCCGTGCCGTTTGTGGCGAAAGCGCCAGTTGGCTCCCCCGCGCGAGTAGCTGTACTGCAGGACCCGGTGGCCGGTCAGGTCACGTGGGTGGCCCGGGTGCCCATGGCGCTCGAAATATGCCGGTGCGCCAACCAGCAGGATGCGCACGGTACACAGCCGCCGCGCCAACAGACTGGAGTCGGCCAGGGTCGAGATCCGCAGCGCCAGGTCAAAGCCCTGAGCGACAAGATCGACCAGTTCGTCGCTGAAGTTGAGGTCCAGCACCACCTCGGGATGACGTGCCATGAACTCGGGAAGCACGGGCGCAAGATGCGATACGCCGAACGACATCGGCGCGGCTATCCGAATGGGGCCGCGCAGGCTGGTCGATTGCTCGGTAACCTCCGCCTCGACCGCTTCCCCTTCGGCCAGTATGCGCGCGGCGCGCTCAAGCGCGGCGTGGCCGCTTTCGGTCAGCGACATCCGCCGTGAGGTCCGGTGGAAGAGCATGGTTTTCATGCGCCCTTCCAGTCGCGTGATGGCCTTGGAAATGGTGGCTTGCGACAGGCCCAGCTCGGCTGCGGTGCGGGCGAAGGATCCCGTTTCCGCGACCTTGGCGAAAATCGCCCACGCTTCGAGATCCGGCAGTTTTTTCATGACATTCCTAGAAATAATCCGATCACATTGATTCCGTACTATTGTTCTTCGATACGCTGAGCTTGACCCAGATCAGTATAAGTAATGGAAAGGATGCTATTCCATCCATTCCATTCTAAAGATCAATTGCGCTGCCTATAGTGACTCCATCGAAAACGAATCGACCTGGAGAAACAGCATGATCGAACGTCGCCCCTTCAACAGCCTCGGTGGAGCCCATCACGGCTGGCTCGATGCCAAGCATCATTTCTCGTTCGCCGACTACCATGATCCGGAGCGCATGCACTGGGGTGCGCTGCGGGTTTGGAACGACGACACCATCGCGCCGCACACGGGCTTTCCACCGCATCCCCACGCGGACATGGAGATCATCACCTACGTACGAGAAGGCGCAATCACCCATGAGGACAATCTCGGCAACAAAGGGCGCACCGTAGCGGGTGACGTTCAGGTCATGAGCGCGGGCACTGGTATTCGCCATTCCGAGTACAACCTCGAGTCGGATATCACCCGCATCTTCCAGATCTGGATCTTCCCGGACCGCCGTGGCGAGCTGCCTTCCTGGGGCTCCAAGCCGTTCCCTAAAGACGACCGCTCCGGCAGATTCGTGGCGCTCGCCAGCGGTATCGAGGGCGACGAGGATGCGCTTCCGCTCCGCACCGACGCACGGGTGTTGGGCGCTACGTTGAAGGCCGGCGAGACGGTTGAATACACCTTCGATGCCAGCCGCTACGCCTATCTGGTACCGGCCAAGGGCCGAGTGGAAGTCAATGGCATCGTCTTGGAAGCACGCGATGGCGCGGCGATCCGCGACGAAGCGAGCGTCCGTATCACCGCCCTGGAAGATGCCGAACTGGTGCTGGTGGATGCTGCCGGCTGAGTTCAGTAGCGATACCCCGGTGCAGGCTTCGCGGGTCTGCACCGGGTTCGTTCCGGTGGTGCTGGTCGCCGCTGAAACGGGCCAAATGCTGCGCAGGTAGCAACCCGCGTCACTGTCCGAAGCTTTTCAACCCGAAGGAGCGCCACCCATGTCCAAGTACCTCGAAGTCCTGACCCCGCAGAACAGCCAGATGATATTCATCGATCAGCAGCCGCAGATGGCATTTGGCGTGCAGTCGATCGACCGCCAGGTCCTCAAGAACAACGTGGTTGGGCTGGCCAAGGCCGCCAAGGCGTTCAAAATCCCAACGACCATCACCACCGTCGAAACCGATGGCTTCTCCGGCAACACCTATCCCGAGCTGTTGGCCGTGTTCCCCGAGAACCGAATCCTTGAACGCACTTCCATGAACTCCTGGGATGACCAGAACGTGCGCGACGCGCTGGCTGCCAATGGCCGCAAGAAGGTCGTCGTGGCCGGCCTGTGGACAGAGGTCTGCAACACCACCTTCGCGCTGTGCGCCGCGCTGGAAGGCGACTACGAAATCTACATGGTGGCCGACGCGTCCGGAGGCACCTCGGTCGAGGCGCACAAATACGCCATGGACCGCATGGTTCAGGCCGGTATCGTGCCGATGACCTGGCAACAGGTGCTGTTGGAATGGCAACGCGACTGGGCGCACAAGGACACCTACGACGAGGTGATGGCCATCGTCAAGGAACACTCCGGCGCCTACGGCATGGGCGTGGATTATGCGTACACCATGGTGCACAAGGCGCCGGAGCGCGTGCAGCACGGCGAGCGCATCGGCCCTAATCCAGCCAAGTAAATCCCAGTCGCACGAGCATCGCCCGGTTCCGGGCGCTTGCTCCGCTCGGCACGCCTGTGGCTGTGAAGCGAGGTGAAGCGATGAAGATTTATGTTCTTTCCCTGGGCGCTGGTTTGCTGGTCGGCGTCGTCTACAGTCTGCTCAATGTGCGTTCCCCCGCCCCGCCGCTGGTGGCGCTGGTTGGGCTGCTCGGCATCCTGGTCGGCGAGCAGATCATCCCGATCGGCAAGCAGTTGCTCGCGGGCACGGCATTCAATGCCGCCTGCGACAAGACCCATACCGCCAGTCACCTGTTCGGTCAGTTGCCGGGCCGGCACGCCAATAAGCCAAAGGAAACCGATCGAACCTGAACAATCAGGCTGGCGCTCGCCTCTGCCTGACTGGGCGGCGGGCATGTCGGCCATGGCCATGAAGGCAGCACGCCATGACATCTCGTCGCACATTCCTCGGCGCCGCGTCGACACTCGCACTGAGTGGAGCATTGGGCCGCAACGCCGTCGCTGAAATCCTCAGAACAGGAGAATCCCCCGTGACTGATTCCGCCCCCGAGATCATTTTCCGTAATGGCCAGATCACCACGCTCGACCGTGCCAACCCCGTGGCGAGTGCCGTGGCCATCAAGGATGGCCGGTTCCTGGCCGTAGGCTCGGACCAGGAAATCATGCCGCTGGCGGGTTCCGCCACCCGTGTCATCGACCTCAAGCGCCGTAGCGTTCTGCCCGGTCTGTTCGACAACCATACCCACGTGATTCGCGGCGGACTCAACTACAACCTTGAGTTGCGCTGGGACGGCGTGCGTTCGCTGGCCGATGCCATGGATATGCTCAGACGCCAGGTCGCCGTTACGCCAGCGCCGCAGTGGGTACGCGTGGTCGGCGGCTTCACGGAACACCAGTTCGTCGAAAGACGCCTGCCAACCATCGATGAGATCAACGCCGCAGCGCCCGACACGCCAGTATTCCTGCTGCACCTGTACGACCGTGCGCTGCTCAACGGCGCGGCCTTGCGCGCCGTCGGCTATACCCGCGACACCCCCGAGCCACCGGGCGGCCAGATTACCCGCGACGCCAACGGCAACCCCACCGGCCTGCTACTGGCCAAGCCCAACGCGATGATTCTTTACGCGACGCTGGCCAAGGGGCCCAAGCTGCCCTTCGACTATCAGGTCAACTCCACTCGCCATTTCATGCGCGAACTCAACCGCCTCGGCGTGACCGGCGTGATCGATGCCGGCGGCGGCTTCCAGAACTACCCGGACGACTACGCGGTTATCCAGAAACTGGCCGACGAAGGCCAGATGACCGTCCGCCTCGCCTACAACCTGTTCACCCAGAAGCCCAAGGAGGAAAAAGAGGACTTCCTCAACTGGACCTCCAGCGTGAAATACAAACAGGGCAACGATTACTTCCGCCACAACGGTGCGGGCGAAATGCTGGTGTTTTCAGCTGCGGACTTCGAGGATTTCCGCCAGCCCCGCCCGGACATGCCGCCTGAAATGGAGGGTGAACTCGAAGAAGTGGTGCGTATCCTCGCGCAGAACCGGTGGCCCTGGCGGTTGCACGCCACCTACGACGAAACCATCACGCGGGCGCTGGATGTGTTCGAGAAGGTCAATCAGGACATCCCTCTCAGCGGAATCAACTGGTTCTTCGACCACGCCGAAACCATTTCGGAGAAGTCCATCGACCGTATCGCGGCGCTGGGCGGTGGTATCGCCGTGCAACACCGCATGGCCTACCAGGGCGAGTATTTCGTCGAGCAATACGGCGCGCGCGCAGCCGAAGCCACCCCTCCCGTGGCACGCATGCTGGAAAAAGGCGTGAAGGTTTCGGCCGGTACCGATGCCACCCGTGTCGCCTCCTACAACCCGTGGGTCTCGCTGTCATGGATGGTCACCGGCAAGACCGTCGGCGGCCTGAGTATGTATCCGCAACGCAATCTGCTCGACCGTGAGACCGCTTTGCGCATGTGGACCGAGAACGTTGCCTGGTTCTCCAACGAAGAAGGCAAGCGAGGGCGCATTCAGTCCGGTCAGTTCGCTGACCTGATCGTACCGAGCAAGGACTATTTCGCCGTAGCCGAAGACGAAATTTCTTTCCTCACCTCGGACCTGACCGTGGTCGGAGGCCGCGTGGTCTATGGCGCGGGCGACTTCGCACCGCTGGACGACAACCCTCTGCCGCCCGCCATGCCCGACTGGTCGCCGACGCGCACCTTCAAGGGCTATGGCGCCTGGGGCGAGCCTGAGGGTGCCGGCAGAAACTCGCTGTCACCGATGCATGCCCAGGCCGCGGCGTCCTGTGGCTGCGCCAGCGCTTGCGGGCTGCATGGTCATGCCCACGCACGTGCCTGGGCATCCAACGCCCCGGTGTCGGACAGCCGGAGTTTCTTCGGCGCACTCGGCTGCTCCTGCTGGGCGGTGTAGCGCGCCAGTGCAGCCTTGGCGCGAGCGACAGGTCGTCTCGTCGCCGAGGCTGCTGTCCGAATGAAGCGTCGGCTGCGTTGCCGCAAATGATGAACTGAGCACGGCACGATGCCCGTCGATACCCTGCCTTGGGCCGATGTCTGCGGCTCAACGGGTTGAACTGAAATAATCGAGAGGCGTCATGAATAAAGCATCGCCGCAATCGGCCCCCACATCCACCGGTGGTTTCGCGCCTTTGCGGCAGACGCTTTTCACCGTCCTTTGGGTAGCCACCATCATCGGCAATACCGGCAGTTTCATCCGCGACGTTGCCAGTGCATGGATCATGACCGACCTGTCACCCTCACCCGCCGCTGTCGCGCTGGTGCAGGCCGCAGCAACGTTGCCGATTTTCCTGCTGGCGATTCCCGCGGGCGTGCTCTCCGATATCCTCGACCGCCGCAAATTCCTGATCGCGATCCAGTTCCTGCTGGCCAGCGTCAGCATTTGCCTGATGTTGCTGTCATTCGCCGGGTTGCAGTCGGTCACCTCGCTGGTGGCGCTGACGTTCCTTGGCGGCATCGGCGCGGCCTTGATGGGGCCAACCTGGCAAGCCATCGTTCCCGAACTGGTGGACAAGCATGACCTCAAGAGCGCTGTAGCGCTCAACTCCCTGGGCATCAATATCGCCCGCGCCATCGGTCCCGCAATGGGCGGACTGATTCTGGCCAGCCTGGGGGCGGCCTTCACCTATGGCGTCGATGTCATCAGTTATGTCTTCGTTATTTCCGCCTTGCTCTGGTGGCGGCGACCAATAGCCGCACAGGATGCGCTGTCCGAGCGTTTCGCCGGGGCTTTCCGCGCCGGCTTGCGGTATGCCCGCGCCAGTCGCGAGCTGCACCTCGTGCTGCTGCGCGCCTTTATTTTCTTCGCCCTCGCCAGTTCGGTCTGGGCGCTGTTGCCGCTGGTTGCCCGCAGCCTGCTGGGCGGCGGTGCGGGCTTCTACGGCATCCTGCTCGGCGCCGTCGGTCTGGGTGCGATTGCCGGGGCCATCATCATGCCGAAACTGCGCGCCCACCTCAGCGCCGACGGCCTGCTGCTGTTGGCCGCGCTGGTGACGGCAGCGGTCATGGCCTTCTTCTCCTTCGCACCGCCGCAATGGGCAGCGGTGGCGGGACTTCTACTGCTGGGCGCGGCATGGATCACCGCGCTGACCACGCTCAACGGCGTGGCCCAGGCGATCCTGCCCAACTGGGTGCGTGGTCGCTCCCTGGCCGTTTACCTTACGGTCTTCAACGGTGCCATGACCGCCGGGAGTCTGAGCTGGGGTGCATTGGCCCAAGTAATCGGCGTGCCATTCACGCTCTTGACCGGTGCCATCGGGCTGGTCATCGCCGGGCTGATGGCCCATCGCATCAAGCTGCCCACGGGTGACGCCGACCTCGCCCCCTCCAATCATTGGCCCGAGCCATTGACCGCAGCGCCCGTCGAGCATGATCGAGGGCCCGTACTGATCCAGATCGAATACCGTGTCGCCGCCGAAGACCGCGCCGATTTCCTCAAGGCCCTGGCCCGGCTGTCAGCCGAGCGCCGTCGCGATGGTGCCTACAGTTGGGGCATCACCGAAGATGCCGCCGATCCAGAGCTGATGCTCGAATGGTTTCTGGTTGAGTCATGGGCTGAACATTTGCGACAGCATCATCGGGTATCCAAGGCCGACGCCGATCTCCAGGCCGATGTGCTGCGTTTTCATCGTGGTGAACAGCGACCCGACGTGCGGCATTTTCTTGCGTTCAATCATCCACGCGAAGGACGGGCATAGACGAGGCAGGTCATGCCCGAGCGAACCGGAGCGATGGAGTGCCGCCTCGTCGACCGCTCGCCCTGGCCAGGGTTGTCCAAACCACTCAGCCCGATTGGCGGGTTTCGCCATTGTCATGGCGGCGCCGTGCAGGCAAAACGGTATCCCCCGCGCACCCTTCTCGCCGTCGCCACTACGTCGACCCTGGGCGGGCGCGGCGACGGGCCGCCTGCGATGATCGCCACGTTCGGGACGTTGCTGCGTCGCCCTGATCGACCTATCAGGAACCCAGCGATGAATGTATCGATCGAAGACCGCGTCCTGCCCACCGAACACGGCGACGTTTTCACCCGTCGATGGCGCACCGGAAACCGCCACAAGACACCCATCGTCCTGTTGCATGATTCACTCGGGTGCGTCGAGTTATGGCGAGACTTTCCGGAACGCCTCGCGGCAACCACGTCACGCGATGTCATCGCCTACGACCGCCTGGGGTTCGGTCGCTCCGCGGCGCATCCGGGTGGTTGGACGAATCAGTTCGTTCGCGACGAGGCCGATCGATTCTTTCCGCCGGTATGGCAGGCCCTGGATTTCGAACATTTCATTGCCTTCGGCCATAGCGCTGGCGGCATCATGGCGACCCGTCTGGCATCCTGCTACCCGCGCCACTGCCGTGCGCTGATCACCGAATCGGCCCAGGCGTTCGTAGAGGACCGCACGCTGCAAGGTATTCGTGAAGCCAGGACGACATTCACCCAGCCTGAGCAACTGGCGCGACTGCGTAAATATCACGGCGACAAGGTCCGATGGATACTCCGGGCCTGGTTCGACACCTGGTTGTCCGACAGCTACGCCGCCTGGACCCTGGCAGACAGCGCGCCCGGCTTCTCCTGCCCCCTGCTGACGATCCACGGCCTGCAAGACGAATACGGCTCAGTGGCGCACCCTCGGTGCATCGCCGCACTCGCCAGCGGCCCGACGCGAGAACTGCTGCTCGATCACTGTTGGCACGTCCCGCATCGGGAACATCCCGAGGCCGTCCTCGTGGCGGTCGAACGGTTCCTCGACGCGATGGATGTGTGACGGCCTCGAAGCGGTGCACCGTCGGTCGGGTGATTGGCTGGAAGGCATGTCCGCACCCGACGTAGTGCGCGAACCGGCCGGCCCTCAACCAGCGATGGACGCCGCCCGTAAGGCCACGGTGTTCGCGCCGCTTCTCTCTTTCTCCAAACACGCCTAATGTAGAGTACGAACGTATTTCGTGGGACATCTACAGTGGAACGATGGCTTTGTCTTGTCATGGCCCTGCCAACCGCCAATGCCGCCGAACGCATGCGCGCCTGGCGTGCCCTGAAGGCCGCCGGTGCGGCCGTACTGCGTGATGGCGTCTACCTGATTCCAGACCAACCAGCCTGTCGCCAGGTCCTGTCGGGGATCGAACGCGCCATCCTCGAGAGCGACGGCTACGCATGCGTCCTGCCGGTTTGTGATCCACAGGGCGAACGCTTCATCGCGTTGTTCCAGAGAAACGACGAATACGCCAGGCTCGGCGGTGAGATTGCCGAGCAGCTCGCCAGGCTGACGCCAGAGAACGCGCTGACGGCTACGCGTCAGGCACGCAAGCTGCGCAAAGCCTTCAGTCAGATCCAGGAAACCGATTTTTTTCCCGGCCAGGCTCAAGAGCAGGCTGAGCTGCAACTGCGTGGCCTGGAGGTTCAGATCAGTCGAACGCTGTCCAGGGACGAACCCAGCGGCCAGGCGCACGCCATCGAGCGTCTGTCCTTGAACGCGTTTCGCGGCCGGGTCTGGGCCACACGCCAACGACCCTGGGTCGACCGCCTGGCCAGTGCCTGGTTGATCAGCCGCTTCATCGACACGGACGCCCGTTTTCGCTGGCTGCAGTCGCCGGACGAGTGCCCTGCCGACGCACTGGGTTTCGACTTCGATGGGGCCCGATTCAGCCATACGGGGGATCGCGTCACCTTCGAGACATTGCAGGCCAGTTTCGATCTACAGGCAGCAGGCCTGGGACGCATGGCGGCGCTGGTGCATTACCTGGACGTCGGCGGCGCGCAGCCGGCCGAGGCTGCCGGGGTGGAGCGTGTCCTGGCCGGCCTGCGCGCGAGCATCGAAGACGACGACCAGCTTCTGGCTGCGGCCGGCGCCCTCTTCGACGGGTTGCTGGCTGCCTTTGCACAGGACGAACAAGGCAATGAATGAGTCGACCGTGAAAGCCGATGACCCGACCCAACCGCACATCACCTTCATCCGCTTTCGGAATGCCTTGCTGTTCTGGCTCAAGTTGGGGTTCATCAGCTTCGGAGGCCCTGCCGGGCAGATCGCGATCATGCATCAGGAGCTGGTTGAGCGTCGCCGCTGGATTTCCGAACGGCGGTTTCTGCATGCCCTCAATTACTGCATGTTACTCCCCGGGCCGGAAGCACAGCAGTTGGCTACCTACATCGGCTGGCTGCTGCATCGTAGTTGGGGCGGGTTGATCGCCGGCGCGTTGTTCGTGCTGCCCTCGCTGTTCATTCTGATCGTGCTCTCGTGGGTCTATATCGCCTTCGGCGACGTGCCGCTGGTGGCTGGCATTTTCTACGGCATCAAGCCGGCCGTGACCGCTATCGTTCTGCAGGCGGCCCATCGCATCGGCGCGCGAGCACTGCGCAACCATTGGCTGAGAGCCATCGCCGCGGCCTCTTTCGTTGCGATCTTCGCGGTCAACGTACCTTTTCCGCTGATTGTGCTGGGCGCTGCGCTGATCGGCTACCTGAGTGGCCGCTACGCGCCGGAGGCGTTCCGCCTGGGCGGCGGTCATGCCGCGGCGGACAAGTCCTACGGTCCGGCACTGATCGACGACCATACACCGCCGCCGCCCCATGCGCGCTTTCGCTGGCCGCGCCTGATCGCGCTGCTGCTGGCTGGCGCCGTGCTCTGGGTCTTGCCAATGGCCGTGCTGACCGCCCTGTATGGATGGGACGGTACCCTGACGCAGATGGGCTGGTTCTTCACCAAAGCCGCCCTGCTCACCTTTGGCGGTGCCTATGCGGTCTTGCCCTATGTGTACCAGGGCGCGGTTGGCCATTACGGCTGGCTGACCCCAACCCAGATGATTGACGGGCTGGCCCTGGGCGAAACCACCCCCGGGCCGTTGATCATGGTGGTGGCCTTCGTCGGCTTCGTCGGGGCCTACGTGCAGCAGGTGTTCGGCCCGGATCAGGCCCCGCTCGCCGGCACGCTGGCGGCCTGCCTGGTCACCTGGTTCACCTTCCTGCCGTCTTTCCTGTTCATACTGGCCGGGGGCCCCTTGGTGGAGTCTACGCACAATCAGCTGAAATACACCGCACCGCTGACGGCGATCACCGCCGCGGTAGTCGGCGTCATCCTCAACCTCGCCCTGTTCTTCGGCTACCACGTGCTCTGGCCGCAAGGTTTTTCAGGCCACTTCGACTGGGTGTCGGCCTTGATTGCCGTTGGCGCCGCGGTGGCGCTGTTTCACTTCAGGCGGGGCGTGATTCCGGTACTGCTGGGCTGTGCGCTGGTCGGGCTTGTCGTCCACCTGCTGCGTTGAGCGAAGCGCTGTCGGGGGTCGGCATCGCACCCAGGGGTTCGGGTAATCCCGACGCGGTGGACGAGTTCGCCTCCCGATCAGCCCGCTTGCCGAGCTGCCAGCCCAACAGCCCCCACAACAAGGCACAGAGGGCGCCGACCAGGGCCGCCAGCCCCGCGCCCTGGCCGAGCATGTCCAGGAGGCTCTTGGCCCAGCCACTGACGGCATCGCCCGCGCGATAGATGACCGTGTCGATGACGTTCTTCGCCTTGTATTTGCTCTCGGCGTCGAGCGGCGCGAAGAGCATCTCCCGCCCCGGTCGAACGAAGGCGTATTCACCGATACGCCGCACGATCATCAAGGCAGCGAGCAGGCCGAAGCTGGGTGCGAGCGCGAGCGCGACGAATCCCGCGCACATCAGCAGGGGAACCAGCGCCAGCAGCGCACCCACCCCGAGCCGCTTGGCCACGCGTCCGGCGATAAACAACTGGGACAGCAAGGCACCCGCCTGGACCACCAGGTCGATGACACCGAAGATGCGAATCTGCGTCTCTCGATCCGGGAAATGCTCGGCCACCAGACGCGCCTGTTCGAAATAGAGAAAGGTCGTGACGGTGGCCAGCAACACCACGAAGCCTGCGATGCCGAGCAGGTAGGGGGACCTCACGACCGCTGTCATTCCGCTGAAAGGGTTTCCGCGCAAGGGATGGCGCGGGCTTGGCGTCGATGCCGCCGCGTGGCGTCCGGCCCCGCCCTCCTGCCTCCAGCGCATCAGCACGCCCTTGAGCGCCATGGCAATGCCGAGCAGAACGGCCGCCAACCGATATCCACACGTAGAACACGCGAGCGATCCACTGGCTGTCGGCCTGGACCTGTGACAGCACAGCGAAAACCAGCAGATTCGCACCGAAGCAACCGTACACCCAGTCGATGAAATACAGGCGCGGCACACGGGCACTGAGCCAGGCGAACAGCGGCACGGCAGCCAGCATGACGAAGAAGGTCGCGGTGAACAGCCATTGCAGATTCTCGACGCCAGCTGCGATACCCATCGACTCACGAATCGGGCGCAACATGAAGTAACCCGCGAACAGACAGACGAACAGCAGGAAACCTTGCAACGCAGGGCGCAGCTCGTGGTCCTCGGCGTTGAGCATGCTGCTCAGGCGGTGCATCAGAGAGGAAGCGTTCATGGGCACTCCGGAAAGATCGGTGGACGTGGGCGCGGGGTCTTCTCGCACCCGCGGGCACTCAGGGGTAGGTCACACCGGTCAGGCGCTCCGATACCTGCCACAGCTCGGCGGCCAGGGAGCGGTCGGCCGCGGCATCGGGCAGTCGGGCGAACCCCAGCGGTCCGCGTTTCTCGTCCTCGCCGGTAGGCCCGTAATAGCCGCCACCGAGCGCGTCCGGCGCCGTTGCGGCGTACAAGGTCGACAAGGCGCCTTGGGCCGCGGAGTGGTACTCGTCGCGGTCCTGCGCCCATTGCTTGCCGAATTCGCTGTTCAACCCAGGCCCTCGCGCGATCAGCTCAGTGACAGCGACTCCCGGATGCACGGCGATGCTGCGGATGCCCAAACCGGCCGCATCGCTGCGCCGCTGCAGCTCCAGAGCCCAGGCGAGTACGGCCAGCTTGGACTGCGCATAACTCGCGTAGGGGTTGTAGTCGCGTTCGGCCTGCAAGTCCGCGAAGTTCAGGCGGCCCCTGGCAACCGCGATGCTCGACAGGCTGACTACGCGCGGGTCGTCGCTCTCACGCAGCATGGGTAACAACAAGCCAGTCAGGGCGTAATGCCCCAGATAGTTGGTCGCCAGCTGTAGCTCATGACCGTCCGCGGACGTACCGCGCGTGGGCGGCGCCATGATGGCGGCGTTGTTGATCAACACGTCGATTCGCGGCAGCCGCGCCTGCAAGCGGTTGGCCAGGCTACGGACGGACGCCAGGTCAGCCAGGTCCAGGGTTTCGAATTGCACGCGGGCATCGGGTACCGCTTGCTGAATACGCTCGATTGCCTGCTGGCCTCGCTCGGGATTGCGTGCGGCGATAATCACCTGGGCGCCTGCGCGGGTCAGCGCCAGGGCATCTTCGTAGCCCATGCCGCTGGTCCCGCCGGTGATCAGGACGATGCGGCCCTGCTGGCTGGGCATATCACTGGTCGACCAGTCGGGTTTTGGCGCGGTCCTGGCCGAGACTTCCGCGACAAGGGCGCCCGCCAGCGCGACACCGGCAAGCAGCGCGCGAGCCATCCGCAACACAGGGTACGGCCTGCTCGGCGTGCCCGTCTTAGGGGGAGTGGGTAGGTTCCACATGGCTGAAATCCTCTTTTCGTCTCATGGAGTCCGGTACACCCGGACGAGAGAGGATTATTGGTGTACGACTGGACTATGATAATCCGGTCTTTTCTGGATGCCCTGTACGCGCCGGCGTACAGTTCAACCAGATCCAGGAGCTGCCATGCGCCAACCCAACCTGACCGATGTCGCGCTGTTCGCCGCCGTGGTGGACGCTGGCGGCTTTCGCGCCGCGGCAAACAAGCGCGGCCTTTCGGCCTCCTCGCTGAGCGATTGCATGCGCCGCCTGGAAAGCGACGTGGGCCTGCGCCTGCTGAACCGCACCACCCGTAGCGTCACCCCGACCGCCGCCGGCGAGCGGTTGCTCGAACGCCTGCGCCCGGCGCTGCGGCAGATCGACGACGCGTTCAACGACCTGGACGACGAGGCACATCGCCCCGTCGGGACGCTGAAATTGAACGTGCCGGTGCCGGTGGCGCGCTTCCTGCTACCGGACCTGCTGGCACGTTTCCTCAGGCTCTACCCCGGCGTCAGCGTCGAGGTGATGATGGACAATACGTTCATCGACGTGACCGCCGGCGGGTTTGACGCCGGGGTGCGCTACGAGGAAAGCCTGGCCAGGGACACCATCGCCGTGCCTATCGGTCCACGCCGCCAACGCTTCGTCGCCGCCGCGGCCCCCGCCTACCTGGCGGCGCGCGGCACGCCTCGTCATCCCGAAGAACTGAGCGGCCACGAACTGCTGGGCCATCGCTTCGAAAGCGGGAAAGTAGGTGTGTTCGAGTTCGAAAAAAACGGCCGAATCCTGCGTATTCCACCACGCGGGCAATTGCTGACCTCATCGCATGACCTGAAAACCCGCTCGGCCATAAACGGACTCGGCATCATCTACACCTTCGAGGATTTCCTGCGCGAACCGCTCGCCGATGGGCGCCTGGTGCCCATACTCGAGGATTGGTGGCAACACTTCGACGGCCCCTATCTCTACTATCACGGGCGTCACCATATGCCCTTGCCGCTGCGTGCCTTCGTCGACTTCATCAAGACGCAGGCGCCGCAAAGCGCAGCAAACGACCATGCGTAACGCCCCTGGGCGCCTCGGCCGCCTGCGGCGCCATCAAGAAGGCTAGCGAGCGGACGGCAGCCACACCGGCCGCCGTCCCGCCCGATCAGTCGGCGGTGCTGAGCACACCGCGCTGGATCTGGTCGCGCTCGATGGATTCGAACAGCGCCTTGAAGTTGCCTTCGCCGAAGCCGCTGTCGCCC
>Ga0114898_1000826_pt1 | contig 21038 bp, 21 predicted proteins | sample Malvired_Geostar_FD_83496 | JGI IMG/M metagenome (GOLD analysis project Ga0114898, IMG submission 83496) | Marine viral communities from the Global Malaspina Expedition - Malaspina viral metaG DeepMed_Geostar | ecosystem: Environmental > Aquatic > Marine > Oceanic | place: Mediterranean Sea... | reverse complement strand
TGGCCGAGCCATGGACCGCGGCCGAGCGCGAGGAGCAGCTGGTCCGGCGCGGCCGCTACGTCGAGTTCAACCTGCTCTACGACCGCGGCACCATGTTCGGGCTGAAGACCGGCGGCAACGTCGAGTCGATCCTCAGCTCGATGCCCCCGGTGGTGAAGTGGCCGTGAGCCGGCAGCGCCTTACCCCCGCCGTCATCCTCGGGCTTGACCCGAGGATCAGACGTGGGATCGAGCTGTGCGCCGGGGACGGCCCCGCGACGGTGGCCGCGCGTCCTCCCACCGAGCACCGGAAGGTCTGATCCTCGGGTCAAGCCCGAGGATGGCGAGGGAGGGTCAGGCCGTCTCGAGCTGATCGGCGCGCGGCTCCCGCGCCGGCTCCAGCGCCGTGCCGATGGCGTCGAACAGACCGGCCATGGTGACCGGCTTGGTCAGGTGACCGTCGGCGCCGGCGGCGCGTCCGGCGTCGACGTGCTCGGCCATGGCGTTGGCGGTCAGCATCAGCACCGGCGTGCGCCTGAGGCCGTGCTCGACCTCGTGGCGGCGGATTTCGGCCGTCGCCGTCAGCCCGTCCATGACCGGCATCTGCATGTCCATCAGCACCAGGTCGAAGCCGCCCTCGACGAAGGCGTCGACCGCCTGCCGCCCGTTCTCGACAGTGACCAGATCCATCTGGGTCGCGCCCAGCATGATCTCGACCACCTTGCGGTTGGCGGGATGATCGTCGGCGAGAAGGATGCGCAGCGAGGCCGCCTCGACATCCTGCGTCGGGGCCTGCGGCGCGGCCGCGGCGGCCGTCTCGGTGCGGGCGACGCGCGGCAGCGGGATTTCAAACCAGAAGCTGGAGCCCTCGCCCGGCTTGCTCTCGCAGTCCAGCGCCCCGCCCATCAGATCGACCAGGGCGGTTGAGATGGCGAGACCGAGGCCGGTGCCGCCGTAGCGGCGGGTGATCGAACCGTCCGCCTGCTGGAAGCGGCGGAAGATGCGGTTGCGCTGTTCCCGGTCGAAGCCGACCCCGGTGTCGCTGACCCGGAAAGTGACCTGATCCCCGGCCGCCGCCGCGACGGCCAGACGGACCGAGCCCTCGCTGGTGAACTTCAGCGCGTTGTTGACCAGGTTGGTGAGGATCTGGCGCAGCCGCACGGCGTCGCCCTCGACCAGACCGGACAGGGCGGGATCGAAATCGACCTCCAGCGCCACGCCCTTGTCCTCGGCCTTGACCCGCCACATCGCGCCGATGTCACTGACCGCCTGCTCCAGGTCGAAGGGCGCGGGCTCGATGGTGACCTGGCCGGACTCCATCCGGGCGCTGTCGAGGATGTCGGAGAGCAGCCGCTCCAGCGTCACGCCCGAGGAGCGGATCAGCTCGACCATCTCCCGTTCCTGCGCGCCCAGCGGCCGGCGGATCAGGGAGTCGGCCATCGACACCACGCCGTTCAGCGGGGTGCGGATCTCGTGGCTCATATTGGCGAGGAATTCGCTCTTGGCCCGGTTGGCGTCCTCGGCCCGGCGCCGCGCGCCGCGCAGCTGGTCGGCCTGGCGCGACAGCCAGACCACGGTGGCGATGGCGAACAGCAGGAAGACGATGCCGATGCCGATGACGGCGCGCTGCAGATTGGTGTTGGCCCGCGCGGTCTCCAGCTGGCCCCGGCGCTCGGCCAGCTGCTCCTGCATGTCGCCGGTGACCTGATGGATGCCGGCGCTGAAGCTGCGGGCGGAGGCGACCTCGCTCTCACCCATATGCCATCGCAACAGGCGGAAGGCCTCGGCGGTGCGCCCTTCGGCGAACAGCACCTCGGCCTCGACGTGAGCGACCTCCATGCCGACGCCGTCCGCCTCCAGTCGGCGCAGGGCCTCGAGATCGCGACGCGCGGCCTCGGTCTGTCCGGTCTGGGCCCGGGCGATGGCCCGCAGGGGCAGAACGTCCCGGGCGAGGAAGGCGGCCGCGCCGAGGTTCTCTCCATAGGGTTCGAGGCAGGCCAGGACGGCGCGAGGCGCGCCCCGGGCATCGGCCACGGTGGCGCACAGGCTGGCGTCGTAGATCGCCAGCGTCGGCAGGTCGGAGCGGGCCGCCAGCCGGTGGTGGGCGGCGTAGTATTCGGCCGCGCGGGTCAGATCGCCGACCTTCACCGCCATCATGGTGAGATTGTAGAGGCTGTCGAAGTCCGGGCGGGGATAGGCCGGGTTGGAATAATCGATCTCGAATTTGCGGAAGGCGGCGGCGGCGCCCTCGACGTCATTGAGGTCCTTCAGGCCCATCCCCGCGACTTCCCAGATGCCGGCCTGGGCGGTGGCGGCGAAGGGATCGCGCTCCGGGATTTCGGTCTGGGCGCGGGTCAGCAACTCGAGCCCTGCGCCGATCCGTCCCTCATCCATCAGGGCCAGGGCGGCGAGGCGGGCGGCGTGGGCCCGGACGAACCAGTCGCGGCCCTCGCGCGCCATCCGGTCCATCTCGGCGGCGACGCCGACCTCGCCCTGGTCGTAGCGGACGGTGAGATCGTTCAGGGCGGCGATGTCGACATAGCGCGCGTCGTTCTGGTCCCGGGCGGCCTCGGCCAGCCGGCGGTTCCACACGGCGGCGCGCTCGAACTCGCCCTGGTTCAGGATCGTCCAGGTGACGTGATAGAGCCGGTTCAGGCCTTCCCGGTCGCCACGACCGGCCGCGGCGAGGCCGAAGCGCTCGAGCGCCGCGAAGTCGGTCGAGCCCGCCCGGCGTTCGACGAAGCGGGCGAGCGCCAGCGCATCGGCCGCGCCATCGGCGACGGGCGCCGGCTGGGCGGCGCCGCGGGGCGCCCCGGCAAGCGCAACGAGCAGAACAAGGCTCGCCGCAAGAATACGAAAAAGCGACATGAACATCCCGACCTGTCAGGCCGTCGTCGCACACATAAGTTGCGCAAGGTTTAGCAAGCGTCGGGGTACGGGCGCCTTAGCGACGGGGCCGGGACTCGATGAACCGGCGCAGCCATTCGCCGACCCGCTCCCGGTCATTCGCCCGGGTCAGGCTGTCCAGCGCCGCGTCGGTGACCGCCGCGCCGATCTGCTCGCGGCGGCCGCCGGTCAGGTCGGCGGCGTAGGCGGGGGTGAACTCCGGATGCCCCTGCAGGCTGATGGCGTCGTCGTCCCAGGCGAGGCCGGCGAACGGCGTGAACGCGCTGCGCAGGATGACCCGGGCGTCCGCAGGCTTCTCGACGACCTGGTCCTGGTGCGACGCCGGGATGGCGACCGACGCCACCGGCGATGTCATCCACGGCTCGGAGGACACGACCTCGTAGCGATGCAGGCCGACGCCCCAGCCGCGCTCCGACTTCTCGACCCGGCCGCCGAGCGCCTGGGCCATGGCCTGATGCCCGAAGCAGACGCCGATCAGGGCCGTGCGGCCCCTGGCCCGGCGGATCCAGTCGAGCAGGCCAGCGATCCACGGATGGCCCTCATAGACCCCCGCCGGCGAACCGGTGATGATCGCGGCGTCGAAGGCCGCCGGGTCCGGCCATTCGCCGGCCTGCGCGTCGAACACTTCGACGTCGTAGCCGTCGCCCAGCAGGGTGCGGAACATGGCGGGATAGTCGCCGTGCCGTTCCACAAGCGCCGGCGGCGGGGCGCCGGTCTCAAGGATCGCGATTCGGGTCATTCAAGCCTCCTTCTCCGACCGATATGGGCAATGACGCAAGACGGAGGAAGGGCGATCCGTTATGGGGCGCCCCATGACCGAAGCCGCCGCCGACCCTGTCGTCCTCATCAATGTCTACCGCTGCGACTCCGACCGGCTGGATGCGCTGATGGAGCTCCTGACCGTCATGGTTCGCGCCCAGCGCGAGGCCGGAGGCTTCATCTCCGCCACCCTGCATCGCGGGCTGAACGGCAGGGTGGCGGCGGTCCACGCCGTCTGGCGCTCGCGGGAGGACTGGAAGGCCATGGCCCGCAGCCCCGCCGTCAATGCGGCGATGGAGCCGATCATGGCCATCGCCACCTCCGAGCCGAACCTCTACGAGGCGGGCGAGGTCATCGAATAGGGCTCAGCCCGTGAACCACGCCTCGGCGCGCGCCCCGGTCTCGCCCAGGGTCGCCGCGACCCAGCCGCAGATCTCCGACGCCGCGGCCTCGGCTCCCGGCGGCGGGTTCAGCACCACCACCGCACAACCGTTCATCTTCATCGGATTGGTCAGCGGCCGCAGCCGGGCCTCGGCCACCAGCGCACGTTTGATTCCGGCCTTGTCGAGGCGGCGCAGGAAGCCGTCGAACGTCTCCAGATCCTTCAGCGGGGTCCAGATGGCGACAATGGCGCGGGGATCGGCGAGGGCGATCGCCGCCCCGACGTCGGCCGCGCGGTGGTAGTCGTCCGGGCGCTCGAACGGCGGGTCGATGAGCACGAACGCGCCCTGGGCCCGGCTCGCCCAGCCCCGCGCCTGATCGTAGCCGTCGCCGCCCATGCCGACGGCCTCCGGGAAGGGCTCCAGCGCCTGCTCCAGCAGGTCGAGCACCGGCGGGTTCAGCTCGAAGCCGACATAGCGGTCGGTCGGGCGCAGGCGGCCGGCGATCAAAAGGGGCGAACCGGGATAGAGATTGGCGCCGCCGCGCGGATTGAGCCGCGCCACCTCGGCCGCCAGCGCCTCGACCAACGGCGGACGGTCGGCGGCGGCCATCAGCCGGGCGACGCCGGCCTCGGCCTCCTTCGAGCGGACGCCGTCGCCGCTCAGATCGTAGACCCCGGCCCCGGCGTGGGTGTCGATCACCGTCACCGGACCGGACGCCTGCCGCCGCTCCAGCAGCCAGAGCACCAGGGCGTGCTTGACGAGGTCGGCGAAGTTTCCGGCGTGGAAGCTGTGGCGATAGTTCATGGCCGCTGTTCCCCCGCGGGGCCGGCGCGGTCAAGGGCGCAGGAACCGGCCGCGGTTTCCCGTCGTTTGCGCAGGCCGAGCGAGACGCCGCCCATGATCGACCGCCCCGCCCCGTCCGACGAAGACCCCGCCCGGCTGTGCGAGGGCGCGGGGTGACGCTCGCCGATCCAGCCGACATCCCCGAGGGCCTGAGCTGGTGCAGCGACGAGCAGCCGGGCCTGAAGCGGACCGCGTCCGGCAAGGGCTTCGCCTACCATGACCGGCAGGGGCGGCTGATCACCGACGAGAGAGTGCTGGCCCGCATCCGGGCGCTGGCCATCCCGCCGGCCTGGACCGACGTATGGATCTGCCCGCGCGCCTCGGGCCACATCCAGGCCGTGGGACGGGACGCGAAGGGGCGGAAACAGTACCGCTACCATCCCGACTGGCATGCCCATGCCGCCGAGACCAAGTTCGAGCGCCTGCCCGAGTTCGCCCGCGCCCTGCCGAAGCTGCGGCGGCGGGTCGAGGCGGACCTGAACCGCCGCGGCGTGACCCGCGACAAGGTGCTGGCCACCGCCGTGCGGCTGCTGGAGATCACCCTGATCCGGGTCGGCAATGCGCAGTATGTGAAGCAGAACCGCTCCTACGGCCTGACCACCCTGCACAAGCGGCACCTCGAGGTCGACGGGGCGGCGCTGACCTTCGCCTTCAAGGGCAAGAGCGGCGTGGAGCACGAGGTGCGGGTGCGCGATCGCCGGCTGGCGACGGTGGTGCGGAACCTGCGGGAACTGCCGGGCCAGCAGCTGTTCAAATACCGGGACGCGGACGGGGAGCTGTGCGCCGTCACCTCGGACGATGTGAACGCCTACATCCGCGAGGCCATGGGCGAGCAGTTCTCGGCCAAGGACTTCCGCACCTGGGCGGGGACCGTCTCGGCGGCGCGGGCGCTGCGGGAAATGGAGCCGCCGGCGTCGCCGGGCGAGGCCAAGCGGCGGATCACCGTCTGCGTCAAGGCGGTGGCCGGCCTGCTGGGCAATACGCCGACCGTGTGCCGGAGCTCCTATGTCCACCCGCGGGTGTTCGAACTGTTCGAGCAGGGCCGCCTCGGCGAGGCGCTGCCCGGTCCCGAGGCGGCGACCTTCGAACGCGCCCTGGCCAAGGCGTTGACCGGCTGACCGCAAGGTTCGGGAAAGGTTGATCGGTGATCCTGCCGGCATGGCTGGACGCGGACATTCTCGCCGGGCGCGGCGCCCGTGGAAACGGCCCCGCAGCCGGGTCGGCCGGCTGGCCGAAGGGCTGGCGCTCGCCGTCGCCGCCCTGACGGTCGCGGTGATTCTCCGGCCTGACGCGGATGCGGCCCACGCCGAGGTCGAAGCGCCCCGCGTCGAACTGGCGGCCGACCGGCTGGAAGGCCTGGGGCGGGTCATCGACGGCGACACGCTCGACGTGGGCGAGGTGCGCGTGCGCCTGCACGGCATCGACGCCTTCGAGCGCAGCCAGATGTGCGAGGGGCCGCAGGGGCCGTGGGCGTGCGGGGCCGCCGCCACCCGCGTCCTGAAGGACCGGGCGGAGGGCCGGCGGCTGGTCTGCCAGGTGCTCGACACCGACCGCTACGGCCGCAAGTTCAGCCGCTGTGAACGGGACGGCGTCGACGTCGCCCGCGTGCTGGTGTCGGAAGGCCTGGCCCTGGCCTACCGCCGCTACAGCCAGGACTATGTGGCCGACGAACTGGCGGCCCGGGCCGGGGCGGCGGGGGCCTGGAACGGCTCCTTCGACCGGCCCGAGCAGTGGCGCAGGCGATGATGTCCGATACGGCCCCGGTTGCGCCGTCAAGCTGACTGCGATGTAACTTGCGCCCCTGGGGGAACGGCGGTTTACGAGCCGACCGTTTTCAGTCGGAGGGACATCAACAATGTCGGTATCGAACAACTTTCTGCGCCTCGGCGTCCTGTCGGCCCTGGTGGGCATGGCTCTCGGGGTCTGGATGGGCGCCAACCAGGACTTCGTGCTCAGGCCGGTCCATGCCCACATCAACCTGCTGGGCTTCGCCTCGATGATGCTGTTCGGCCTGTTCTACCGGGCCTTCCCGGCGGCGGGCCGGGGCTGGCTGCCGATGGTGCATTTCGGCCTGTCGGTGCTGGGCTTCCTGATCCTGATGCCGTCGCTGGCCCTGATGCTGCTGCAGAAGCCGATCTTCGTGCCGGCCATGATCGCCTCGGAGCTGATGCTGGTCGGATCGATGCTGCTGTTCGTCATCATCGTCTTCATGGCGACGATGAAGAAGGAACCGGCCGCCGCCTGATCAGGCGGTCTGCCAGTAGCCGCGGCTGCGGGCGCTCACCGGAGCGCCCGTCGTCTCGACGATCGACAGGATGGCGGCCTTGAAGGCGTCAGCCTCGGCGTCGCCGCGCAGCAGCCGCAGCGAGCGGATGATGCGGGTGATGCGCAGGTGGTTGTGGTCGTGCGGCCGCAGCCAGCCGTGGGCGGCGCGGTAGAAGGCCTCCATCCGGTCGGTCGCCGCCGCCATGGCGCACTGGGCGAGGATGGAGTCGTGGATCGCCTGCATCTCGTCGGCGGACAGCACCGGCGCATCGGGCACGGCGCCCGACGGCTCGGGCAGCGGGAACAGCCACTGGATGAAGTCGTGGGTCTGCTCCAGCGCCGCGTCATCGAAACCGAGCACGTCGAACAGGGTGCGCCCGCGCGCGTCGGGCCCCTCGCCTTCCAGAAAGGCCGCCACCGGGCCGACCGCCATGATCTGGTCCGCCCCTAGGCCGCCTTGTCCCAGTCGAGCACGACCTTGCCGGACTGGCCCGAGCGCATGGCCTCGAAGCCTTCCTCGAACCGTTCGTAGCTCATCTGGTGGGTGATCAGCGGACGCAGGTCGAGGCCGGCCTTGAGCAGGCCCAGCATCTTGCGCCAGGTGGTGAACATCTCGCGGCCGTAGACGCCCTTGATGGTCAGGGCCTTGAGGATGATGGCCCCCCAGTCGGTCTCCATCGGCTTCGACGGAATGCCCAGCATGGCCAGGCCGCCGCCCATGATCAGGGTGTCGACACACTGTTTGAAGGCGATCGGCGAACCCGACATCTCCAGCGCCACGTCGAAGCCGACTTTCATGCCGAGTTCGTGGATGACGTCGTGCAGATCCTCGCGGGAGGTGTTCACCGTGCGCACGCCCGGCGCGACCTTCTGCGCCAGCTCGAGGCGGAAGTCGTTGATGTCGGTCAGGACCACGGTGCGGGCCCCGGCGTGGCGGGCGACGGCGGCGGCCATGATGCCGATGGGGCCGGCGCCGGTGACCAGCACGTCCTCGCCGAGCAGGTCGAACTGCTGGGCCGTGTGCACGGCGTTGCCGAACGGGTCGAGGATGGAGCCGATCTCGTAGGGCACGTCGTCCGGCAGTTCGATGACGTTGAAGGCCGGGGCGACGACGAATTCGGCGAAGGCCCCCTGGCGGTTGACGCCGATGCCCTTGGTCGCCGGGTCGAGGTGGAAATGGCCGGCGCGGGCGGCTTCGGAGTTCAGGTCGATGACGTGCCCCTCGGCCGAGACGCGCTGGCCGATCTTGAGGCGGCGGTCGACATCCTTGCCGATGGCGACGATCTCGCCGGAGAATTCGTGACCGGTGATCATCGGCACGGGGACGTTCTTCTGGCTCCACTCGTCCCAGTTCCAGATGTGGATGTCGGTGCCGCAGACGGCGGTGCGGTGCACCTTGATCAGCACGTCCTCGTCCCCGGCGACCGGGATGGGCGCGTCGATCAGCTCCAGCCCCTCGGCGGGCCTAGTCTTGGCGAGGGCCTTCATGGTGTTGGTCATGGTTCCTGCTCTTTCACCCGTCATGGCCGGGCTCGTCCCGGCCATCCATGAGCGCGGGATCCTGATTTGCTGCGTGGTCTGGGAGGCGGCGCCCGTCCTGTCAACGCCGGTGTTCATGGGTGGCCGGGACAAGCCCGGCCATGACGGTGAAAGTTAGCTGTGAGGCCGGAGTTCCGGCCAACGCTCATAGTCGGTGGCGCCCATCAGGGTCGGGAAGAGATCGTCCCAATGCGGGTTGTTCCGTTCGATCAGGTTGATCTTCCACTCGCGCTTGTACTTCTTGAGCTGTTTTTCCCGGCGAATGGCGCTGACGATGGTCTCGTGGGTTTCGTACCAGACGAGACGGGCCACGCCGTAGCGGGCCGTGAAGCCCTTGCCCTGGCCTCCGCGATGCTGGCCGGCGCGTGTCGGCAGCTGACTCGTGACGCCGATGTCGATCGTGCCGTGCTTGCGGCTGGCCATCATGTAGACGGCGATCCAGACATTGAAGGTATCCCGCGAGACCATGTCGCTTCCCCCAACCCGTCATCGGCGGGCTTGTCCCGGCGATCCATGAGCGCGGACGGGTCTTCAAGCGCACAGTGGCCACCCCGTCCGCCGGAGTCCATGGATGGCCGGGACAAGCCCGGCCATGACGGTGAAGGAGTGGTTAGGGAGGCTAGATGACGCCCAGCTCTTTCCCCGCGGTCGTGAAGGCCTCCACGGCCTGATCGATCTGGTCGAAGGTGTGGGCCGCCGACATCTGGGTGCGGATGCGGGCCTGGCCGCGCGGCACCACCGGGAAGCTGAAGCCGATGACGTAGACGCCGAGCTCCAGCATGCGGGCGGCCATGTCCTGGGCCAGCTTGGCGTCGCCGAGCATGACCGGGATGATCGGGTGCTCGCCGGGCAGCAGGTTGAAGCCCGCCCCGTTCATGGCGGCGCGGTAGCGGGACGCGTTGGCGAAAAGCTGCTTGCGCAGGGCGTCGCCCTCGTCGCCTGCGGCGATACGGATGGCCTCCAGCGACGAACCGCAGACGGCGGGCGCGAGCGCGTTGGAGAACAGGTACGGGCGCGCCCGCTGCTTGAGCAGCTGGACCACCGGCGTGGTGGCGCAGATGAAGCCGCCCATGGCGCCGCCCAGGGCCTTGCCGAAGGTGCCGGTGACGAAGTCGACCTTCACCTCGTGGTGGGCGTAGGAGCCGCGCCCCTGCGGACCGAGGAAGCCGGTGGCGTGGCAGTCGTCGACCATGATCAGGGCGTCGTAGCGGTCGGCGAGGGCGCGGATGTCCTTCAGCTTCGCGATATAGCCGTCCATCGAGAAAGCGCCGTCGGTGGCGATGATGATGTCGCGCGCGCCGTCGGCGCGGGCCTGCTTCAGCTGGGCCTCGAGGTCGGCCATGTCCGAGTTGGCGAAGCGGTAGCGCTTCGCCTTGCACAGGCGGACGCCGTCGATGATCGAGGCGTGGTTCAGGCTGTCCGAGACGATGGCGTCCTCGGCCCCGAACAGGGGTTCGAAGATGCCGCCGTTGGCGTCGAAGGCGGCGGCGAACAGGATGGCGTCCTCGAAGCCGAGATAATCGGCGATCGACCGTTCCAGCTCCTTGTGGATCTCCAGCGTGCCGCAGATGAAGCGCACCGAGGCGGTGCCGGCGCCCCACCGCTCCTGGGCGCGAATGCCCGCCTGAACGACCCGCTCGTCGCCGGCGAGGCCGAGATAGTTGTTGGCGCAGAAATTGAGGACGTCGCGGCCGCCGACCTTGATCACCGGACCCTGACGGGAGGCGATGATCCGTTCGGGCTTGGTCAGGCCCTGGGCGTCGATGTCGGCGAGTTCCGCGCGGACGCGGTCGTGGAAACTGGCTGTCATGCGCGCTCCGCTACGCCGTTTTGATCGCGGTTTGAAGCCCCGGGACGCGGTCAGGGCGCGGGCGAGGTCAGCGGCCGGATCGGGCTGACCCGAATGCGGCCGCCGCAGGGCGTGAAGGGCAGCTCCAGCGAAACAGGGGAGGTGTCGCCCGGCGCCGTCACGCGGACGCGCGCGGCCGACGGACACGCGCGCTCGCCCTGGGCTTCGTTCGGAATCACCGTCCACGCCAGTTCGAAGGCCGCCTTTTCCCGGGGCTGCAGGATGACGGGCGCCGGGGCCTCGCCGGCGGTGAAATACGTCCCGGTGCTCTGCTCGACGCGAATATCGGTCAGGTCGCCGCCCTGCCGGTCCCGCAGGGTCATGCCGGGATAGCCGACGAGACTGCAGGCCTGCGCGCCCACGTTCTGGATGCCGATGTCGGCGACCCGATTGCCCGCCCCGGCGTCGCCACCCTCCCGGGACAGCTTGAGCTGCGGGCCCCTGCACGGCGGCGGGAGGGCGGCCGCCGGCGGGGGGTTGGCGGGCGCGGCGAGGTCCGGCGGCGGCACGAGGGGCGACGCCGCCGGCGCGGGGCGGCGGCACCGTTCGATGATCACCGGCGCATCCTCGGCCACCAGGCGGGCAAGCGTGGCGAGCTCGACCCCGCCGCGCGTCAGCGACCGCCACTCGACCTCTTCGTTGACGAAGCGGGCGCCCGAGGCGGCGGGGGCGGCGCGCAGGACGTAGGTCCGATCCCGCCAGGTGACCTGGGCTGACTGCGGATCAGCATAGGCGACGGCCACCGTCACGCCGCTGTCGCAGACGTAGGTCGCCGTCACCGGCGCGGCCTCGACGATGGAGGCGGTCGGTTCGGGAGGCGGTGCGACGGCCTGTTCGGGCTGCCCGCATCCGGCGGCGCCCGCCAGCCCGAGAGCCGCCAGACCGAGTCCGACAATCTGATTCCCACGCATGGCGATTCCCCTGACCGACCGGACCATCAACGCCACCGGACGGCAAAGGCTCCGCTTGTGCAAGCGGCGTTCGATCAGGCGGTCAGCAGGCGCGGCAGCTTGAAGGTCACGGTCTCGCGTTCGCCGGAGTCCTCGATCACCTCGGCGTCGAACCGGGCCTGAACCGCCTCGACCAGCGCCTCGATGAGCGGCTCGGGGGCCGAGGCGCCGGCGGTGATGCCCAGGGTGGTCACGCCATTCAGCCACGACCAGTCGACCTGGCTGGCGTCGTCGACCAGCCGGGCGTCGCGGGCGCCGGCCCGCAGCGCCACCTCGACCAGCCGCACCGAGTTGGAGGAGTTCTTCGACCCCACCACCAGCACCAGCTCGCAGCCCGCGCCCAGCCGCTTGACCGCCTCCTGCCGGTTGGTGGTGGCGTAGCAGATGTCTTCCTTGTGCGGGTCGGGCAGTTCCGGGAAGCGGCGTTTCAGGACGCCGAGGATTTCACTGGTGTCGTCGACCGACAGGGTGGTCTGGGTGGCGTAGGCCAGGGCGGCGTCGCCCGGCCGCTGGAAGGCCTCGGCGTCCTCGACCGTCTCGACCAAGCTGATGGCGCCCGGCGGCAGCTGGCCCATGGTGCCGACCACCTCCGGGTGACCGGCGTGGCCGATCAGGACGATGTGGCGGCCGGCGGCGTGGTGGCGCTCGGCCTCGACATGGACTTTGGAGACCAGCGGGCAGGTGGCGTCGAGGAACAGCATCTCGCGCGCCTTGGCGCCGGCGGGCACCGACTTGGGCACGCCGTGGGCGGAGAAGACCACCGGCCGGTCGTCGGGACACTCGTCCAGTTCTTTGACGAAGACCGCGCCCATGGCCTTGAGCCGGTTGACCACATGGCGGTTGTGGACGATCTCGTGGCGCACATAGACGGGCGCGCCGTATTTCTCGATGGCGCGCTCGACGATCTGGATGGCCCGGTCGACGCCGGCGCAGAAGCCGCGTGGCGTGGCCAGCCGCACGGTCAGCGGACGCTTTTCGGGAGCCGGGATCGGCGCGTGGACGGTCATGCGCGGAACCTAGTCGTTCGGGCCCCGCCCCGCCACTCCGGTTTGCGCCAGCGCGGGTTTGCCGCGCCTCGCTTTAGCCGCTATCAGCAACGAGCGTTGCGCCCGGCGTCGGGCTGTCGCGCGCCTCCTCGTTAGCGGAAGAATTTTCGATGCGTCGCGTCCTCAAGATTTCCCTGGCTTCGGCCGCCTCGGCCGCGATGCTTTCGGTCATGCTGGTCCCGGCGACGGCCGTCGCCCAGTCGCGCCCGCAGCAACCGCAGACCGGCGGCCAGAACGCCGACGGCTCGCCGATAAACCAGCGTCAGAGGGCTCCCCGCATCGCGCCGCTGCGCCGCAGCGCCGCCGCCGGCCCCTGCCCCTATGTGAAGATTCTCTACGACGCCGCCCGTTACGTCGAACTGACCGGCGACCGGGTCGCCGCCTCGAACGTGGCCTACACCGGCGAGATCCAGGGTCTGGTCTCGGACTGCGCCTACGAGGGCGACGATCCGATCACCGTCTACACCCGGGTCCAGTTCGACCTTGGCCGCGGACCGCAGGCCGAAGGGTCGGGGCGCACCTACCGCTACTGGATCGCCGTGACCGAGCGGAACAAGGCCGTGCTGGCCAAGGAATATTTCGACCTGCCCGTCAATTTCGAGGGCGGCGAGCTGACGACCTCGGTGACCCAGGACCAGGTCGTGGTCATTCCGCGCGCCGACGCGACCACCAGCGGCGACAATTTCGAAATCCTCGTCGGCTTCGACGTCACGCCGGAAATGGCCGAGTTCAATCGCACGGGCAGCCGCTTCCGCGTCAACGCGGGCGCCCTGGCGCCGTCGACCGACCAGTAATGACCGATCTCAGGACTGTTCTGGGCGAGGTGGTCGGGACCGCCTTCGCCGCCGAAGGCGTGGACCCCGCGCTGGCCCGCGTGACCCCGTCGGACCGGCCCGATCTGGCGGACTTCCAGTCCAACGGCGCCCTGGCGGCGGCCAAGGCCCTGAAGGCCAATCCGCGCGAACTGGCCGGCCGCGTGGCCGAGCGGCTGCAAGGCGACGACCGGCTGGCGTCGGTCGAGGTCGCCGGGCCGGGCTTCATCAATCTCAAGGTCGCCGACGCCGCGCTGGCGGCCCGGGCGGCCGAGGTGGCGGCGGACCGGGAGCACGTCGGGGCCTCGGCCGTCGCGGGGCCGCGCAAGGTGGTGATCGACTACGCCGGCCCGAACGTGGCCAAGCCGATGCACGTCGGCCACCTGCGCTCGTCGATCATCGGCGAGAGCCTGAAGCGGCTGTTCCGCTTCCGCGGCGATCAGGTATGGGGCGACGCCCATTTCGGCGACTGGGGCTTCCAGATGGGGCTGCTCATCGTCGCCGTGGCGGACGAGGGCAAGGCCGACGGCTTCATGGCCGCGGGCGACGGGCCGTTCCCGGCCGAAAGCCCGGTGACGCTGGAAGACCTCGAGCGGCTGTATCCGGCCGCCGCCGCCCGGGCCAAGGAAGACACGGACTTCCGCGACCGCGCCCGCAAGGCGACGGCGGAGTTGCAGGCGGGGCGGCCCGGCTACCGCGCCCTGTGGCGGCATATGCACGACGTCTCGATGAGCGGGCTGCAGCGCGAGTTCGCTGCCCTGGGCGTGACCTTCGACCTGTGGAACGGCGAGAGCGACGCCGACCCTCTGATGCCCGAGATGATCGCCCACCTCGAGAAGACCGGCCTGCTGGTCGAGGACGACGGGGCGCGGGTGGTTCACGTGGCCCGGCCGGGCGAGACGCGGAAGCGGAAGCTGGCCGACGGTTCGGTGATCGAGGCGCCGAGCCCGCCGCCGCTGCTGGTCATCTCCTCGGAGGGCTCGGCCATGTACGGCACCACCGACCTGGCGACCATTCTGGACCGGCGCAAGGCGATCGACCCCGATCTGATCCTCTATGTCGTCGACGAGCGGCAGGCGGAGCATTTCGAACAGGTGTTCCGGGCGGCGGTTCTGGCCGGCTATGCGGCCGGGGGATCGCTGGAGCACCTCGGCTTCGGCACCATGAACGGGCCCGACGGCAAGCCGTTCAAGACCCGCGCGGGCGGGGTGCTGAAGCTGCACGACCTGATCACCATGGCCACGGACAAGGCGCGGGAGCGGCTGCGCGAGGCGAAGCTGGGGGCCGACCTGCCCGAGGCCGAGTTCGACGACATCGCCCGCAAGGTGGCCGTGGCGGCGCTGAAATTCGCGGACCTGTCGAACAGCCGGACCACCAGCTACGTCTTCGACCTCGACCGCTTCATGAGCTTCGAGGGCAAGACCGGGCCGTATCTGCTGTACCAGGCGGTGCGGATCAAATCCCTGCTGCGCAAGGCGGCCGATCAGGGCGCGGCGGCGGGACCCGTGGTCATCGCCGAACCGGCCGAGCGCGACCTGGCCCTGACGCTGGACGCCTTCTCGCAGGCCGTCAGCGAGGCCTACGACAAGCGGATGCCGCACCTGATCTCGGAGCACGCCTACCGGCTGGCCCAGTCGTTCTCGAAATTCTACGCCGCCTGCCCCGTGCTGGCCGCGCCGGACGAGGCGACGCGGGGCTCGCGGCTGACACTGTCGAAGGCGGTGCTGGACCAGCTGGAGCGGGCGCTGGACCTGCTCGGCATCGACACGCCGGAGCGGATGTAGGTTCCCTCAGATTCAGGCGAGGGCGAGGCCGAGGTAGGTGGTCAGATTGCCGGCGCCGTGCAGGGCGAAGCCCGGCAGGATGGAGCCGCCCGCCCGGCGCTCGTTGAGCCAGCCGGAAACCAGGGCGAGGACGGTGACGAAGCCGACCATCAGCAGGACGGTCTGACGGGGGGCGTGGGGCAGCAGCAACAGCGGAAGGTGCACGGCCCCGAACAGCAGGGCCTGGACCAGATTGCCCGGCCAGAAGCCCATGGCGCCGTAGAGGCGTTTGCCGATCAGGCCACGGAAGAACAGTTCCTCGGCGAAGGCGGTCTTGAACACGGCGCTGACCGCCAGCACGACGATCGCACCGGCCGTGACGCCGTCCGGCGTGGAGGCGGCGATGACGGTGCCCGGCCCCGACGCCAGCGCCGCGACGCCGGGGGCCTGCAGCAGCAGCCATGCGCCGGCGGCTCCCGCCACGAGGCACAGGGCCAGAAGCAGCGGCGGGGCGGCGGTGAGACCGACCCAGGCGCGGAACGACGCCTTGCGCCGGCCGAAGATCAGCCAGGCGACGAGGCAGACGATCAGGACCACGCCGACCTGGATGACCGTGTTGATCAGACCCTCGACCATCGTGCCCTCCCCAGGCTTGGCCGTGATCCTACACCCGTTGCGCCCTGACGCCAGTTGGCGCTGTCGGCCGCCGGGATTAGGCTGGCGGCCTCAACCCGGAGCCCGTCCATGTCGCTCGACGCCTATATCGCCGGCCTGCCCAAGGCGGAGCTGCACCTGCACATCGAGGGCAGCCTCGAGCCCGAGCTGATGTTCGAGCTGGCGCGGCGGAACAAGGTCTCGATCCCGTTCGACAGCGTCGAGGCGGTGCGGGCGGCCTATGACTTCTCCAACCTGCAGGACTTCCTCGACATCTATTATGCGGGGGCCAATGTCCTGTTGACGGAGGAGGATTTCCACGACCTGGCGCTGGCCTATTTCCGGCGGGCGGCGGCGGACACCGTGCGGCACGCCGAGATCTTCTTCGACCCGCAGACGCATACCGACCGGGGCATTCCGTTCGGGGTCATGGCCGAGGGGCTGCTGGCGGGGATGAAGCGGGCGGAGACCGAGCTGGGCGTCAGTTCGAAGCTGATCCTGTGCTTCCTGAGGCATCTGGATGAGCACGCGGCGTTCGATGTGCTGCATCAGGCGGAGCCGTGGCTAGACCGGATCGAGGGGGTCGGGCTGGACTCGTCCGAGGTCGGGCACCCACCGTCGAAATTCGAGCGGGTGTTCGAACGCGCCGGGCAGATGGGGCTGAAGCGGGTGGCCCATGCCGGCGAGGAGGGGCCGCCCGAGTATGTGCGCGAGGCGCTGGACCTGCTGCACATCGACCGGATGGACCACGGCAACCGCTCGATGGAGGACGAGGCCCTGATCGCGCGGCTGGCGGCGTCGCAGATGACGCTGACGGTGTGTCCGCTGTCGAACCTGAAGCTCTGCGTGGTCAAGGACCTGAAGGACCACCCGGTGCCGGAGATGCTGCGCCGGGGACTGCATGTGACGCTGAACTCGGACGACCCGGCCTATTTCGGCGGCTATGTGAACGACAACTACCGCCGGCTGGCCGAGGCGGTGGGGCTGACGCGCGAGCAGGTGACGCGGATGGCGCGGAACAGCTTCGAGGGGTCGTTCCTCGGCGAGGCGGAGAAGGCGGCGCGGGTGGCGGAGGTGGAGGCTTACGCGGCCAACTGAAACGAGAAAGCGCCGGATCGCTGCGCGGCGCCGGGGTTCAGTCGGACGCCGGTTGAATCCGGACCGTCAGGTCGTAGCGACCGGTAATGGTGTCCGGCTCCCATCCCCGGGCCTCGACGAAATGCAGGGTCTCCTGACCGGGCTGGACGGCCCGGTAGCCGAACACCTGCCAGTTCGGGCCTCCGGTCGCACCCCGATCGCGCCCGGCCCGATCCGCCGGAGCCCAAAGCGTCCCTTCCTGTCGCACCAGAACCGGCGAGCCCTCCACGCGCCAGTCGAAGGTGGACTTCAACTGCACCGCCAGGACCTGCCCGACGCGCAGTTCCACGACGCCCGCCTCGCCGATCGGGCGGACGACGACATCGGCGCCCTTGAAGACGGGCGGATCGATTTCCCGGGAATCGAGCTGTTCGTCGCGGTCGCAGCCAGCCGCGGCCAGCAGCAGGGCAGCCGACAGGCTGAGGGAAAGAGGCGAAATTCGCACGGCGTGACCTCCTCGGCGAACGGAACGGTAGGCCGAACCCGGCTCGCGGGGCAACGGCCGGGTATCGGGGTTACGCGATCGGGCCGCAGCCGATAGGCTCGTCCGGCGGCCTGACCTGCCGTCGACGCTGGAGCGGGACGATGAGGAAGCTGACGATGCGGGCGACGGTGGCAGCGGGTCTGTTGGCCGGGATGGTCAGCCATTTCGCGGTGGAACCGGCCCAGGCGCAGACCCCCTTGCCGGCGACCAGCCTGCGTCTGGCCTGTCACGACGAAGGCGCCGAAGCGACCGGGGGCGAACTCGACGGCATCGCGGCCCTGCTGGAGTTCGCCCGCGAGCACGACGGGCAGGCCGTCTATCTGGACGCCGTCATCGCCGCCAACGACGGCGCGGGGAGTTGCAGCCGCGACCTGTCCGCCCATCCCGAGCAGCCGCGGCCCGAGCCGTTCCGCGCCGTGATCACGCTCGATCCATGCCCTGCGCAAGCGGCCGAGGGCGACGCGGAGGCGACTTGCGGGCGGCCCGGGATGGTGAATATCCGGGCCTACGGGCCGCCGCTCGCGATCACCCAGGCGGTCATCCTGCCCGCGGAAGACGATCTGCCGCTTTCCCTGCCCTACCGGATCGCCGGTTACGGCGACTGGCTGAACTATCAGGGCCCCTTCATCGCGCGGTTCTTTTCCGGCACGGGCTATGAATACGCCACGTTCGACGTCCCCCACCCGGCCCTGGCCACCGTGTGGGACAGGGCCCGGCGGAATGCCGAGACAACGCCCCGCCCCTGACGGGTGAACGGCCTGAACTGACGCCGCCCACGCTTGACTTCCCTCCGGAGTCGGGGCCTAGGTCGCGGCGCTCTCGCGGGAGAGATCGGGGCCGTTTCGGCGGGCCCGGAGCCGAAGGCGCAACCGCCCCGGAAACGCTCAGGCAAACGGACCGCGAGGGCGCACGGACGCTGGAAAGTCGCTCCCAGGAGCGCGCCGACGGAGCAAGGTCGCCGGACCCCCGGCGGCCGGAATCTCTCAGGCTTCAGGACAGCGGGGGCGCGAGGACGGCGGAGCTTTCCGCCGCGTGACGCGACCGAGAAAGTCTGAGCATGACCGACGAGACCCTGAAGACCACGCCTCTCAACGCCGCGCATCGCGCCGCCGGCGCCCGCATGGTCGGCTTCGGCGGCTACGACATGCCGGTGCAGTACGAGGGCGTTCTGGCTGAGCACCGCTGGACCCGCGAGCACGCCGGCCTGTTCGACGTCTCGCACATGGGCCAGTGCAAGATCACCGGCGCCGACGCCATCGCCCAGTTCGAGCGCTTTGTGCCCGGCGACTATGCGGTGCTGAAGGCCGGGCGGCAGAAATACAGCCTGCTGCTCAACGCCGAGGGCGGCATCCTGGACGACCTGATGGCCGGCAAGCCCGACCACGACGGCCTCTATGTGGTGGTCAACGCCGGCAACAAGGACGCCGACTTCGCCTTCCTCGAAGCCAACCTCGAGGGCGACGCCAAATTGACCGTGCTGGCCGACCGCGCCCTGATCGCCATCCAGGGACCGGAGGCGGCCGAGGTGATGGCCGCTCACGAGCCGGTGCTGGCCGAGTTCGGCTTCATGGACTGCGCCCGGCTGGTGCTGTTCGGGGTCGACTGCTTCGTCTCGCGCTCGGGCTACACCGGCGAGGACGGCTACGAGATTTCGGTTCCGGCCGCCGACGCCGAGCGCATCTGGAACGAGATCCTGAAGGACGCCCGCGTCAAGCCGATCGGGCTCGGCGCCCGCGACAGCTTGCGGCTGGAAGCGGGCCTGCCGCTGCACGGCCATGACATCGACGCGACGACCTCACCGGTCGAGGGCGCCCTGACCTTCGCCCTGTCGAAGTCGCGCAAGGAGCGGGCCGACTTCAACGGCGCCGAGCGCATCCTGAAGGAGCTGGCCGAGGGCCCGTCGCGGGTCCGCGTCGGCCTCAGCGTCAAGGAAGGCGCCCCGGCCCGCGAGGGCGCGGAGATCGCCGACATGGACGGCAAGGTCATCGGCAAGGTCACCTCGGGCGGCCCGTCGCCGACGCTGGGCCGCAACATCGCCATGGGCTATGTGCCGCCGAAGTTTTCCGACCTGGGCACGGAGCTGAAGGTCCTCGTACGTGGCAAGCCCGCCGCCGCCGAGGTCGTCGCCACCCCCTTCGTCGCCCAACGCTATTATCGCAAACCGAAAGCCTGAGGATCGGACCGATGCATTTCACCAAGGATCACGAGTGGGTTCGCCTCGACGGCGACGTCGCCACCGTCGGCATTTCGAAGCACGCCGCCGACGCCCTGGGCGACGTGGTGTTCGTCGAGACGCCGGAAGCCGGCAAAGTTGTCTCGAAGGGCGATGGGTTCGCCGTCGTCGAGAGCGTCAAGGCCGCCTCTGACGTCTACGCCCCGGTGTCGGGCGAGGTGATCGAGGGCAACGCCGCCCTCGCCTCGGCCCCCGAGACGGTCAACGCCGACCCGGAAGGCGACGGCTGGTTCGCGAAGATCAAGGTGTCGGATGCTTCGCAGCTGGACGCCCTGATGGACCGCGCGGCGTACGATCAGTACCTGACCACCCTCTGATTTTTCCCCGCTCATCCCGGCGAAAGCCGGGACCCAGTGCTTTGGGTGATCCATCGGGATCGTGAGCCGTAAGACTATCGTCCTGAAACGCCAGCGCCTTGCTGGACAGAACTGGGTCCCGGCTTTCGCCGGGATGAGCGGATTTAAGAATGCGCTATTTGCCTCTCACGCCCGACGACCGGTCGGCCATGCTGGCCGCCATCGGGGCCAAGACGATCGACGACCTGTTCGTGGACGTGCCGCAGGCGGCGCGGCGGGAGGGCTTCGTCGACCTGCCGCGCGTGGCGGGCGAGCTGGAGGTCGAGCGGACGCTGGGCGCTCTGGCGGCGAAGAACACCGCGGCCGGGTCGGCGCCGTTCTTCTGCGGGGCCGGGGCCTATCGGCACCATGTGCCGGCGACGGTGGATCATGTGATCCAGCGGTCGGAGTTCCTGACCAGCTACACGCCCTACCAGCCCGAGATCGCCCAGGGCACGCTGCAGTATCTGTACGAATTCCAGACCCAGGTCGCGAACCTGACCGGCATGCCGGTGGCCAACGCCAGCCTCTACGATGGGTCAACGGCGATGGCCGAGGGCGTGCTGATGGCCACCCGCGTGACCCGCCGCAACAAGGCGGTGATCTCGGGCGGGGTGCATCCGCACTATGTGGCGGCGACCGAGACCGTCGTCCACGCCGTCGGCGTCGAGACCCAGGTGCTGGCCGCCGCGGTCGACGCCGAGGCCGCCGTGATCGATCAGATCGGGCCGGACACCGCCTGCGTCGTGGTCCAGACCCCGAACGTGTTCGGCACCGCCACCGACGTGACGAAGATCGCCGAGGCGGCCCATGCGGCCGGCGCCCTGCTGATCGTGGTGGTCACCGAGGCTGTGTCGATGGGCCTGCTCAAGTCGCCGGGCGAGATGGGGGCCGACATCGTCGCCGCCGAGGGCCAGTCGATCGGCAATGCGCTGAATTTCGGCGGGCCCTACGTCGGCCTGTTCGCCTGCCGCGAAAAGCTGGTGCGCCAGATGCCGGGCCGGCTGTGCGGCGAGACCGTGGACGCCGACGGCGCCCGGGGCGTCCTCCCGACCCGCGCGACGCGCCCCGAGCACATCCGTCGCGCCCACGCGACCCCGA
>Ga0114898_1000825_pt1 | contig 21041 bp, 20 predicted proteins | sample Malvired_Geostar_FD_83496 | JGI IMG/M metagenome (GOLD analysis project Ga0114898, IMG submission 83496) | Marine viral communities from the Global Malaspina Expedition - Malaspina viral metaG DeepMed_Geostar | ecosystem: Environmental > Aquatic > Marine > Oceanic | place: Mediterranean Sea... | reverse complement strand
TCGAAGCCGAGGCCGACGAGGATTTCGGCGGCGCGGGCGGGGGCGGCGTCGGCGTCGATCTCGATCAGCCGGGTCCAGATCTCGCCCATCTCCTCGGGCTCGGCGGTCTCCAGCCGGGTCAGCAGTTCGTGGCGCTCGACATCGGCCTCGAGGATGGTCTCCAGCACGCTGACCGGCGTGGCCGGGTGCTCCTGATCGACCGAGGCGACACGGGCCGTCTTCGGCAGGGTGATCTCGTCGCCGCCGGCCGCCAGTTCGCCGAGGATCAGCTTGAACAGCGTCGACTTGCCGATGCCATTGCGGCCGACCAGCCCGACCTTGGAGCCGGGCGGCAGGCTGACCGAGGCGTCCTCGAGGAATTTGCGGCCCCAGGCGTTGAAGGTCAGGTCGGTGATCTGGAGCATGAGGCGGGCGCTAAACTCTGTGCGTCCCTCAAGAGCGAACGGCGGCGCCGCACGCGTCAGGGACGCCTTGGAAAGGTCGGAGGGCGCGTCTATAAGCCCGCCACCCTCAATCTCCCAACAAGAAGTCACTCCCATGACCGAACGTACGTTCTCGATCATCAAGCCCGACGCCACGCGCCGCAACCTGACCGGCGCCATCAACGCCGTGATCGAGGGCGCCGGCCTGCGCATCGTCGCCCAGCGCCGCGTCAAGCTGAGCGAGGCCCAGGCCAAGAAATTCTACGAAGTCCACGCCGAGCGTCCGTTCTACGGCGAGCTGGTCTCGCAGATGACCGCCGAGCCGGTGGTCGTGCAGGTGCTGGAAGGCGACAACGCCGTGGCCCGCTACCGCGAAGTCATGGGCGCCACCAATCCGAAGGACGCCGCCGACGGCACCATCCGCAAGCAGTTCGCCCTGTCGATCGGCGAGAACTCGGTTCACGGGTCGGACTCGCTGGACAATGCGAAGATCGAGATCGAGCAGTTCTTCACGGACGACCAGATCGTCGGCTGAGGCCGGGGGCTCCAGCCCCGTCGAACGCACGGCCGGTTCTCCTGACGGGAGGGCCGGCCGTTTTCGTTTGTCCGGAACACCCCGCCGCGGATGCCCGTTTCCCGGGGGAACCCCAAGGAAGGAGATCGAGATGAAAGCGACAGTCAAACTCGTCCCGGCCGCGGCCGTTCTGACCCTGCTGGCGGCCTGTGGGACGACGATGGAACAACGCGCCGCCACCGGCGCCCTGACCGGCGCCGCCGCCGGCCAGGTGCTCGGCGGCGACACCGGATCGACGGTGGCGGGCGCCGCCGTCGGCGCCGTAGCCGGCGCGGCCACCACGCCTGACGACGACGACCGGTAATCCGAAAGAAAACGGCCCCGACGGAAAACCGCCGGGGCCGTCATCGTGCGGAGCGCCGCCGCGCCCCTACCAGATGCGGGCGCGGGCCTCGGGGGCGAGGTACTGTTCGTCGCCCGGCTGGACGCCGAAGGCCTCATACCAGGCGTCGATGTTCCGCACGGTGGCGCTGGCGCGGTAGGCGCCGGGCGCGTGCGGGTCGACGGTGACCTGCTGGCGCAGGGCCTCGTCGCGGATCTTGGTCCGCCACACCTGCGCCCAGCCGAGGAAGACCCGCTGGTCGCCGGTCAGGCCGTTGATGACCGGCGCCGGCTGGCCGTTCAGCGACATGCGGTAGGCGTCGAGCGCCAGCAGCAGGCCGCCCAGGTCGGCGATGTTCTCGCCCATGGTCAGGTCGCCGTTGACGTTGACGCCCTCCAGCGGGCTGAGGGCCGAATACTGGGCGCCCAGCACCTTGGCCCGCTCCTCAAACTTGGCGGCGTCCTCGGCCGTCCACCAGTCGCGCAGGGCGCCGTCGCCGTCGGTCTTGCGGCCCTGGTCGTCGAAGCCGTGGGTGATCTCGTGGCCGATGACCGCGCCGATGCCGCCGTAGTTGACGGCCGGGTCGGCGTTCGGATCGAAGAAGGGCGCCTGCAGGATGGCGGCCGGGAAGACGATCTCGTTGCGGACCGGGTTGTAGTAGGCGTTCACCGTCTGCGGGGTCATGCCCCACTCAAGCGGATTGACCGGCTTGCCCAGCTTGTCGACGTTGAAGGCCCATTCAAAGGCCGCCGACCGCTCGACATTGCCGTACAGGTCGCCCGGGACCAGGCGCAGGCCGTCGTACTCGCGCCACTCGTCGGGATAGCCGATCTTCACGCCGAAGCGGCTCATCTTGTAGAGGGCCTGTTCCTTGGTCTCGGGGCTCATCCAGTCGAGACCCTGGATGCGGGCCGTCATGGCGGCGCGGAGGTTGGCGACCAGCTCCTCCATCTGGGCCTTGGACTCCGCGGGGAAGTGACGGGCCACGTATTCGCGGCCGAGCACCTCGCCCAGCGAACCGTCGACGGTGGCCACGCCCCGCTTCCAGCGCGGCTGGTTCTCCGGCTGGCCGCCCAGCGTCTTGCCGTAGAAATCGAAGCGGTTGTCGACGAACGCCTTGGACAGATAGGGCGAGGCCTGGTTGATGACGTGGAAGGCCTGCCAGGACTGCAGGGTCCCGATCGGCGTTTCCTCGAACACCTTGGCCATGCCCGGGAAGGCGGTGTTGTTGGCGGCGATCAGCACCGGGACGTGCGCGATGCCCGCGCCTTCGGCCCAGGCCGCCCAGTCGAAGCCGGGTGCGCTCGTCGTCAGCTCGGCGACGGTGGTCGGGTTGTAGATCTTGTCGATCTGGCGGTTCTGCACCGCGGTCCAGTGCTGTTCGGCGAGGCGGGTCTCGAAGGCGACGATGTCCGCGGCCGCCTGCTCGTGGTTGGGCCAGCCGGCCAGTTCCAGCGCCTTGGCGATATAGGCCTGGTAGGCGGTCTTCTGGGCGGCGAAGCTGTCCTCGAGATAGTAGTCGCGGTCGGGCAGGCCGGTGCCGCCCTGGACGATATAGGCGCTGGTCTTGCGGGCGTCCTGCAGGTCCTCGAAGATCTGCACGCCGAAGATCGACGAACCGAAGCCGCCCTGGGTGCGGCCCATCAGGGCGGCGATCTCTTCACGGGTGTCGGCGGCGCGGACTTCAGCCAGATCGGCGTCCAGCGGGCTGGCGCCGAGGCGCTCCACCGTCGCCTCGTCCATGAAGCTGCCGTAGAAGGCGCCGATGCGGCCGGCGTCCGCGCTGGCGCCCGGATTGGTCACGCTCTCCTCGATCAGCGTCTTGAGGTTCTCCTGAGAGCGGTCGTGCAGCACATGGAAGGCGCCGAAGGAGGTCCGGTCGGCCGGGATCGGCGTGATGTCGCTCCACCGCCCGTTGGCGAAGCGGTTGAAGTCCGAGCCGGGGCGGACCGAGGTGTCCATGCCGGTCATGTCGAAGCCGAACTCGCCGATCGCCGGCTGGGTCGAGGACGGAATTTCCACGATCGGCGGCGCGTCCTGGGCCGCGACGGCGGTGGCGGCGAGCGAAAGCACGGCGGTGGCCGCACAGGCCATGAGGCGAAGTCTGAGCATGGAAGGTCCCCGAAAAAGTTCGGCGGCAACCTGACTCAACCCCGGGGCCCTGTCGCGGCGAAAGTCTCAAGATTACAAACTTCTCATCTGCGCAGGCAGAAGTCGGCGAGGGCCTGGGGGTAGAGGGCGTGCTCCGCCGTCAGCACGCGCTGGGCGAGACTGGCCGGCGTGTCGTCAGCCAGCACGGGCACGGTCGCCCGGGCCAGGATCGGCCCCTCGTCGACGCCTTCGGTGACCAGATGCACGGTGCAGCCCGCCTCGGCGTCGCCCGCCGCCAGCGCCCGGGCGTGGGTGTCCAGCCCCGGATATTTGGGCAGCAGGCTGGGATGGATGTTGAGCATCCGCCCCGCCCAGCGCTGGACCAGCCAGGGCGTCAGCAGCCGCATGTAGCCGGCCAGGGCGACGACCTCGATCCGGTGCTCCGTCAGCACGGCGTCGACGGCGCGCTCGTGCGCCTCCCGATCCTTGCCGAACGGCCGATGGTCGACGGCGGCCACGGGCACGGCCTTCTCGCCCGCCACCGCCAGACCGCCGGCGTCCGGCCTGTTCGACAGCACCAGCGCGACCTCGAACGGGCAGCCGTCGTCGCGCGAGGCGTCGATCAGGGCCGCCATATTGGAGCCGGCGCCGGAGATCAGGACGGCGACGCGAACGCGGCCGGAAGGCGGCGTCGGCATCAGCGCGCGGGCGGGGCGGGGTCGCCGACCGAGACGAACGAACCGGCGGGGCCCGGGAAGACCACCGGGCTCTCGTAGCCGTCCTCCGAGACCGCCGAGACGCCGAAGAAGTAGTCGTCGATGACCACGCCCGGCAGGGTCAGTTCGGTGGCCGAACCGGCCCAGCGGCTGTTGGTCCACTGCGGCGCGGTGGTCGGACGCCACCAGACGCGATAGCCCGCCGCGCCGGGAACCGCCTGCCACTTCAGGGTCGTGTCCGGCTTGACCGCGCCCTCGATGGTCACGTCCAGCGGCGTCGCGGGGGCGTTGGCGAGCGCCGCCATGGCGACGATATTCAGCCGCGCCACCTGGCCCAGATAGTCGAAGTCCACGCCCTCGATGGTGTCGCCGTAGTGCACGCCGTCCTCGACGCGCAGGTCCTGGTGCTGGCGGTCGTAGTTCTCGGCGCCTTCGCTGATGCGGACGGCGGGGAAGCCGTGGCGCAGCATCTCGACCTGGTCGCCGCCGCGGCCGAAGCGGTCGGTGCGGTAGATCATCTCGACGTCGAAATTGGTCAGGTAGCGGTCGGCGATGGCGTCGAGGAAACGGGCCAGATTGCGCGAGGAGGAGTCGACCTCGCCGCCATTATAGCGCCGGCGGGCTTCCTGCGCCTCGGTCTCGACCGTCTTGGTGCCTTCCGAGAAGACGCGGACGCGCGTGGTGTCGCGCACGCCGGACTGGCCCTCGGAATTGCCGACGATGTCGTTGTTCAGATTGGCCTCGACGCGCCAGCCCTGGGCCTGGGCGTAGTCAGCGACGATCTTGCCGCCGAGCAGCCCCTGTTCCTCTCCCGAAAGGGCGGCGTAGACAAGGGTGGCGTCGAAGCGGTGTTTCGACAGCACCCGCGCCGCCTCCATCACCGCCGCCACGCCCGAGGCGTCGTCGTTGGCCCCCGGCGCGTCGTCGGTGAAATTCATCACGTCGCTGACCCGCGAATCGAGGTGGCCGGAGATGATGATGACCCGGTTGGGATCGCCCGTGCCCCGCTGGATGGCCACCACATTGACCACCTCGGTCGGCGTGGGCACGCGGGGCCCGGTGACGGTGTCGGAGGGGGTCACCACGGTCAGGCAGCCGCCGCAGTCGCGGCTCATGGCCTCGAACTCGCGCTGCACCCAGCGCCGCGCGGCGCCGATGCCGCGGGTGTCCGACTGCGTCTCGGACAGGGTGTGGCGGGTGCCGAAGCCGACCATGGACTCGATGTCGGCCCGCATTCGCTCGGGCTGGACCTCGCCGGCGAGCCGGTGCAGCAGGGCGTGTTCGTTGGCGGCGGGCGTCTGGGCGGCGACCGGGCCGGAAACCAGCAGCAGCCCGGTCAGGGCGATCGAAAACGCGCGCATCGGCGACCTCACAGCGTGGAAGGCGCGGACCTTGCCGGGGCGCGGCGCGGCGGTCAATGCGGCCGACTTGCGTCGGAGCCGATCCTCCGGGACAGTGCCTCGAGGAGATCCAGATGCACCCGTTGATCCTTGCCGCCCTTCTCGTCGCCGCTCCCCAGGACTCCGGTCAGACCACCCGCGATATCGTCGTCGGGGTCTGCCTGCCGTTCGTCGCCTCAGGCGAGGCCTCGGCCGATAACATCGCCCTCGCCGGACTCGTCCGGCGGCCGGGCGGCGACGCGCTGGATCTGCAGACGGAGAATGGCCACCACCTCGTCAAGCTGACGCTCAGCGGCAATGCCGAAGAGGGCACCCTGCGCCGGGTCTGCGAGGTGCAGGCGCGCGCGGGTGGTTTCGCCGAGGCCCGGGACGCCGTCGCGGGTCCGCTGGAACGGGCCGGATTCGCGGCCGTGCCGGACGAGCCCGAAGACTGGCCGGTCTGGACCCGCGGCGGCCAGACGGCCACCGTTCACCAGAACCCGGGCCGCGCCACCATCGTGCGGATCAGCTATTCGATCCTCGACGAAGAAGCGGCCAGCTAGTCCGCCGCCAACTGGCCGCAGACGAAGGCCGCCTCGCCGGCGTTGAGCAGGGCCGCCAGCACCGCCTCGGCGTTTTCCGGCGCGACCACCAGGATGAAGCCGACCCCGCAGTTGAAGGTCCGGCGCATCTCGTGGTCCGAGATGCCGCCGGTCTCGGCCAGCCACTGGAACACGTGGGGCAGGGGGATGGCGTCCCAGTCGAACTCGGCGTGCAGGCCCTCGGCGATGCAGCGCGGCGGGTTCTCGATCAGGCCCCCGCCGGTGATGTGCGCCGCGCCCTTGACCAGACCGGCCTTCATCATCGGCAGCACCGGCTTCACATAGATGCGGGTCGGCTCCATCAGCGCCTGGGCCAGGGTCCGGTCCCGGGCGAAGGGGGCGTCGTCGCCCCACGACAGGCCGGACTTGTCGACCACCTTTCGGATCAGGGAGTAACCGTTCGAGTGCGGACCGGAGGAGGCGAGGCCGATGATGACGTCGCCGGCCTGCTGGCGGTCCAGATACGGCAGGGCATGTCCCCGCTCGACAGCGCCGAGCGAAAAGCCGGCCAGGTCGTAGTCGCCGCCGGCGTACATCCCCGGCATCTCGGCCGTCTCGCCGCCGACGAGGGCGCAGCCGGCCTGACGGCAGCCCTCGGCGATGCCGGCGACGACGCGTTTGGCGGCGTCGATCTCCAGCTTACCGGTGGCGTAGTAGTCGAGGAACAGCAGCGGCTCGGCGCCCTGGGCGAGCAGGTCGTTGACGCACATGGCGACCAGATCGACGCCGACACCGTCGTGGCGGCCCGTCTCGATGGCGATCTTCAGCTTGGTGCCGACGCCGTCCGTGGTGGCGACGATCAGCGGGTCCTTGAAACCGGCCGCCTTGAGGTCGAACAGCGCACCGAAACCGCCCAGCGACGCCTCCGCGCCGGGGCGACGGGTCGATTTGGCCAGCGGCTTGATGGCGTCGACCAGCATCTCGCCGGCGTCGATATCCACCCCGGCATCGGCGTAGGTCAGGCCGTTGCGCGGGCTTTCGGGGGTGTCGCTCATCGGTCACGGGCCTGAATCAGTGGGCGGATTTGTGCGGCGGCTCTTGCCACAACCGCATTGCGCGGGGCTATAGCATCCGAATGACGCCGATCACCACCACCGAGGCGCTGCGCGACTTCTGCGCAAAGCTCTCGAACCAGCCCTTCATCACGGTCGACACCGAGTTCATGCGGGAGACGACCTATTGGCCGCGCCTGTGCCTGATCCAGGCCGCCTCGGCGACGGACGCCGCCATCATCGACCCGATGGCCGAGGGGCTCGATCTCGAGCCGTTCCTCGACCTGCTGCGCGACGAATCGATTCTCAAGGTCTTCCACGCCGCCCGCCAGGACGTGGAGATCTTCGTCAAGCTCGGCGCCATGCCGCGGCCGATGTTCGACACCCAGGTGGCCGCCATGGCCGCCGGCTTCGGCGACCAGGTCTCGTACGAGGCGCTGGTGCGCCAGATGCTGCGTCAGGAAGTCGACAAGGGCAGCCGCTTCACCGACTGGGCCCGCCGCCCTCTGTCGGACGCCCAGCTGGTCTACGCCCTCGGCGACGTGACCCATCTGGCCGCCCTGTTCCCGAAGCTGCGCGACCGCCTGCAGAAGGACGGCCGCCTCAGCTGGGTCACCGCCGAGATGGAGGATCTGACCGATCCGGCCCTCTACGACACCGATCCGGAAAAGGCGTGGAAGCGGCTGAAGCCGAAGAAGTATTCCGCCAAATACCTGGCCGCCTTCGTGGCCACGGCCGTCTGGCGCGAACGGGCGGCGCAGGAGCGCGACCAGCCGCGCGGGCGCATCCTCAAGGACGAGGCGATCGACGAGATCGCCGCCCAGGGGCCGACCGACCCGGACGCCTTCAACCGCCTGCGCTCGGTGCCCAAGGGCTTCGGCGCCTCGCGTCTGGGCGTCGAATTGACCGCGGAGTTGAACCGGGTGCTGGCCGATCCGGAGGCCCACGCTCCCAAGCTGGAGCGCCCGTCGCACAACCAGCCGGCCCCGCCGTCGGTGGTCGAACTGCTCAAGGTGCTGCTCAAGGCCAAGAGCGACAACGCCGGCGTGGCCACCAAACTGCTGGCCAATGTCGCCGACCTCGAGAAGATCGCGCTCAGCGACGAGGCCGACGTGGACGCGTTGAAGGGCTGGCGCCGCCAGCTGTTCGGCGAGGACGCGCTCAAGCTGAAGCGCGGCGAGATCGCCCTGGTCCTCAACGGGCCGAGGGTCGAGGTGGTGGAGATCGAGTAGTCAGGCAGCAGGCAACAGGCAACAGGCAGCAGGAAAGCGGCCCGTTGGATCGACTGCTGCCCGCTGCCTGCTGCCTGATGCCTCTCTAGCTGACCGTCGCCTTGACGATCTTGCCCGGATTGCGGGGCGGTTCGCCCTTGGGCAGGGCGTCGACGTGGTCCATGCCCTCGATGACCTGGCCCCAGACCGTGTACTGGCGGTCGAGGAAGGTGGCGTCGTCGAAGACGATGAAGAATTGGCTGTTGGCGCTGTTCGGATCGCTGGTCCGGGCCATCGAGCAGACGCCGCGCACGTGCGGCTCGGCCGAAAACTCGGCCTTCAGGTTCGGCTTGGACGAGCCCGAGGTTCCGGTCCCGGTCGGATCGCCGCCCTGGGCCATGAAGCCGGGAATGACGCGATGGAAGACCACGCCGTCGTAGAAGCCTTCCTCGGCCAGTTCGGTGATGCGGGCGACGTGGCCGGGGGCCAGGTCGGAACGCAGCTTGATGACCACGTCGCGCGGTTCGCCGTCGCCGGTGTCGAGGGTGAAGGTGAGGGTGTCGGCCATCGGGCGCTCCTGTTCAAGTTGGGGCGCTCTTACAGGGGCGCGAGGGACCGGGAAACCCCGCCCGCGGTCACAGGAGCGTCGGCTCCAGCGGCGGGAAGACGCGCTCGACGGTCAATGTCCCGGCGTCGAGCGGCCGAAGCAGGTTTTCTTCGGGCCGGGCGAGATCGAGCCAGTCCGGTCCCGCATCCGGCGGCAGCACCACGACCTGCCGGTCATGGTAGGGCGCGACATCGTCTCCGGGCGATGTGGTCAGCAGGGCGAAGGCGCCGTCCCGGACAATCCCGGCCATCCAGAACCACGACTCGCCCTCGAGCGTGAACAGCCAGCGGGTCTTGCGCTTCTGGCCCGGCTGGGGATCGGTGAACTCGAAGAAGCCGGAGGCCGGGACGAGACAGCGGCGGCTGCTGGCGAAGCGCCGGCCGTCCGAGCGGAAGTTGAACACCGGGCGTCCGTTCGGCCCATTCCAGGCGAAGGGGAGGGTGACCATCTCCGCTTCGTCCTCGCTCCCGACCACCACGGCGGCGGCGTCGCCGATGGTCACCTCGTCGCGCGGCTCGATGTTCGGTCGGCCGGCGGGAAAGCGCAGCGGGAACCGGGTGTGGCTGAAGGACGCCTCGACGATGTGCAGGGGAAGCTTGACCTGGAACTGGCTGCACATGGGATCATCCGTTCGGGAATACCGAGCCTGCCCCAGCTCGCGCCTTCCGTCGACGGGGGGCTGGTGACATAAGCGGCTGATGTCCGACGAAGAAGCCAAACCCGAACGCCGCCGCATGGTGCGCCCGCCCTCCGGCGGGACCGCGGCCGGCCGGGGCATGGGCACGAAGATGAAGACCGCGGACACCAAGTCGATGTCCAGCCAGCAATGGATCAAACGCCAGCTGTCCGACAAATGGTCCGAGCGCGCCCGGGCCGAGGGCTGGCGCAGCCGGGCGGCCTTCAAGCTGCTGGAGATCGACGACCGCTTCCACCTGATCAAGACGGGCAGCCGGGTCATCGACCTCGGCGCCGCGCCGGGCGGCTGGGTGCAGGTGGCGCTGAAGCGGGGGGCGAAGGCCGTTGTCGGCGTCGACCTGCTGCCCATCGAGCCGATCCCGGGCGCCGAGCTGATCCAGGCCGACTTCACCCATCCGGGCGTCGATCAGCAGATGATGGAGCTGCTGGGCGGGGCGCCCGATCTGGTTCTGTCGGACATGGCCCACAACACCGTGGGCCATCGCCAGACCGACCACCTGAAGATCATCGCCCTGATCGAGATCGCCGCCGACTTCGCCATCCGCACGTTGAAGCCCGGCGGCCATTTCGTGTCGAAGAATTTCCAGGGCGGCGACGCCGGCGGCGTGCTGGCGCGGCTCCGCCAGGAGTTCGAGACGGTGAAATACGTCAAGCCGGAGTCGAGCCGGAAGGACAGCGCCGAGGTGTTTCTGGTGGCGATGAACAGGAGATAGGCGCGAGTGTTTCCAGCTCTTCTCGCCGGCCTTCAGGCGATAACCCTCACACTGGCGCCCGCCAGTGAACTTGAAAGCCGCGTTAGTGGCATGCGGCGCGACGAGCCTCGTGTCGTCGATATGGACGAGGCCTTCTATCCCGGCGGCGCTTACGTTCGCTCCGGGAGGGTCGCGCTCGACGGGAGCTGGTGGGCCGAAGATGGTCGCCTTTGCACCCGCCTCATTTATCCGCAGTCAGAGACGTGGTGCCGGGTAATCGCTGAGGATGAAGACGGTCGTCTCTTCGCTGCGGCTTCGGTTGAGGACCTCAATGCCGGGCGCGTCGGAGAAATCCGGTTCGTTCCGATCGAGGACTAACCGGGGTCAGGCGTTCGCCAATTCGGCCGCCCGGGCCTTGCGCGCCTCGATCCGGGTCCAGATCCGGTCATGGACGGTGAAGAACACCGTCTGCACCAGCGGCTCGATGATGCCGATGGCCAGGGCGAGCCGCCAGTTCTGGGTCAGGGCGAAGGCGACCGCGACGGCCACGACGAAATGCATCACGCCATAGGTGACGGTCTTGGCCGCGATCTGCCGCAGGGAGCGGGGCAGGGCGTGGCTGTGACCATGATGGCCGTGCGCCCGGGTCTGCTCCTCCGGGGTCATGACGCCAAGGCGGGCGGTGAAGGCCTCCGACGCCTCCTCGACGCCCGACAGCATCTTGCGCCGTTCGATCCGGTGCCAGACGCGGTCATGGATCGAATAGGCGATGGTCTGGAAGAAGGGCTCGACCACGCCGACGGCCAGCGCCAGCCGCCAGTCGCGCGTGATGGCGAAGGCGACGAGAATCGCCACCACCAGGTGCATCACGCCATAGCTCGCGATCTTGAGCGCGAGGCGGCGGGCTGTGCTGATCAACAGTCGGACCATTCGTCCTTCAGATGTGGGGCCGGCGCCGCATCGGGCAAGGCAAATCTTCTTATCGTGACGATAGGCCCGAGGGGCCCTTGCGGTTCCCCGCAATCCACCGCTATACGCGGCCCGCAAAACGGAGACTCCTCATGGAGATACGCGAAGGGCTCACCTTCGACGATGTTTTGCTGGAACCCGGCCCGTCAGAGATCATGCCCGCCGACGCGGACGTCTCGACGAAGCTCACCCGCGACATCCGACTGAACATCCCGCTGACCTCGTCGGCGATGGACACTGTCACCGAGGCCCGGCTGGCCATCGCCATGGCCCAGGCCGGCGGGCTCGGCGTGCTTCACCGCAACATGACGGTGGAGCAGCAGGCCGACATGGTCCGCGAGGTGAAGCGCTACGAGAGCGGCATGGTCATCAATCCGGTGACCATCACGCCGCAGACGACGCTGGGCGAAATCCGCGAGATCCGCGCCCGCAAAAAGATCAGCGGCTTCCCGGTCGTCGACCCCGCGACCGGCAGGCTGGTCGGCATCCTGACCAACCGCGACATGCGTTTTGACACCGACCCGAACCGCAAGGCCGGGGAGCTGATGACCTCGGGCGACCTGATCACGGTGCGCGAGGGCGCCGGTCGGGACGAGGCGCTGGCCCTGCTGCGCGACCGCAAGATCGAGCGGGTCATCGTTGTCGACGAGGACTATCGCGCCACCGGCCTGATCACGATGAAGGACATCGAAAAGGCCCAGGCCCACCCCCATGCCGCCAAGGATGACCAGGGCCGGCTGCTGGTCGGCGCCGCCTCCTCCGTCGGGGACGCCGGCTATGAGCGCGCGATGGCGCTGGCCGAGGCCGGCGTCGACGTGGTCGTCATCGACACCGCCCACGGCCACTCGGTCCAGGTCTCGCGCGTGGTCGAGCGGATCAAGCGCGAATCCAACCGCATCCAGATCATCGCCGGCAACGTCGCCACCTATGACGCCGCCCGGGCCCTGATCGACGCGGGCGCGGACGCGGTGAAGGTCGGCATCGGCCCCGGCAGTATCTGCACCACCCGCATCGTCGCCGGCGTCGGCGTGCCGCAACTGACCGCCATCATGGAGGCCGTCCGCGCCGCGAAGGACTCGGGAGCCCCGGTCATCGCCGACGGCGGCATCAAATATTCGGGCGACCTGGCCAAGGCCATCGCGGCCGGCGCCAGCGTGGCCATGATGGGCTCCATGTTCGCCGGCACCGACGAAAGCCCGGGCGAGGTCTTCCTGTATCAGGGGCGGTCCTACAAGTCGTACCGGGGCATGGGCTCGGTCGGGGCCATGGGCGCGGGTTCGGCCGACCGCTACTTCCAGAAGGAGGTCGAGACCCAGAAGCTGGTGCCCGAGGGCATCGAGGGTCAGACCCCCTACAAGGGACCGATCTCGCCGGTGCTGCACCAGATGGTCGGGGGGCTGCGCGCCGCCATGGGCTATGTCGGCGCCGCCACCATCGCCGACTTCCAGCAGCGCGCCCGCTTCGTGCGCATCACCGGGGCCGGCCTGCGGGAGAGTCACGTCCACGACGTGATGATCACGCGCGAGGCGCCGAACTACCGGCAGGGCTGAGACAGGGGGAACTGGCCATGGATATGACGCCCGAGTTCATCATGCTGGCCTTCACCCTGATCCTGGCGCTGGTCCAGATCGGGGCGGCCGGCATGGCCCGGACCGCCGAGCTGGGCCCGAAGTGGAACGCCGGCCCGCGCGATGGCGAGGTTTCGCCGCCCGGCAAGCTGGCCGGCCGCCTGATGCGGGCCCAGGCCAATCTGTTCGAGACCCTGCCGATTTTCGCCGCCGCCGTGATCATGGCGCATATCGCCGGTAAGGACGGGCAGACCCTGACCCTCGTCGGGACGCACCTCTACTTCTTCGGGCGGCTGATCTACGTGCCGCTCTACGCCTTCGGCGTGCCCTATGTCCGTTCGCTGGTCTGGCTGGTCGCTGCCGGCGGTCTGGTGATGGTCATCGCCGCCCTGTTCGTCTGAAAGCCCGCATTGACCCCAGCCGCCCGCCTCGCCGCCGCCGCCTCCGTCCTCGACAGCATCGCCCAGGGCCGCGCCCCGGCCGAGGTCGTGCTCAAGGCCTGGGGCGCCGCCAACCGCTACGCCGGCTCCAAGGATCGCCGCGCCGTCGCCGACCGCGTCTACCGCGTGCTGCGCGCCCGCGGCCGCCTCGTGTGGGCCATGGGCGGACGCGAGGACGGCCGGGCGCTGGTGATCGGCTCCCTGTCCCTGATCGACGGCCTGTCGCTGGAAGAGATCGAGGCGCTGCACTCGGGCGAAGGCTACGGCCCGCGCCCCCTGTCGAAACAGGAACGCGCCCGCATCACGGCCGGGGAGGGGGACCTGCCGGGCTGGGTCGCCGCCGGCCTGCCCGAATTCGTGGTCGAGGACTTCAAGGCCACCTTCGGCGACCGCTGGAGCGAGGAGGCCCGCGAGCTGATGGCCCCGCGCGCCCCGATCGACCTGCGCGTCAACACGGCGAAGGCGCCGGTCGAGGCGGTCGCGGCCGAACTGACCGCCGCCGGCCTGTCGCCCGAGCCGACGCCGTGGTCAGCCCACGGCCTGCGCCTGTCGTCCGAGCCGCCGCCCAGCGTCCAGGCGCTGGAGGCCTTCAAGGCCGGACATATCGAAATCCAGGATGAGGGCAGCCAGATCGTCACCTGGCTGGCCGGCTCGGGTCTGGACTTCACCCCCGACAGCATCGTCGTCGACTACTGCGCGGGTGGCGGCGGCAAGACGCTGGCCTTGGCCGTCCAGGGGCTGCCTGACGCCGATCCGTCCCAGGCCGCGCCGCCGAAGCCCGCCGGCTGGTCGCCGACCGGCGCCGACGAGGCCGCCGCCCGCGCCGCGCCCCTGGCCTCCGGCATGCGGCTCATCGCCTGCGACGTGGTCCAGAAGCGGCTCGACAATATCCGCCCCCGTCTGCAGCGCGCCGGCGTGGCCGCCGACCTGCGCCTGATCGGCCAGAACGGCGGCGGGGTCGAGGAATTCAACGGCAAGGCCGATCTGGTCTTCGTCGACGCCCCGTGCAGCGGTTCCGGCACCTGGCGCCGCCGTCCCGAGGACGCCTGGCGGCTCAAGCCCGACGAGGTCGAGCGCCTCCACGCGCTGCAGCTCCGCATCCTCGATCAGGCCGCCCAGCTGGTGCGGCCCGGCGGCCGGCTCGTCTATGTCACCTGCTCCATGCTGAGCCGGGAGAATGAGGCGACCGCCGACGCCTTCGAGGCCGCGCATCCGGAGTTCCAGCCTCTGTCGGTCGCCGGCCTGCTCGACGCCCCGACGCTGACCGACGCCGCCCGCGAAACGCTGGCGGCCCGGGCCGCCGGTCATCGGCTGCGAATGTCGCCCGCCGCGACCCATACCGACGGCTTCTTCATCGCCCTCTACGAGCGGCGGGCGTGAGCCGGGACTGGGCCCTTTCCCGCTTCGGTCCGAAGACCGTCCTGTGCGTTATGGCCGCCGAGCCCGAATACGGCCCGGCGCTGAAGGCGCGCGTCCGGCCCCTGATCACCGGAGTCGGGCCGGTCGAGGCGGCCGCATCCGTCGGCCACGCCCTCGCTGAACTGAGGGCCGAGACCGCCCTGCCAAACCTGATCGTCTGCCTCGGCTCGGCCGGCTCGCGGACGCTCGATCACGCCCGCGTCTACCGCGTCTCACACGTCAGCTACCGCGACATGGACGCCAGCGTTCTCGGCTTTCCGAGGGGCGAGACGCCGTTCCTGCCGGGGTCGGCTGTCCTGCCGCTCGCTGACGGCCCGCCGTCGCTGCCACTGGCCCGTCTGGCGACCGGCGCGAGCGTCGTCTCCGGCGCCGGCTATGACGCCGTCGACGCCGACATGGTCGATATGGAGACCTACGCCGTGGTCCGCGCCGCCGCCCGCTTCGGCGTGCCGGTGCTCGGCCTGCGCGGCGTCAGCGACGGACGCGCCGACCTGACCGAACTAAGCCACTGGACCGACGCCCTGGCGGAGATCGATCTCCGTCTGGCGGAGGCGCTCGACCTGTTGCATGACCATTTCACGCCTGCCGCCACGGAGCCCGCATGACCGCCCCCGCTGATCACCAGAAGGTCCTGATCGTCGACTTCGGCAGCCAGGTGACCCAGCTGATCGCCCGCCGCCTGCGCGAGGCCAGCGTCTATTGCGAGATTCATCCCTACGCCAAGGCCGAGGCCGCGCTGGCCGCGCTGAAGCCGGCCGCGATCATCCTGTCGGGCGGGCCCGAGAGCGTCCACGAGGAGGGCAGCCCCCGGGCGCCGCAGGCGGTGTTCGAGGCCGGCGTGCCGGTGCTGGGCATCTGCTACGGCGAGATGACCATGTGCGAGCAGCTGGGCGGCAAGGTCGAGGGCGGTCATCACCGCGAATTCGGCCGCGCGGATATCACCGTCGAAAAGGCCTCGCCGCTGCTGGCCGGGCTGGCCCCCGTCGGCGCCGACGAGACCGTCTGGATGAGCCATGGCGACAAGATCGTCGCCATTCCGCAGGGGTTCGATGTCGTCGCCTCCTCACCCGGCTCGCCGTACGCCGTGATCGCCGACGAGACCCGCCGCTTCTATGGCGTCCAGTTCCACCCCGAGGTGATGCACACCCCGCGCGGCGCGACCATGCTGAAGAACTTCACCCACGGCATCGCCGGGCTGAAGGGCGACTGGACCATGGCCGCCTATCGCGACGAGAAGATCGCCCAGATCCGCGAGCAGGTCGGCGACGCAAAGGTCATCTGCGGTCTGTCCGGCGGGGTCGACTCATCCGTCGCCGCCGTCCTGATCCACGAGGCCATCGGCGACCAGCTGACCTGCGTCTTCGTCGACACCGGCCTGCTGCGCAAGGACGAGGCGACCCAGGTGACCCAACTCTTCCGGGAGCACTACAACATCCCGCTGATCCACGTTGATGCGTCGAAGGAATTCCTCGGCGCACTCGCTGGGCAATCGGACCCCGAGACCAAGCGCAAGACCATCGGCCGCGTCTTCATCGAGGTCTTCGACCGCGAGGCGCACAAGATCGAGGGCGCCGAATTCCTCGCCCAGGGCACCCTCTATCCCGACGTGATCGAGAGCGTGTCCTCGTCCAGCGGCAAGGCCCACGTGATCAAGAGCCACCACAACGTCGGCGGCCTGCCGGACTTCATGAAGCTGAAGCTGGTCGAGCCGCTGCGCGAACTGTTCAAGGACGAGGTGCGAGCGCTGGGCCGCGAGCTGGGCCTGACCGACGCCTTCGTCGGACGCCACCCCTTCCCGGGCCCGGGCCTGGCCATCCGCATCCCCGGCGAGATCACGCCCGACGCCGTCGCCACCCTGCAGAAGGCCGACGCGATCTATCTCGAGGAAATCCGCAAGGCGGGGCTCTACGACCAGATCTGGCAGGCCTTCGCCGTCCTGCTGCCGGTCAAGACGGTCGGGGTCATGGGCGACGCCCGGACCTACGAGAAGGTGCTGGCCCTGCGCGCGGTCACCTCGACCGACGGCATGACCGCCGACTTCTTCGAATTTCCGTGGGATGTCCTCGGCAAGACCGCGACCCGGATCGTCAATGAAGTGCGCGGCGTCAACCGCGTCGTCTACGACGTCACTTCGAAGCCCCCCGGCACCATTGAGTGGGAGTGAAGATAGCGGCTGGTGTGCGGCCAGCGGCTGTGAATAATGGCCGCACGCGTTACCCGCGCATGCTCGTCGAGCGCCTGCTGTTATCTAAAACTTGACTTAGATCAAGTTATTCAGGCTGTCTTATGTTAAGGTAGCGGATCGCTGGGCGGATATACCCCGGGCATCAGCGACCGAGAGTTCATTGCGCTCCCGCCCTGATGTCGGGAGCCCCTGTGCAGGACCTCAACGATCATCCACTGCGCCGCCTGGTGCGGCAGTTCGAGTTGCACTCGCCGCTCAGCGCACCCGCGCGGCAGGCGTTGCTCGACCTTCCCTTCCAGCTCAAGTCGCTCGAAGCCGGTTCCTACCTGGTGCGGGAAGGCGACCGGCCGCTGACCTGCGCGGTTCTGCTCGCCGGCTACGCCTACCGCCAGAAAGAAACCAGCGACGGCCTGCGCCAGATCGTGTCGCTCCACATTCCCGGAGAGGCGCTCGATCTTCAGCAGCTCGCGCTGGCGGTGGCCGACCACAGCGTCCAGATGCTGACCCGGGGCGAGGTGGCCGTCCTCGAGCAGGCCCATCTCCGGCGCCTGATGAGGGCCAATGCCGAGGTTGCCCATGCGGTCTTCACGGCGGTGCTGATCGAGGGCTCGATCTTCCGCGAATGGGTGCTGAACGTCGGACGCCGGGACGCGCGGACCCGGATGGCGCATCTGTTGTGCGAATTCGCGCTGAGGATGGAGAAGGCCGGACTGGCGGGCGGGGACGGGGAAGGCTTCGAACTGCCCATCACCCAGGAACAGCTGGCCGACGCGGTCGGCCTGACGCCCGTGCACGTCAACCGCACCCTCAAGGCGCTCGAGGCCACCGGCCTGATCAAACGGAACAAGCGGCATATCGTCTTTCCATCCTGGCAGCGCATGCGGGACATCGGCGACTTCAATCAGAGATATCTGCACCTCGACGGTCGGCAGCCTCTCAGGCTCTAGGGCGCGAACCCTTTGCGTGAAGATGGGGCCCGCTTAACTCATGTTGTCGAAACGCCGTTCACATCAGTGAATGGTGGCTCCCGTGGAAGGAGCAAATCCGTGGGCGTTTTCCCGCCTTGGGAAAGAGCCGGACGAGTGTTGTCTCGTCGAAACGGCAACGGGGAACATGGCGATCCAACGATCAGGCGCTGAGTCCGTTCGGGCCATCAACGGGCTTGGGCGCCCCTGACACGCGCCGGGAGGCCCTGCGGACCTTCCCGGGGAACAATCCAGTCAACAACACCGCCGGCGCCCTCGGATACGTCCGCCGCCGGCATCCTTTGAAAGGCATGGAGCATGAGTGCTCGCAAACACAACCAGCGCGGGAAGGCCGCAAGGCTGGATAGAGCCGAGTTCTGATCCAGTGCGCCACAACTTCTTTCTCAGATCACTAAGCCCGTCGGACGCCCTGTCCATCGAGCCTCACCTGCGGTCGCGCACGCTGGCGCTCGGTGAGGTTCTGTCCGAGCAGGGCGACCCCGTCTCCAGGATTCACTTCGTCGAATCCGGGATTGTGTCGTCCGTCGTCCCGATGAGCGACGGCCACTCTGTCGAGGCCTGCATGGTGGGCAACGAGGGCTTCACCGGGATCGAGGCCTGCTACCACCCCGGCAAGGCCACGACACGGCTGCTGGTGCAGGCGGCCGGCGCCTCGCGGACCATCGACGCCGCGATCTTCCGGCGCCTGATCCACACCAGCGACACGCTTTACGCGGCCGTCGCCGAATACGACTGGCGGCTGCGCGCCGAGGTCGAGCAGTCCGCCGCCTGCAACGCCGTCCATCATGTCGAGCAGCGCCTCGCCAAATGGCTGCTCCGCTGCCACGACCGTCACGAGAATGACGTCATGCAACTGACCCAGGAGTTTCTGGCGACCATGCTGGGAACGCAGCGAACGACGGTGAACCAGGTCGCGCGCGGCATGGCGGACGACGGGCTGATCCGCTACAGCCGCGGCAAGGTGACGGTGAAGAGCCGGGCCGGCCTCGAGCTCATGGCGTGCGAGTGCTATTCCTCCGTCAAGGCGACCCGCGACCAGCGGACCGTCGACAGCCTTGTCGCCAGCGCGGGCCGGACCGGACCAAAGGTCGCCTGAACGGCGTCACCGGCCGTAGATGCAGTCGAGAGTCCGGGCGACGGGGATCAACTGCTCGACGTCGGGGTCGAACCGTTCGCCGGCGGCAAGGCGGCGGGCCCAGTCGGCGGCGGCCCGGCCGCCCCAGGCGTCGGGTGGCGAGGCGAGCAGCCGGCGGGCCGTGCCCTGGAAACGCTCGGCGCTGAAATCGTAGAACGACCCGCCGACGTTGCGCAGCTCGGCCCCGCCGCCGTCGCCGTACAGGCTGGCCGCGATGATCGCATCCTGCCCGGCCGGCAGCTTCCACGAGCAGGCGAGGCGGACCACGGCGCCGGTGTCGAGCGTCAGGGTGGCGACGGCGAAGTCCTCGGCGACATCGCGCCCTGCGAGTGGCCGCCCGCCCTCGAACAGGTGCGACGAGACATCCGCCACCGCTGCGTCGCCGAGCAGCCACAGCGCAAGGTCGACGAGGTGGACGCCGAGATCCATCACGCAGCCGCCGCCTGACAGGGCCGGATCGTAGAACCACGGCTTGTCCGGGCCGTAGGCATTGTGGAAGGTCAGGTCGACGGCGTGAACCCGGCCCAGGTCGCCGCGCCGGACGAGCTCCCGGATGCGAACGGCGGCCTCCGTGAAGCGGTAGCTCAGGTCTACGGCGAGCAGGCGGTCGGCGGACCGGGCGGCGTCGATCACCTCGCGCACCTCGGCCTCCGTGCGGCCCAGCGGTTTCTGGCAGAAGACGGCGGCCCCGCGGGCGAGAGCGCGGCGGGTTTGGTCCGCGTGCAGGGCGCTGGGGGTAGCGATGACCACACCGTCGAGATCGTGTTCCAGCAGGGCGTCGAGACCGTCGGCCTGCACGGCGCCGGGCGCGAGCGCGGCGGCTTCGGCGCACACCGCCTCGCACGCGTCGGCGACCACGGCGGCGTCGATCAGGCCGGTGACCAGCATGGCCTCCATCCGGTGGCGACCGATCCAGCCGACGCCGAGGAAGCCGATCCGCGGCTTGCGCAGGCTGACGGGGGCGGGGCGTTCCAGCAGGGTCTCGGTCATCGCATCATCACCAGCGCCTTGACGAAGCCGTCGGGCTTGTCGCGGGTGGCGTCCAGGGCCTCGTCCAGCTGATCGAGCCGGTATCGATGGCTGTAGAGCGGCGTCGGATCGAGCCGGCCCGAAACCACCGCCTCGACGGCCTCGCGCACGCCCTGCGCATAGACGGCCGGGTCCCGCTCGTGGGCGTTGATGACGTCGAGGCCGCGCCAGTTCCACAGCTGCATGTTGACCTGCCGCGGTCCATCCTGGTGGTAGCCGGCGACGACCAGCCGGCCGCGCTCGCGCGTCAGCTCGGCGGCCAGATCGAGCGGCCACTGCTTGCCGACCGCCTCGATGACCACGTCGCAGAAGGCGCCGCCGGTCAGGTCGGAGACCCGCGAGATGATGCCGTAGTGGTCCTCCAGCGGAATGGTCTCCTCCGCGCCCATCTTCGTGGCGAGATCGAGGGAGAAGGCCCGGCGGGAGATGGCGATGACCCGGGCGCCCGCTGCGGTGGCCAGACGGGTCAGCACCGCGCCCAGAAAGCCGATGCCGATGATCGCCACAGTGTCGCCGGCGCTGATTTCGCTGCGCCGGAAGATGTTGAAGGCGCAGCCCAGCGGCTCGCCCGGGAAGGGCTGCCCGTCCAGCGACGGGGGCAAGGGGATCACCGCCGCCTCGTCGGCGATGTCGAATTCGGCATAGCTGTGGTGCGACAGGACGGCCACGCGATCGCCAGTCTCGACCGAGGAGACGCCGTCGCCGATGGCGTCGACGACGCCCCAGCCCTCGTGGCCCATGCCGCCGGGCTCGGTCGGGAAGGTCATCCAGTCGGGGCCGGCCCAGGGCGTCAGGTTGGAGGCGCAGACGCCGCAGCCCTCGAGCCTGACCCGCACCTGCCCCGGCCCGGGCTCCGGGAGGGCGACGGTTCGCATTTCCATCTCGCCGGGACCGGTGATCACGGCGGCGCGCATGGTGCGGACGCGGTTCAGAACGTCGGTCATGGCGTCAGGCGACCACGGCCGCGGCGGCGTCGCGGGCGACGCGCAGGCGCTCCCCGTCGAAC
>Ga0114898_1000823_pt1 | contig 21065 bp, 11 predicted proteins | sample Malvired_Geostar_FD_83496 | JGI IMG/M metagenome (GOLD analysis project Ga0114898, IMG submission 83496) | Marine viral communities from the Global Malaspina Expedition - Malaspina viral metaG DeepMed_Geostar | ecosystem: Environmental > Aquatic > Marine > Oceanic | place: Mediterranean Sea... | reverse complement strand
CTGTAATCCAGCAGCTCGCCCGGATGGATCGCGGTCGTGTAGCGCAAGCCCTCCAGGCCGGAGCGGTTCACCCCGATGAAGGGATGCAGCTTCAGCGCCGATCCCAGCGGATTGACCACCGAGGGCGCATCGGCGAATTCCGGGTACCAGCAGCGCACCCGCTCGAACGGATAGGCCGGCAGCGACAGGCGGCGCGGCTGCCTTCCCTCGTGCAGCGCGTCCCAGTCGATGCTGGCACCCGCCGCCCAGGCCGCGCCAATGCGATCAAGCGCGCGGGTGCCAATATCCTGCCGCAGCCGCGCTGCATCAGCAGGCGGCTCGACCTCAAGAATGCTGCGCACAAAATGCCAGCGCGGGTCCGGGCGCGGCGACGACAAGAAAGCCGCCAGCAGCGCCGGCACCCGGGCGATGTCATCCGCCACCAGCGCCAGCCGGCAGGGCAGCTCGTTACGGCCGGTCTGCAGCGTATAGGCGAGGTCCGCCAGCACCAGATCGGGATGGGCTGCAACATGGTCGCGCAGGCGCGACAGCAACCGGATCAGCGCCGCCTCCGACATTGCGGAGAACAACAGCAGTTCCGGTCCCGCCGGCATATCCGGGCGCGGAGAGGCGGCATGCTCCTCGATCAGGATATGCGAGTTCATGCCGCCGGCCCCGATGGAGGTGACACCCGCCCGGCGCGGCAATTCCCGCCCGGCGGCGTCGCGCGGACGGGTCCAGGGTGTCAGCTCGCGCTGCACCCGGAACGGCGTGTCCTCGAACGGGATGTTCGGGTTCAGCACCTCAGCATGCAGCGAGGGCGCGATCTGGCTGTGCCGCAGCTGCGCCAGCACCTTGGTGATGCCGGCCACCCCGGCGGCGGCCAGCAGATGGGCGACGTTCGACTTCACCGTGCCGAGCGGGCAGAAGCCTTTGGCATCGGTGTATTTGCGGAAGGCCTGGGTCAGTGCCTTCACCTCGATCGGGTCGCCCAGCGCCGTGCCCGATCCGTGCCCCTCGACATAGGAGAGGGTGGCGGGATCGATGGCGGCATCGTCCAGCGCCTGTTCGATGGCGGCGGCCTGCTGGTGCGGGTTCGGCACGGTGAAGCCGTTGCGCACGCCGGCATTGCTGATGCCGCTGCCGATAATGACGCCATAGATATGGTCGCCGTCGCGCTCGGCATCGGCCAGCGGCTTCAGCACCAGCGCGCCCACACCCTCGCCGAGGATGGTGCCGTCGGCGCCCAGCCCATAGCCCCTGATCTTCTCCGCCGTCTTGCTGGTGAAATGCTCCTGCGAGGTGGCGATCAGCTTCTGCGGGTGCAAAAGCAGGCTCACACCGCCGGCCAGCGCCATCTTGCAGCGCCCGGCGCGCAACATATGGACGGCCTCATGCACGCAGGTCGAGGAGGCCGAGCACATGGTATCCAGGAAATAGGATGGCCCGGTGAAGCCGTAGAAATAGGACACCATGTTCGGCACGGTGCCGGTATAGCTGCCGCTGGCCAGCGCGCCGCGCACCAGCATGTTCTGGAAGCCGTAGAGGTCGTACTCGTTGGTCATCGAGCCGACCAGCACCGCGACATCGCCGCCATAGCGCGCCTGCATGTACTCGCGCGAATAGCCGGCATCCTCGAAGGCCTCGACGCTGGCCTCCAGGAACAGCCGCACCTCCGGCGACATCAGTTCCGCCTCATGCTGCGAGATGCGGAAATAGCGCGGGTCGAACTTGTCGATATCCTTCAGGAAGGCGCCGGTCTTCACGACCGTCTTACCGAGCACGTCGCGTTCCGGGTGCAGCAGTGCCGCATGGTTCCAGCGTTCGGCGGGATAGGCCTCGAACCCGTCCAGCCCGTTCGACAGCATCTGCCAGAACTCGTCCTGGCTGGCGGCGCGGGCGACGCGCAGCGACAGGCCGACGATAGCGATGTCGTGCCGGTCCTCCTGCTTTCGATCATCCCGGCGCGGCGCGGCGGAAACCTTAGCGGGCGGCTCGGCGGACAGCGCGGCAGTCGCCGGTGCGGCTTTCGGCTGGGGCGCGCTCGCTTGAGGTGTACCGGGCAGGGCGGCCAGCAGCGCGGCACGGCGCTCCTCGACCAGGTGGCCGGCAATGCCGGCCAGATCGACATATTCGAAGAACAGCGTCTTGGAGAGCGGCCCCAAGGCCTCCTCCAGCTGTGCCGTCGCCTCGACGATGGTGATGGAATCGAGGCCGTATTCCTCCAGCCTGCGGTCGGCGCGCAGCTGGGCGGGATCCATCTGCAGCCGTTCGGCCAGCACCTCCTTCAGGAAGGCGATGGTGCGCGCGGTCAGCTCGCCATCGTCGGCAGCTTCCCCACTTTCCGCAACGGGTGGTGGTGCCTGCGGCAGGGGAATCGGTTCAGCCAGCAATGCCGCGATCCGGTCGCGCGCGCCATGCAGCACCACCTGCCGGGGGGTGCTCGCCGCGAAGGCGCGGTCCAGTGCCGCGAGGCCCACGGACGTGGGCATCGGCACGGTGCCGAAGCGCCGGGCGAGTGCGGCCAGCCCGGTGGCATCGACGCTCATGCCGCCCTCTTCCCAGAGCGGCCAGCCGATGGCGAGCGTCAGGCCGTGACGCTCGCCGGCCTCGGCGAGGCGGCTGCGATGCTCGGCGAAACCGTCGAGGAAGGCGTTGCCGCCGGCATAATCGCCCTGCCCGGCATTGCCGAAGCTGGCGGCGATTGAGGAACAGAGCAGCAGGAAATCGAGCGCGGTGTCGCGGGTCGCCCGGTCGATGTTCAGCGTGCCGGCGATCTTCGGCGCCAGTACCGGCGCGATGCTGTCCGCCGCCTTGGTCAGGATATAGCCGTCATCCAGAACCCCGGCGGCATGGATGATGCCCTTCAGCGGCCCGATATCGGCCTCGATGCGCGCCACGGTTTCCGCCACCGCTTCGGCATCGGTGACGTCGCAGGCTTCGAGATGCACTTGGGCACCGCCCGCGCGCAAGGTCGCCAGCGCCGCTTCCGCCGCCGCGTCCGGGTCGGTGCGGCGGCCCGACAGCACGAGGCGCCGCGCTCCGCGCGCCGTCAGCCAGCCGGCGAGGATCAGCCCCAGCCGGCCCAGCCCGCCGGTGATCCAGTAGGCGGCCTCGGGGTTTAGAGAAGGTGCAGCTGCTGCCGGTGCAATCTCCTGCGGCTGCCAGGCGAGGCGCGTGCCGGCGGCATCGTGGCGCAGCTCGGCAGGACCATCGGCGGCAGTCGCCTCCACTGCCAACAGCCCGGCCAGCCGGTCGATATCCGCCGCACCGTCCAGCACGATCACCGCGCCGGAGAATTTCGGATTCTCTTGTGCCGCCGTGCGCAGCAGCCCGGCCAGCGGCGTTGCCAGCCAGGCCGGCGCCTTCGGACCGGCCAGCACGAGGAAGCGCTGCGGCAATACCGGCCTCAAACGCATCCGTGCCGCCAGCGCGCCATGCAGATGGCGGAACCAGCCGGTGGCACGCGCCGCCGGATCGGTCGCCTCCGGAAGGCATTCGACCGACAGACCGGTGCGCGCCGCAAGCGATGCCGCGATATCCGGCGCGAAGCCGGCCAGGAATATGTGTGTCTCGCGCGGCGTGGAATGCGCCTGCACGGGCCTTTCGACCCAGCGTCCGGCCAGATGCACCGTCGGCGCCTCGGCGCTTTCCGCCGCCGGTACCGCCTCGTCCATCATCTTCGGCGCGACCAGCCGCAAGGCGAGATCGCGGAAGGTGAGGCAGGGCCGGCCCTCCTTATCCGTCAGGTCGATGTCGAGGCGCACCACCGCGTCGCTGCGCACCGACCCGGCGACGCGGCGGACATGGGCGTGCATCACCTTCGTGCAGGGGCCGTGCATCTCGATCCGGCCGCAGGCGAAGGGAACGGCACTGCCCAAGGCGCTACCCGCCGGTGCGGTTTCGTCCAGTGCGATCCAGGCCTGAATGGCCGCGTCCAGCAGCACCGGGTGCAGCGGCAATTGCGCCAGCGTGCCGTGCAGCGACCGCCCCAGCCGCAACTCCGCCAAGACACCACCGGGCACCCCACCGGGACCACGCCGGACCGTGCGCAGCGCCTGGAAGGCGGGGCCATGGGCGACGCCGCTTGCCGTCAGGCGGCGATAGCACTCGGCGGGATCGAGTGTCTCGGGCAGTGCTGTGGCCAGCGCGGCGAGGTCCAGCGCCGGTGGCGTGTCCAGCGGTGCGACCCGCAGCACACCTTGCGCATTCGCCGCGCCATCCGCCGCCGATATGGTGAAGGTGAAGCCGCCTTTTTCCTCAGGCCGCAGCCGTGTTTCCACCGCGACCGGCACCGCATCGGCGCGGATCGGCCGGGTCCAGCTCACCTGCTCGAAGACAAGGCCGCCGGTCAGCGGCGCGCCGCCGCGCGCCTGCTCCAGTGCGGCGCGGGCCGCCTCAAGGCAGGCGACGCCAGGCAGGATCTGCTGCCCGCCGACATGGTGATCGGCCCAGTAGAAGGCCTCGCGCCCGAGATGCGACAGGTAGCGCGGCCCGTCCAGCCCCGACAAATTGCGCTGCGCCAGCGGATGCGGGAAGGCTTGCGTATCCTTGCCGGTCAGCGACGCATCCATCCAGTAGCGGTGCCGCGCGAAGGGGTAGAGCGGCGCATGGATGCGGCGCGGCGTCTGGCCGACCTTATAGAGGGCGGACCAGTCCACATCCTCCCCGGCGCGCCAGCGCGCGGCGAGGTCGGCGTGCGGCGCATCGTCCAAAATCTCGCCGGCGAGGAAGCTTTCCAGCGCGTCGATCAGCCCTTCCTTGCCGGTGGCTACGAAGGCGGCGCGCGCCTCCATCGGCTCGCGTGCAGTCTGGAAGGTGTAGGCGAGATCGGCCAGCGAGAGATCGTCCGGCGCGTCTGCCAGCCAGTCGCGCAGCCTTTCCGCATAGGCCGCAAGCCGGCCGTCATCGCGGGCCGAGAGCGGCAGGATGACCGGGCCATCGCCGCGGCTCACATCGGCACGGAGGGGCGCTTCCTCCAGCAGGGCATGGGCGTTGGCGCCGCCGAAGCCGAAGGAGCTGATGCCGGCCAGCCGGGGGCGCTCGGGATCGCTGGGCCAGTCGCGCCGCTCCGCCTGGATGCGGAAGGGCGAGCCGCTGAGGTCGATCAGCCGGTTCAGCGTCTCGAAGCCGACATTGGCCGGCAGCGCGCCATGGCGCAGCGCCGCCAACAGCTTGGCGATGCCGGCGACGCCCGCCGCCCCTTCCAGATGGCCGATATTGGTCTTCACCGACCCGATAGCGCAGCTGTCCGCCACCGGCTCGGTGCCCGCCGCCGCATGCAGCGTGGCGAAAGCCTGCTTCAGCCCGGCGATCTCGATCGGGTCGCCCAGCGGCGTGCCGGGGCCATGCGCCTCGATATAGCTCACCCGGTCAGGATTGACGCCGGCGGCGCGGTGCACCGATTCGATCAGTTCGGCCTGCGCATCCGGGCTGGTGACGGTCAGCGAGCTGGTGCGCCCGCCGTGATTGACGCCGATGCCGCGAATCACCGCATGCACCGGATCGCCATCGGCCAGCGCCTTGTCGAGCGGCTTCAGCAGCAGCACGCCGCCGCCCTCGCCGCGCACATAGCCGTCGGCGCGGTCGTCGAAGGCCTTGCCGCTGCCCTCCTTCGACAGCATACCGGCCTTGGAGAAGGCGACGAAATGGTTGGGCGACCAGGCGAGGTTCACGCCGCCGGCCAGCGCCATCTCGCAATCGCCGGCCTCCAGCGCGCGCACCGCCTCGTAGATCGCCGTCAGCGAGGCGGCGCAGGCAGTGTCATTGGCGATGCTGGGGCCGTGCAGATCGAAGAAATGCGAGACCCGGTTGGCGATGATCGAGAAGGCGATGCCGGTCGGCATATAGGCGTCGGTCTGCGCCAGGTGCTTTTCCAGCAGCTCGGCATAATCCCAGTGGCACACGCCCATATAGACGCCGGTGCGGCTGCCGGCGAGTTCGGCAGCACGATAGCCCGCATCCTCGATGGCGTGCCAGGCCATCTCCAGCGCGAAACGCTGCTGCGGGTCCATCCAGGCGGCCTCGCGCGGCGACACGCTGAAGAACGGCGCGTCGAAACAGTCGGCCTCCTCGATGAAGCCGCCCCAGATGCTGGCGCTCTTATTACCGGCGGCCGGATTTCCGTGCAGCGCCGCCTTGTCCCAGCGTTCATCCGGCACTTCCGAGATCAGCGAGCGGCCCGCCGCCAGATGGCGCCAGAACTGGTCGAGATTGTCGGCCTTCGGCAGGCGCAGCCCGATGCCGATGATGGCGATGGGGCGGTTCATGATCCGCCCTCCCCCAGCAGGATCGAGAAGCGGCGGGAGAGCAGGTTGGCGGTCTCCGCCATCAGCCGGTCGGCGATCAGATCGGGATGCCGGTTGCGCCAGCTTGCCAGCTCGCTGCCCGCAACCCACTGGTTGAACGCCCCCAGCGCCGGGCCGCAATGCACCTGGAAATCGACCTTATGCTCCAGATCGCCGGCCAGCGCCCAGCGTGTGGTGTCCCTGAAATAGCGCTTGAAGACCAGCGCCATGCGGTGCTTCGGCAGGCGTTCGGCGCGCTCCACCTCGGCGGCGCGATAGCTCGCCTTCACATCGGCGAACACCTCCTCGAAGCTGCGCTTGAAATAGCGCTCCTCGATCTGCCGGCGCAGCGACGGCTCGATCTCCTCCAGTGATTCGTGCTGGCGATAGAGCGCGACCAGCTTGTTGGCGCGGGCCGGGAAGAACAGCCCCTTCTTCAGCACCTGCACCTTGGAGCCCATCTCGAACATCTCGCCGGAGGGGGCATAGTCGGTGTCATAGACGTTCATGCCTTCCAGCATGTCCTTCACCGCGTCGCTGGTGCCGGCCTCCACGGTACACTGGTTGACCGATCCGGTGAGGATGAAATCCGCCCCCAGCACGAAGACGGCGGCCGCCGCCTCCGGCGTGCCGATACCGCCGCCGGCGCCGACATGAAGGCGGCCGAAGCCGGGGAAGCGCGCCTGCGCGTCGTCGCGCACCTTCAGCGTCGCCGGGATCAGCGTGAAGGGCATGCCCTGGTCGGTATGGCCGCCGGAATCCGATTCGACGCACAGTGCATCGGCCATCGGCACTTCGCGCAGCAGCGCCGCCTCATCCGGGGTGATGCCGCCCGACTCCAGAAGGCGGGTCAGCAGCCGCTCCGGCGCCGGGGCGAGGAACTGCGCCGCCACGTCGGGCCGAGAAATCTTCGCGATGATGCGGTTGGCCGCGCGTAGCTTACCACCCTCGCGGGTGAGCCCCTTGGCGCGGTAGCGCACCAGCGCCGGCGTCACCTCCATAAAGGCGGACGCCTCGATGACGCGCACGCCATGGCGCAGCAGCAGGTCGGCCAGATCTTCTTCAAGCTGCGGGAAATTGGCATGGGCGATGAAATTCATGCCGAAGGGCGCGCCCGGCGGGATTTCCGCCTGGATACGCTGGATCGCCTGCTCCACCGCCGGCATCGGCAGCCCGCCAGCACCGAAGAAACCCAGCAGCCCGGCCTTGGCCATGCGGATCACCAGCTCCACCGAGGCGATGCCCTGATACATGGCGCCGGCGGCATAGGCGTATTTCACGCCGAAATCCTCGCGGAATTCCGCCGAGCCCAGCGTCGCGGCCCCGAAACCAGCGGCCTTGTGGCGTGTGCCATTCATCCGTGCGGGCGCTTCCCTGACGGGCGCTTCCTCGACAATCTTCGCCTCTTCGGCTTGCGCCGCTTCTTCCTCCGCCGCCAGCACTGCGGCATCCAGTGGTCCGGCCTCCAGCTGGGTGCGCTTCACCATCGGCTTCACCACGGCACCGCCGGCCGGCCCCAACTCCTCGAAATCCTCGAAGGCAAGCCCCTTGGCCAGCAGGTAGCGGATGCTGTCGCTCCAGCGCACCGGCGCGGTCATCTGTTCGGCCATCAGCGCGGCGATGGTCTCCGGCTTGTGCGGCCGCGCGGTCACGTTGGAGATCACCGGGATCGCCGTTGGACGGAATTCGCAATCCTCCAGGAACCGCGCAAAGGCGTCACGCGCCGGCTGCATGAAGGGCGTGTGGAAGGCGCCGCTGACCTGCAGCACGCGATAATGCGAGGCGCCGGCCTCCAGGAACAGCGGTTCGGCGGCCACCACCGCCTCGCGCTTGCCCGACACCACGATCTGCTTCGGCGTGTTCACATTGGCGGCGAAGACATCGGTGAGGCCATGCCGGCGGATGATGTCCTCCACCTGGGCCGCGTCCAGCCCCAGCACCGCCGCCATGCCGCCACCGGCAGCATTGGCCATCAGCGCGCCGCGCTTCTGCACCAGCCGCAGCCCGGTCTCGAAATCCACTGCGCCGGCAGCGAACAGCGCGACATATTCGGCGACGCTGTGGCCCAGCAGATAATCGGCCTTCGCACCTTCGGCTTTACGTTTCAGCCAGGTCAGCGCACCGACGACATAAAGGGCTGGCTGGGTGAACTGGGTCTGGGTCAGCCGCTCCATCGGCCCCGTCAGGCACAGTTCACGCACCGGATAGCCGAGCACGGAATCGGCGCAGGCGGTCTGCTCGGGGAAGGCCTCGAACAGCCCTTCCCCCATCCCGATGCGCTGCGCGCCCTGCCCTGGAAACAGGAAGGCCTTCATGGCGCCTCCAACTCGCTGCCCTTGCGCTGCCACTCGACCCTGCCGAGATCGAGCTTCACCACGCGATCGGCCAGATGCCAGTAGCGCTCGTCATGGGTGACCGCGATGACGGTCTTGCCCTGCGCCTTCAGGCGTTTCAGCACAGTATTGTAGAAATAGGCGCGGAAATGCACGTCCTGTTCGGCCGACCATTCGTCGAAGATATAGACCGGCCGGTCCTCCAGCAGGGTGGCGATCAGCGCCAGCCGCTTGCGCTGGCCGGTGGACAGGTGGGTGGTGGAGAACTGCCCGTCCTCGTAACGCACCTTCCCGGCCAGTCCCATCTCCTCAATCATCAGATTGACCTGTTCGGCCGGCACATGCTCCAGCCCGTACAGCCGGTCGAACAGGTGGAAATCGACGAAGATGGCGGCGAACAGCTCACGGAAACCGGCCACGTCGCGGCCCACCATCGGCGTCTCGTCCACCCGGATCGCGCCGGCCTCCGGCGCGTACAGCCCGGTTATCAGGCGCAGCGCCGTCGATTTGCCGCTGCCATTGCCACCGACCAGGAACAGCGTCTCGCCGCGCTGCACGGTCAGGTCGAGCGGACCCAGCGTGAAGGTGCCGATACCGGCCACATCGCGGTGGGTGAAGGTCAGTCCCGAATAGGTGATGGTGCGGAAATCGCGGTAGGCCGCCGCCGCCGCGCGCGCGTCCGACGGGCTCAGCATGTCGGACGCGCCCAGCTGGCGCTCGATCTCCAGGACGCCCTGCAGGCTGACCTCGGCGCGCACGAACATCGGCGACTGGCTGACGATCTTGGCGAAGGGAGCCACGCAGAACAACAGCACCGGGATCAGCTGGAAGACGATATCGCCGTGATTGCCGACGACATGCGGGAAGCCGAATCCGACGATTCCCAGCATGGCGAAAATCACCGCGCTGCTGAGCAGGATCATCGAGGTCCATTGCTCGCCGGAGGCGATCAGCGTGGCTTCCGTGGCGCGCGACAGCTTGCGGTAGGCCTGAAAAACCGACTCGCTCTTCCGGCTGTTCAGCCGCAGCTCCTTGCTGCCGTTGATAAGGTCGCCGATGGCGTCGAGCAGGCGCCCCTGGAAATAATTCAGCCGGCGCAGCGTCCCGCTCATCCGGCTGTTGATCCGGTGATAGGCAAGCACGCCCAGGAAGACCGACACCAGGAAGACCAGGAAGGCCGCCGGCGACAGGTACAGCAGATAGGCCAGCGAGATGATCAGCAGGATCGCCTGCTGGAAGGAATCCACCAGCAGCGGAAAGGTCACCGAGAGATAGTTCGTCTCCTGCGATACCAGCGTGTAGAGCTGGCCGCGCCGCAGCCGGTCCACATCGCGCAGTTCGGCGCGGCGCAGCCGGTCCATGACGCCGAGCCGCAGCCGGTTCAGCAGCACCTCGATCATCCGGTTGGCGCGCAACAGGGCGAACTGGTTGCACTGATAGTAGATCAGGAAGGCGAGGATGAAGATCAGCGCGGTCGTCAGCCCCGGCCGTTCGGCTTCCGCGACATGCTTGGCGACCTCGTTGACGATCACCACCAGCAGCGCATTGGCCAGGCCGGCGATGATTGTCAGCAGCCCCATGATCTGCAACGGGCGGCGGCCGGCCCGCAGGATGAAATCGAGCAGTGCCATCAGCCGCCCTCCGCCTCATCCCCAACCGGCTTCATCCGGCCGAGATCGAGATGCAGGCGGCGGTCGCAGCGCCCCCAGTAGCGGTCATCATGGGTCACCGCCAGCACCGCCTTGCCGCGGCGCTTCAGCTCCGGCAGCAGCTCGCCATAGAACACATCGCGGAAATGCGCATCCTGGTCGGCCGCCCATTCGTCGAACAGATAGACCTCGCGGTCCTCCAGCAACGCGGCAATCAGCGCGAGGCGCTTGCGCTGCCCAGTCGAGAGATCGACGCTGGAGAAGCGGCCATTCTCGAACCGTACCTTGTCCGACAGCTCCATGCGGGCGATCAGCGCGGTGACCGTATCGGGATCGACATCCTCCAGCCCGTGCAGCCGGTCGAACAGGTGGAAATCCGGGAAGATGCCGGCAAACAGCTCGCGATATTCCTGACGTGTCCCGCTCTCCACCGCCACACCATCGACCAGGATGCGGCCGGCATCCGGCGTGTAGAGGCCGCAGACCAGTTTCATCGCCGTCGATTTGCCGCTGCCATTGCCGCCGGTCAGAAACACGATCTCGCTATGGCGGAGCGCGAAATCCCAGGGGCCGGAAGTGAAGGTGGGCGTGCCATCTGGGCCGCGATAGGTGAAGCACACCCCCTCGAAATCAATGGTCCTGAAGCCCCGGAACCGCGACTCCTCGGGCACCGTCACCACCGAGGTGCCGCCGGCCAACCGGTTGTCCAGCTTGCGCTCCAGCCGGAACACATGGCCCAGCCCTACATCCGCCCTGGAGAAGATCGGCGCCGCCGAGGTAAGGCCGGTGACCGGCCCGACGCAGAAGATCGACACCGCCACGATCTTATAGATCGCGTCGGTATAGCCTTCGAAGAACATCGGCAGGACGAAGACCACCAGCCCGACCAGCGCATAGAGGAAGGCGTTGGAGAATTGCAGCAGCACGACCCATTTGCCGCCGACGCCGATCACCTCCGTCTCCAGCCTGTCCAGCACCTTGGTGAAATGCCGGAACAGCGAGTCGTTCTTGTCGGCGTTCAGGCGGATTTCCTGGAAGCCGTCGGTGAAGTGCGACACCGATTCCAGCATCGCCGATTCGCACACATGCACTTCCGCCATCGCGTCGGCCAGCACCTTGCGGCGCAGCCAGAAGATATACAGGCCGATCACCGTGAAGGCCGCCATCACCAGGAATGAGATCAGCGACAGGGTGGCGATATACAGCAGGCAGAACGCCAGCAGGAACACGCCCTGCGCGGCATTGACCAGCAGCGGGAAGCTCTGCGAGAGATGATTGATCTCCTGCGCCACCGTCGCATACAGCTCGCCATGCCCCATATTCTCGATGGCCCGCAGATCGGCCCGGCGGATCTTGCCGACGACACGCAGCCTGAGCGCGCTCAGCCGGTGCTGGACGAACAGGTTGGCCTGGCGCAGCGAGGCCCGGTCGGCGACGTAATAAAAGGCGAAGGTGCAGAGATAGACCAGCAGCAGCTGCAGGCCGACCGGCGCCTGCTGCTCGGCGCGCTCGGCAACGTGGTTAATCAGCCCGATCAGCACGACGTTCGACAGCCCGGACAAGCAGGTTACGAGCAACAGCCCCCGATAGGTCCGAGGAGATCCGCTCTGAAGCAGGCGCAGAATATACATACGAGCGGGCCGACCCTCGTTCCCTGACAATCACGGTTCTTGCCGGAACGCAGCGCGCCACGCCCGGTGCCGAATACGCAAGTATTAACCCATTGGCAGAAATGCGCAAAAAATACATTTGTGATAAATAGATAAAAAGCGACTTGACGTTGCCCGCGCAGACCTCAGGCGCAGACAGGCCGAGCGAACTGCGCTAAAGTTTGCATCAGGCGTCTGGTGCGCCATTTTCCTCTAACCGACCTGCCCGAAAGCCCCCAGAAAGCGCCACGCAAGCCATGGACAAGATACGCGCGTTCATCGAGGAACAGTTCCTCATCGAGTATGACGACAGCTTTCCCGAGGACACCAACCTGTTCAAGGAAGGCGTCATGGATTCCTTCGGCTATGTGCAGCTCTGCCGCTTCCTGGAACAGGAGTACGGCTTCCGCTTCACCGAGGCGGAGATGACCGGCAACGTGCTGGTCAGCCTGACGCAGATCCGCGATTTCGTGGCGCGCAAGACCGCCTCTTCCGCCGCCGCCCCCACCGCCTCGACCAACGACTGACCATGTGCGGCATCGCCGGATTCATTGGAGCAGCGCACGATTCCGCTGCATGGCAGGAGACGATCCGCGCCATGCTGGCCGCCATTGGCCATCGCGGGCCGGACGGACTGGGCACCATGCTGGACGACCGGGCGGCACTGGGCACGGCACGATTGTCAATCATTGACATTGCCTCCGGCACCCAGCCGATGAGCGACCCGTCCGGGCGCTACTGGCTGGCCTATAATGGCGAAATCTATAATTACCTCGAACTGCGCGCCGAGCTGGAAGCCGCCGGGCGCGTCTTCCTCACACGCTCCGACACCGAGGTGGTGCTGCAGGCCTGGCTGCATTGGGGGCCGGACTGCCTGCCCAGATTCAATGGCGGCTTCGCCTTCGCGATCTATGACCGCGCCAGCGGCCGGCTGGTGCTGGCGCGCGACCGTTATGGCAAGCGGCCGCTGTTCTATCTGCGGCGCGGCGGGGAGTTCTATTTCGCCTCGGAGATGAAATCCTTCTTCGCCGTGCCCGGCTTCGCCTTCGAGCAGGATGCCGACCAGCTCGCCTCGATCCTCGCCTGCTGGACGCCGCTGCCCGACCAGAGCGGCTTCAAGGGCATCGACAGCCTGCCGATGGGCGAATGGATGAGCGTCGAGAACGGCACCATCACCCGCCACCGCTACGAGGCGCTGTCCTTCGATTCGGCGGAGAGTGTGGCCAGCGAGGCCGAGGCGCTGGAGCTGATCCGCGAGCGGCTGCAGGCCAGCGTCGCCTTGCGGCTGCGCAGCGATGTCGAGGTCGGAGTCTATCTCAGCGGCGGCGTCGATTCCGCGATCACCGCGCTGCTGGCGCAACGCGAAAGCCGGCACAGGCTGTCCACCTTCTCGGTCGCGTTCGAGGATGCCGCCTTCGACGAATCGCCGCAGCAGCGCGAGATGGCGGATTTTCTCGGCAGCCGGCATCAGGCGCTGACCATCAGCCATGGCGATATTGCCAGCGCCCTGCCCGATGCCGTGTTCCATGCCGAGGTTCCGGCCTTCCGCTGTGCCTTCGTGCCGATGTTCCTGCTGTCGCGCCTGACCCGCGACGCCGGCATCAAGGTGATCCTCAGTGGCGAAGGCGCGGACGAGGCCTTCCTCGGCTACGATCTGTTCAAGGAGGTGCTGCTGCGCCGCGCCTGGAACGATCTGGGCGAGGATGTCCGGCGCGACCGGCTGGGCAGGCTCTACCCGCACCTCACCCATTACGGCCCGCAGGAGATCGCGGCACTCACCGGCCTGTACCAGCAATTCGCCGAGGAGCGGATGCCCGGCCTGTTCTCGCACGAGATGCGCTTCCAGAATGGCCGCTTCGCCACAAGGCTGCTGCGCGAAGCGGGCGATCCGTTCGCCGCGATTTCCCGGCTGGTCGCCGAGGCGCCCGGCTATGCCGGGATGAGCGACATCCACAAGGCGCAATGGCTGGAATACAAGACGCTGCTGGCCGGCTATCTGCTGTCCACCCAAGGCGAGCGGATGAGCCTGGCGCATGGGGTGGAGAATCGCTGCCCCTTCCTCGACCCGGCGGTGGTCGCGGCGGCCAGCGCCACCAATCTGCGCTTCGATGACGGGTTCGAGGAAAAGCGCCTGCTGCGCCGCGCCTTCGCGGACGAGCTGCCCGAATCCATCGTGACCAAGCGCAAATTCCCCTATCGCGCGCCCGACAGCGCCGCCTTCGCCAGCGCCCGCCCGGATTATCTGGAAGCGCTGCTGTCGGAAGCGGAGCTGGCCAAGCTGCCCTTCATCGACGCGAAATTCGCCCGCCGGCTGACCGACAAGGTGCTGAACCGCCCGGCCAGCGAGATCGGCACCAAGGAAGACCAGTGCTTCGTCTTCCTGCTGTCCATCGCCCTGCTGCACCGCTTCTTCGTCCAGCGCGAAGGCGCCGGGCTGACCCGCGTGACGCCGCCACCGATGCGCACCGTCGATCTGCGCGGCAAGCCGCTGGCGGCCTAAAAACCTAGACTTCCCAGGGGAACTTCATCTCGCTCACATAGCGGCGGATGTTCCGCTGCACCTCGGGGTCGGCGAACATCTCGCGGTTCGCGGCCAGTGCGGCGTCGCGGCCACGCGCCAGACTATCGTCGGTCGCCGCGCGGTGCGCCTTGTAGCGCGCGATGGCCGGCCGGCCGAGATGGCGCAGCCGCTGCAGATGCCGGCGCAGCAGCGCCTCCGCCTCGTCGCCCAGCGCATCGACCAGCCCCCAGCTGGCAGCCTCCTCGGCGGGCAGCGGGCGCGTCATCAGCGTCATGTAATGCGCCTTCTGCGCGCCGATGCGCCGCGCAAGGAAGGGCAGCACGCAGGCCGGGAACAGGCCGAACAGCATCTCCGACAGGCCGAAGCTGGCGCTGCGGTCGGCCAGCACGATGTCGCAAGCGGCGGCAAGGCCGACACCCCCGGCATTGGCGCGCCCGCGTACCAGCGCCACGCTGACGAACGGGCCTTCCGCCAGCCGCCGCCAGAGATCGTAGAGCGCTGCCGGGTCGAGCGTCTCGCCCGAGGCCGTGGCCTCGAAATCGCCGCCGGCGCAGAAGCTGTCGCCCGATCCTTCGAGGACCAGGATCGTCGCCCCCTCCGCTTCGCAGCGTGTCAGCGCCGCGCCGAGATCCGCCACCATGCCGGCATTGATCGCATTGCCGGCCTCCGGCCGGTCGAGGCGCAGGCGGGCGATGCCCTTGTCGATCTCCAGCCGAACCGTCTCGCCGTTCATGCGTCCCCCTTTACGACAAGCGCCGTATCCACCCCGCCGAAGCCGAAGGAGAGTTTCAGCGCCGTGCGGATTGTGCGTTCTTCCGGTGCGCCGCGCACGAAGCCCATCGACGGGTCCAGCGGGTTGTCGAGATGTCGGGTCGGGTGCAGCCTTCCGTCGCGCATCTGGATCAGCACCGCCGCCAGTTCCACCGCGCCCGCCGAGGCCAGCCCATGGCCGATCAGCGATTTGGTGGCGTTGATGCGGGCGTGCCCCAGCCCCGCCGCGCGAAGCGCCGCCAGCTCGGTCTCGTCGCCCAGCGGCGTGCCGGTGGCATGCGCGTTCACATAGTCGATATCGCTGGCTTCCAGCCCGGCCATCGCCAGCCCCGCGCGGATCGCCGCCAGCTCGCCTTCCAGGGAGGGTTCCGGCCCGCGATTGCCGCTGGCGAGGTGCGCCCAGCCGGTCAGCCTGCCGTACTGGCCCGCCGGTGCGGCATCCGCCCGGCACAGCACCAGCGCAGCCGTGGATTCGCCATAGACGAAGCCGGCATGGTCGCGGTCGAAGGGCCGGCAGACCTCGGCCAGCGCGCCCAGCGCCCGGAAGCCCTGAAGATCGAGGCAGGAGACATCCTGCAGCGCCCCCAGCGCGATGCAGGCATCGACCCGGCCGCTGCGCACCGCCTCCGCCGCCTGGATCACCGCGACCGCGCCGCTGGCGGACGCGCCGCCGACGCTCATCGTGAAGCCGCGGATCGGCCAGGTCGCCGCGCACAGCCCGGCAATATCGGTATCGAGGAACATATGGCCATGGCGCGGCGGCCAGTAGGCCATGCGGCCGGCATAGTCGCGCTGCGCCAGCATCTGCTCGCGCGCCATCAGAGTGCTGCCGCCGACCACCAGCCCAATCCGTGAAGGATCGAGAGTGTCCAGCCCGGCTTCCCGCCAGGCCTCGTCCAGCACGGCGATGGCGGCACGGCCCGGCAGGCCCGCCGTCCTGGCAATGCGGGCCGGCAGCAGGTCTGGCGGCTCCGGCAGTTCCAGGCCGATGAAGGCGGAACTGCCATCCGGCAATTGCCGCCCGTCCCGGCATAGCGGGCCGATGGCCGGCGCCTCCCCGAACAGGGCGGCGCGCAGGGCATCCTTGCCATAGCCCCGGCCGGCGGCGACACCGATGCCGGCAATAACGATGGAAACTGGATTAGCCTGCGTGCTTGGCATGCAGCAGATCGGCCAGCTCGCCGATGTTGCGCGGCCCGTGCAGCTGCACCATCGGGATGTCGAGGCCGAGTTCCTCCAGCGTCGCCAGCACGATCTCGCTGCGCTCGATGGAATCGAGGCCAAGATCGGCCATCGCATCCGCGCGCCCGATCGGATGGGTCGCCAGATCCGGCACCACGGTGCGGATCTGCGCGACGATGATGGTGAGGATGCTGTCGCTGTCCAAGTCCTGGCCCTTCCGTCCTAAATCCAGTCGTAGAGCCGGTGATAGCCCTCGATGGCGCGCAGGACAAGCCGCTGGCTGCCTAACGCACGGTTCTCATAGGCCTGCCAGGCGCCCGGCACGATGTCGCGGTCCGGCACCGCGTCGCGCATGCCGAAGCGCAGCGCGGCATTGCCGCGCAGCAGCCGCTCATATTCCTCGATGGACAGGCGGTGGCGGGAATCCATCGCCGCATCGATGCCCATCGCGCGAATCCGGTTCTGGCCCTCAGCCGTCGCCACGCCGCTGTAGAATTCCGAACAGCAGCCGGAGCCGTAGGAGAAGAAGCCGATGCGCTGCGGATTGCTGAAATCGCCTGTCGCCAGCGTGCCGGCCAGCCCGAGGAAGACCGACGCACCCGCCGTGTTGCCGACACGCTGGCCATAGGCCAGGCTGCCCGCCATGCGGCGCTGGAAATCCGCCTCGATCTCCGGCGGCGGGGTCTTGTAGAGCTTGCGCATCAGGTGCCGGTGCGCGCCCTTCACCATGCCGCCGAACGGCGTGTGGAAGCACAGATAGCCGAAACTCTCGCGGAAATCCGCGCCCTCGACCCGGCGGGCGTAATCCTTATAGGCCTTCTCGCAGCAATCGAGATAGGCCATCAGCGACAGATCGGCGTCGCCGGCTTCCGTATCCGGGCCGGGGCGGCAGGTATCCATCACCTCGAAGCCGTGATTTCCATAGGCGCCGGGATCGATGGCCAGCAGATGCGGCGTGTCGCTGACCAGCAGCGCCACCGCGCCGGAGCCGGAGCTGGGCTCGGAATAGGCCCATTCCTGGATCGCCGCTTCGTCGGCCAGCGCGAAGCGCGAGATGTCGGTCGCCACCACCAGCGCCTTGGCGCCGGGCGAAGTCTGCGACAGCACGAAATTCACCGCCATCTGCAGCCCGGCGGTGCCGGAGTAGCAGGCCTGCTTGATCTCGAACAGGCGGCAATTGCCCGGCAGCCCCAGATAATGATGGATATAGGTGCTCATCGACTTGCCGAAATCGATGCCCGATTCGGTGCAGGCCACCACCATCTCGATGCGGTCCCGCTCCGCCGGGTCCAGACGGTCGAGCAGCGGCTTCGCGGCATTGACGGCATAGCTGACGGGGTCCTCATAGGGCAGCGCCACCGTCTTCTCGCGCATCAGCAGATTCTCGAAGCGCGGCATGTCCAGCCCGCGATGCACGCACAGCTCGCGCACATCCAGGCTGGCGGCACCGGCATAGACATTCAGCGCCTCGATCCCGACTGTTCCGCTCACGCTGCGTCTCCAAGTGTCACGGGTAATGTAGCAAGGCCGCGCGCGTTCAGCCGGTCGAGCCGCCATTCCGGCTCGCCCGCCAGTTCCATATGCGGGTAGCGGTCCAGCAGGCTGTTGAAGGCGATGCGGCCTTCCAGCCGGGCCAGCGGCGCGCCGATGCAGACATGCGCGCCACCGCCGAAGGTCAGATGCGCGTTCGGCCGCCGCCCGACATCGAACTCGTCCGGCTGCTCGAACCGGCGCGGGTCGCGGTTGGTCGCGCCGATCAGCCCGATCACCGGCGCACCGGCGGGAATCACGGTCTCGCCCACCGGATAATCGTCGATGGCGACGCGCAGGATCATGTTGCCGCCCGGCTCGCAGCGCATGAATTCCTCCAGCGCCGGGCGAATCAGCGCCGGGTCGGCGCGCAGCCGCGCCATCTGGTCCGGGTGGCGCAGCAGCAGCATGAGGCCGTTACCGACCAGCGTCACTGTCGTCTCATGCCCAGCGACCAGCATGGAGACGAGGTTGGTCAGCATCTCCTCCTCATCGGTGGTGCCGCTGTCATGCGCGCGGATCGCCAGATCCATCAGGCTGTCGCCGGGCCGCTTGCGCCGCTCGGCGATATGGCTGCGCAGGAAATCCTTGAACTCGGTCAGCGCGTCCAGCGCCTCCTGCTTCTGCTCCGGCGTCATCAAGATGTCGCCGATACGGATCAGCGAGGCGCTCCAGCGCGCGATGGTCTGGTCCAGGCTCTGCGGCATGTCGAACAGATTGCACAGCACGCGCAACGGCATCGGCCCGGCGAAGCCGTCGATCATGTTCACCGTACCGCTCTGCGGCAACGCGTCCAGCAGCCGGGCGGCCTCCGCCTCGATCATCGCTTCCAGCGCCGTCATCGTCTGGGCGCGGAAGGCCGGTTCGTACACGCCGCGCATGCGGCCATGGTCGGGCGGGTTGGCGTTGATCATCTGCGGCTGGAAATCGCCGAACAGCCGGTAGCCGACCGGATCGTTCTCGCGATAGGCCTCGTCGAACCAGCCGCCGCGCCACAGGCGGGTGTCGCGCCCCATCTCCGGCGCCTTCAGGATGCGCGAGAATTCCTCGTGGCCGAGGACGAAATAGATGCCGCTCGCCGCATCGAAATGCACCGGCCCCTGCTCGCGGATCCGGTGCAATGCCGGATAGGGATTCTCCAGGAAATCCCGGCTGGTCAACAGCCCCCACCAGTCGATGGCGCCGGTCTCCTCCATGCTCACCGCTTTCCCCCAATCGGGCCTCTGGTCGCATAGATATGGAACACCGGAGCGCCGCCCTCAGACAGCGGATGGCCGCCGATGCTGGTGCGGTAGCCGCGCCGGACGAGATCGGCCTCGATGATCTCGGTCTCTTCGCGGCCGAGATGCACCTCGACCAGCAGCTGGCGGATTTTCGGCCAGTCGGAGTCGGCGATGCCGGCCAGCACCTCCTTCTCCGCCCCTTCGGTGTCGATCTTCAACAGATCGATGGTCTCCAGCCCGCGACTGGCCAACTGGTTGGACAGCGTGTCGATCTCGGCGGTCACGCTCTCGCGGCGGAACAGCGTATCCAGGAAATCGGCTTCTTCCATCCGTTCCGTGGTGCCGATGCGCTCGACGATCTCGCGCACCGCCTCGGATGCACCGCTGCCCGCAAGGACCTCCCGCAGCCCGGCGGACAGCTTCTCGCCAACCGCGCGGTTCGCCGTGGACAGCGCGGAGATGCCGGGGAAATAGTCGAATTCCAGCGTGCCCGGCTGCCGCCCCAGCCCCAGCGCAATCGCCTCCGCCGGCGGCGTCAGCGCGGCGGCATTGCCGGCCAGCGCCGCGAAGGCGGCCGGCATCGGCTCATAGGCGAAGATGCGGCCTTGCGCGCAATGATCGCGCAGATAGATCGCGAACAGCCCGATATTCGCCCCGACATCGAAATAGATGCCATCCGCCGGCAGGTCGATGCCATGCGCGGCGAAATCCTCGGAGAAGATTTCATGGACCGAGAAATCCACCTCATAGGGGTTCACGCACAGGATGGTGCGCCCGTCAGGAAGGGCTGTCGTCGTCGTCACGCTCAAAGGATGTCTCCCGCCGAAAATTCCCCGGAACGCTATCATGCGGAGACGTCGCGGCAAGGGAAACCTATATGCGGTTTGCCTAACCCTGCCGCAGCATCAAGGCGGGCGGCCGAGCGAACGCCCGGTTCAGGGCGGCGAGGCCGGCCAGCGCCATGACCGCGACCGCCCCGGCGAGCCAGACCAGCGCGCTGCCCAGCGCCGGCCGGAAGTCGAGCCAGCCGCCGATTGCCGCCCAGGCGGCGAGATTGCCGAGCAGCAGCGCCGCCAGCCCGGCGGTCGCCGCGATCAGCCCATATTCCAGCAGGGTGGCCGCCGCAAGCTGCCGGCGCGTCGCGCCCAGCATCTTCAGCAGCACCGCCTCGCGCGCCCGCCGGCGCTGCCCGGCCAGCACCGCACCGGCCAGCACCAGCAGCGCGGCAAAGCCGCTGGCCGCCGCGAGGGCCGTCATCACCTGCCCGCCGCGCGCCGCCACCCCCGCCAGGAAATCGATAACCTCCGCGACCTCAATCGTCGGCGATTCGGGGAAGGCGTCGGCGAGTGCCGCCCGCACTGCCTCCAGCGCCGCCGCATCCCGCAGCCAGAGCGCGGCGATCTCGCGGTGCGGCGGCGGATCGGCGGGCGGCGACAGCAGGATCGGAAAATCGAGGCCGAGACCCGCCCAGTCCACCCGGCGCAGATTGGCGATCCTCCCTTCCAGCGGTTCGCCCAGCACATTCAGCGTCAGAAGGTCGCCGACCGTGACGCCCAGCTTTTCCGCCACCCGCGCATCCACCGACAGCAGCGGCGGACCTTTATAATCCGCCGGCCACCAATCACCGGCCACGAGGCCGCCCGCTGGCGGATCGGCCCGCCAGGACAGCCCGCGGTCGCCCCGGACGACGAAGCCGATTTCCGCCGGGATGCGCAAATCGGCGACCGGCACGCCCTCGACCCGGTCCAGCCGTCCATGCAGGAAGGGTGCGCGGGACCAGCGGGCCAGCGCGGGCTGCGCCGCCATCAGCGCCTCGAAGCGTGCGGCCTCCTCCGGCGGCAGGTTTAGCAGGATCAGGTCGGGCGCCGTCGCCGGCAAATTATCGCGCAGATGTACCGCCGCATTGTCCCGCACCGACGTCACCGCCACCAGCAGCGTCAG
>Ga0114898_1000822_pt1 | contig 21073 bp, 16 predicted proteins | sample Malvired_Geostar_FD_83496 | JGI IMG/M metagenome (GOLD analysis project Ga0114898, IMG submission 83496) | Marine viral communities from the Global Malaspina Expedition - Malaspina viral metaG DeepMed_Geostar | ecosystem: Environmental > Aquatic > Marine > Oceanic | place: Mediterranean Sea... | reverse complement strand
GCCGCTGGTGGTGCGGGTGCTGGTGCTGGTGCGGGTGCTGCTGGTGCGGGTGCTGCTAGTTTAGCGAGGGGTTATGTTCCCGGCTTCAAAAACGGTCGAGGCGTTAAGATTGATGAAGAGCTTCTTGTTGCTAAACCCAAGGGTAAAGACAGGTTCTTGGGCATGTTTGACCGCGATGAAGCTATTATACCAGCAGATAAAACCAAGAAATTCGGTGGTGTTATCGACGGTATGGTTAACGGGTTTGCCGAAGGGTTTCAGCCAAGAGGGGGTGTTCAAATAGGCGGAACATCTGGAGATGCGGAAGTTGCAAAAGAAGTAAAAGAAACAGCAGCAAAATCGGATGAGATGGCTAAAAACATCCTCAAAGAAGTTAAATTGCAAACAAAAGAGCTGGTTAAAACAAATAAGATTTTAGGCAGTGTTATTAATAAGAACATAATGTTTACTAACCGAATCCTTGAGATGTCTGTTGTGCAACATCTTGCTAGCGTAGGAGGGTTGTTGGGAGGACTGCTTGCCGCAACTACCGGAATGGCTGTTAATATGGGCAAAGGGTTAACTGGTAGTCAAATCTTGTCGGGCGGTGTTGACGTGAAGGATGTTAAGGGTCTTGCTTCTGGTGGTAACGTAGATAGTAGTGCTCCGCTGTTTAAGCCTAGAGGTTCAGACACGATACCCGCCATGCTTTCACCCGGAGAGTTTGTTGTTAACAAAAAATCCGCCCAGAAAAATTCGGGTGTTCTTAAAGCTATTAACAGTGGTGTTTCTTACTTGGCTGAAGGAACTAGTTCCTACCCACCCGCTATCGAAAGAATAATTAAGAAAAAATTCGCTGGGCAGGCGTTAACAGCAGATGAGATTGATGCTTATGAGACTTACACGTCAAATATGGCTGGTACAGGCCCACCCGCTGCGGTAAATGACCCTATAGCTAACTTGGGTTTGAAGCAAGAGCTTTTTAAGGAGCGAATCGTAAGAAAGGGTGGCGAGAGAGTAAATATTGGTAGTGCTCCCGCATCTATGCTGTCGGGCATGGGTAAAGGTATGCACTTTCCTCTCGCCATGTACGAATTTAATAGTCTTGCGAGTATGGACCCAGCTATACAAACATGGGCCTTTCCGGGTGGTGTCTTCCCAAAAGGGGCGTGGCTCGGCGGCATTCCGGTGGAGCAACAACTAGGAAGCTCCCGCTGGTTAGTTAATAAGATGATAAATTTAGCTAATGGTGTTCCACAATTCGAGGAAGAGGTTAAAGACTCTAAAAAAGGCTTGGCTGCGGTTAATGGACAGTTCGAAATGTTCGACTACGTTGAAATGATAGGGCAAAGAAATGAGACATATAAAGACGCCGCGCTTGGACTAGCCAACAATAAGCTTAGAGCATTTCAAAGAATATTTGGCGAGGATGCAAGCCAAATCAGCAAGCATATCAAGGAACGGTTGACGTTGACGACTCATGGGGCAAAGCCCGATTGGGGCACTATGGGACATACTACACCTACTGGGGCTCCACCTATGTATGGAGGTCTCGCCGCAGAAGCTTTGACCCAACTATATCCCCAACTGGAAAAAGTTCTCGGCTCCGATGGGGAAGAGCAGACTAACATGGTTAGAAATTTTGCCGGAGCATTTCACGCAATGCTTGGTGATAAATTGTCTGCAATCCAAACCCCCAAAAAGAGTCCCATGCAAGGGATTGCTACAAAGTCGTGGAAGGAAGTTATGGGGGAAAGACGTGCCAAGTTCGCAACCGGCGCTTTTGTAACTCCGGGGTTAGACCCTTATAGAAATCAAGCGATGACATCTGAGTTTCTAGGCTCTGTCGGCGGCATTAAAGGTTACAAGATGCAAGGTAAGAACATGGGGGATTTGATTGGTGGGCACGCTGAGGAAATAGCAAATGAATATATAACGCTATCCAAAGACTTGAAGGATACATATAAGCCTAGCTGGACTAGGCAGAATCAAGGGCAAGGCACGTTCTGGGAACATGACGAAAAAGCGATAAATAATTTGTATCTCGATGCGTTGGCAAACAAAGACAACATGCTTAAAGGTTTGAGTGGATGGGAAAATTACGGAAAAGACGCTCAGAAAATACCTACAGAGCCTCCTGAACACTTGATGAAAAAGCTGGATGACCCCAACTTTAAAGGGTCGAGCTCGACAATGAAAGAGCAGATAGAGGGTTTAAAAAAGCTTCGGGAATGGGGCGGCAACATGCAAACTGTTGCGGAAATTAAAGAGCTTTATGGGTTTACTGGGGCGACAATAGACACTACTGACGCAGATGGAAAAGAAGTGACTGCCGACGCTTTTGCTATGGCTGAGTTAAAAGCTAAGTTTGCCGCGAAAGTTAAAAGGGATATTGAGGCAAAAGAAAGAGGGGCGAGGTTGCAGAAGAGGGCAGATAAAGCCACCGAGATGCGAAAAGAACACGGCCCTATTGACTTAATTAGAACCGATAAGTTTGCCAGAGCTATTTTTGCCAGAGTTAAAACTACGGGATTAGGTAATACTCGCACTGAGGCCAAATTAGGTGCAGTCGAAGGAGCAAGCAGGATTGGTGATATGGCTGGGCCAGACCAAGTTAAGGATTTCTTGCCTTCAACATATGGTGTGATTACCTCATTAAACGAAATGGCTGATGCTGGAGCTGTTGCAGATGCAGGAGCTGGTAATATTGGCTTTAATCTTGAGGGATTATTGGACGTTTATGGAGAAGCAACCGTAACAAGGCTTGGGGGTTTAATTAATGACGCACAGCTTGGTATGGCCGGAGAAGGCATTGGTGCTCGCTGGTGGGCTGCTTTAATACCTGAAGCAAAAAGAGACTTCCCACACTTAATTAATACATCAAAAGACCTGTTAACCACAATAGCCGCCGGAAATCTCCCAGAAGGATTTGATGGAATAAAAGATGGCTTACAGGCAAAAGCTAAGCTGGCTAAAGCGGATGCTGATGAAACACAGAAGCGTTTGATGACACCAGAAGGGCCATGGAGCTTTGCGGGTCTTAACAAGTTCCAATTCAAAAATCTTTCCCGTGGTGAAAAGAAGCACTTCCTGCAACAGTGGAAAAATTACCAAAAAAACAAGATTGTTCAGGATAAGCAAGCACAAAGAAATAGGGAGCTGTCGGGAGAAGTTGCAATAGAGGAGGGTATGGGTATCGAGGATACCGGACTCGGTGGTAGCTTAGGAGTGGAGCAGTTTAGAAAAACGGCAGAACGTCTTGGTATTCCTATTGCTCTTTATATGCATAGAAGAGCGCATGCCGCAGGGGGTAAGGTTAAGTTTGGCGGTAAGACTAGACCAATAACTCTTGACGGACTTACGTGGAATGACTATCTCCAAAAGAGAACCGATGGGGGAGATTTAGATGAGGGAACGTGGGCAGCAATTCGGGAGCAGCTGCAAGCCACAATACCGGGCACTGGTCTAGTAAACCTCGATATAGGACCGGGCGGTGGTCGTGTTCTATGGCAAATTTTAGAAGAAGGTTTAATCCAACGTTTACAGCATAGGGGTGTTTTCAGTCGGTTTTCAGATGCTTATTCTATGGTGCAGTCGCAAGCGGCAGCAGAAAAAGCCGCTGCCCAAGCAAACGCACAAAAGCCAGAGGGCATGACTCAGGAAGAGTGGATTAGGCAAAAGGGAGAAACCGCTGGGGCGACAGGAATGTCGGGAGAAGCATTCGGGGGTGACGCCGAAAACGCACCCGGTATGCACGAACAGGGGACTATCCGTGACGAGCCGGAAAAAGGGTTCCGTAGTGGCCAGTCAGGCCCGGCATTCTTCCGAAATGCTGGTGGGCCAATTTATGGAGCCGGTGGTATTGATAATGTTCCGGCCATGTTGACCTCTGGAGAGTATGTCATACGAAAAGGTGTTGTAGATAAGATGGGGCTTGGATTCTTCAACTCCCTTAATGCTGGTGGGGGGGCGCAAATGTCGGGTGGTGTTCCTCACTTCCGACGAGGCGGTAAAGCTGATTTTAGTAACCTGATTCCCATGTTCAATGATTCTATAAAAGCTTTGGGTTTGGGCTTAGGAAACTTCCTCACAGAGTGGAAAAAGTCATTAGCAAACATGCCACACGCAAATGGTGCAGATGGTAACGGTGGTAACGGTGGTAATGGTGGTAACGGTGGTAATGGTGGTAACGGTGTTAATGCGGAACTGTTCTCCATAGCATCAGCAGGCTTTACAGCTTCAGTAGACTTTTTTAGTCAGTTTGCTGCGCCACTAACTGAAGCCATGAATAGATTAGCGGACTCGACCATCACTCTAGAAATACCACAAGTTATTAATGTTAACCTTATCGGTGCTGATGCTATTAGTAACTTGCAAGCAGGACTAAATGACTGGTTAATAACCACTATACAGACTACATTGGGTACGTACAAAGTTGGTCCCGGTGGTAAAATCATACCGGAGAACCAGTAATGGCAACACTAACAGGCTCCATATCATTATCTGCTAGCATTAACTTAGGCGATGTTTCCATATCCTTTAATGGACCCGCTATCGGTGGGCACGCTATTGGCGAAGCCCCCATCTCTTCTGAGGTATCCACAACCCAAGTTACCACTAGCGGTCTTTATGGTCGTTTAGCTAAAAGCATTGCGGCTGCCCCATCAGCTAGCGCAACTCTGGCGTCCGATAGCGAAATTAGAAAATATAAGCTAGGTGCTACTAGCATACAGGGTCCTGCCACCTTGAGCACAATAGGTCGAATGGGGCTACGGGGGCAAAGTCATGGACACCAAGGACTAGGGATAAGCGCAACCCTTACGGCGTCTATTCGGGGGCCAATACACGGAGAGGCTCATTTACAAGCAAGAGTTGGGCTGTTTGAAGCCATAAGGGCGTTTGTTGACTTACAGGCTTCTGCAACCTTAGTTTCTGATGTACAGGTTACTATTTTTGAGGTTGGTTCGGTTGATTTGGATGTAACCGCCACTCTGTCTGGAGAAGGAGCTGTTCAGAGTGTGATGCGGGTTCACTTGAGTCCCTTTGCTAATCTATCAGCTTCTTCTATTGTAAAGCTAGACCTTCCATATGGAACTCTCTACCCAAGTGGGCTGGGGCTATTTGTGCAAGGTGGAATTGACAATCAAACCACGTTGTTTATGCAAGGACCTATACCAAACTCATTTGATTCAGCTATGCCAGAGGAGGGGGGAAGCCAAGACCATAGGCCCGCACCGATATTATTCATTGATGGTAAAGGGGCTATAATTGATGATGATGGCACGGAATTATTCCTACAAAATATTGCGCCTGTCGAAGGCTCTCCAAACACAAGCATGAATTTGCATATGGCTGGACGTAATTTTACTCCGGCCTACAATTCTGCCACTCTGTTCATTGAAAACGGATTTAAGTTTATTGAAACTGGATTTATAGGACGGCTTCCTGAAGTTCCTTTATTCATAAAGGCTGACAGCAGCACGACTATGGACCCGGTAACTATGAATTTATTTATAGGACCTTCAAAAGCTCCTGTTTGGGACATGCCACTATTTATACAAACAGCTGGTCCTGTTAGCGGGGTTCCAACTTTATATATCAATGGCTTAAATTATACTAACCCGGATATAGATTTATATTTACGTGGACCTTTTGACGAAACTACAAAAAATACCAACTTGCATATACAAGGATATTAATTATGCTTCAATACACCCACACAGATGTTAATAGCGAAAAACCGGTTCGCTTAATACCAGCACCTTTCGTTGCTATTTCAAGAGAGCAACACAGAGAAGGAAGCGGAGAAATAGTTGGGTATACTTACATTATTACTCTTACTGGAAGAATCCTTCCTTACAAGGGAAATCCGTCGCCAGCAGGTGCGTGGGAAACTTCAGAGTCTTGGATATCTACCGAGCACTCTGGCGACGACCCGCTTACTGATATGTCAGCTGATGCAGGTTTTTCAACCCCTAAGCATATGGAAGCGTTACTGAAAAAAGAAAAGGCTATTAGGGAAGCGTTTTCTTTTGATGGTGGATTGCTAGAAATTATATCTCCCGGCAGCGCTCCCGGCCTTGATAATACTATTAAGTGTCGCCCTAGAGTAACATCCGTAGAGTTTGCGGGCGGTCAGTATGTTGGAGCTAATGATTATACTATTACGCTAGAGGCAGACTTTATTTATGGACTGGGTGATGCTAGCACAGCCAGAAATTCTACTCCCGGTATTAAATTTAATATTAAAACTGCTAGTGAAGATTGGAGTATAGAAGAAGACGATGAGTTCTTCTGGCTTTCTGACACTTTGGAAATGACTAGTGGAGAAAGAACCGCAGCTTACAGGATAACTAGAAACATAAGCGCAACTGGGCAAGCGGTGTTTTCAACAAAGGTTGCTGGTAGTGCTTATGATGACACGCCGCATCATAAAGATGATGATGGGGACGATGAAGCTGGACCCTTCGATACTAGTGTGGGTGGAGCTGCGTGGCAGCAGGCTAGAGGGTATGTCTTAGACATGGCTAATAACTCATCTGCCGACAGCTTCTTCCAGAGAGGTGGTCGTTTAGTTGGGCAAGAGTATGAATCTGGAGCTATGCAGGATGATGATAATGACTATTATAAATTATCACACCTTAGAAAACATAAGCCTGACCATAAGTTAGAAAAGACTAATGGTGCTACTCTAGATGCCGAAGGCAATCCCCCATTTAATCCTCTAGATGCGGGTGGTGTTTTTCAGCCGGATGGCAACTTATTTCAGGATACGATTCAAGGGGTCGATGATGACGGAGCTGCGGTTACGCTTCAAAACTGGCGCATTTATAATTACGTAAGAACGCAAAACGTGGATGAAAAGGGCGGTACTTTTTCTATTGCTGAAAACTTTATTATTTTAAACGCAGGAAGTGTGTATTCTTCTCCGTTTACAAGAGGTGCTCCAGCTATTGAGACGATAGATATAAGTGTAGACGAGGGGGTGGAGACCGGTCAAGAAATTACAGTTAATATGAATGGTACTATACGGGGATTGGATACAGGCCGATATCAGACTAGAACTGGGGATACCTCGGCTGCGGGAAGCGATGCGTTTGATAATGCTGTTGCGTATTTCAACTATATAAATGATAATACTAAGATGCGTACAAGGGTTCAAAATTTGAGCGGGATTGATGAAGATGTATATGGAAAACTGAATCTAGTCCCTGTTTCAAAAAATATTACCAAAAGCCCCAAAGATGGCAGTGTTACTTATTCCTTTTCTTACAATAATAGAATTGACCCCTGTTTATCAGGAGCTATTAGTGAGACCATTGATGTTAATGATACTATGCCGGGAATGATTGTTGCAATTACTCCTACTATTGGTAGATTTAAAGGACCTGTTTTGCAATACTTAGGTGCTAGAACAGAAAACAAAAGAAGCCTTAGTATTAATGCTGTATTTAATGTAGATTTAACAAGAACATACCATACGGTCATTGGAACGGACATCCCAATACTAGATGATGATGGTGAAAAAATTGATATTACAACACAAGTTTTTTGTAGCGGGCTAAGACCTCCTGCTGCTAATTTAACTGCTGCTAGAGCGTTAGCGCAAGAAGTAAGACCAGTTGAATATGATACAGACCCCGCTAGCCCAACATTTGAAGAAAAGCTTTTGACGATATTTGACCTTGGAGAAAGTCAAAGCTGGAATCCTAGAAATGGGTCATATACCTACAACATTGAGTGGGTGTATGAAGATAAAGAACTAGGCGACCCATGTTAATAAATAAAGAGAAAGTTTAATGGCAACAGTCAACGACGGCAATATTTTATATTTCTTTAATAGAACTAAAGACGGTACTATCTTTAAGACCCGTTTTCGTGACCCCGTGGAAATGAAAATCAGGTATGAAGAATCGTTTGATGACGATGGAAATATAAAGGAGTTTAAAAAATCGGGCTTTGGGGTTCCTAAAGGCGAGCCTTATCTTAAGCCTGATGAATTAGGTCATAATTTAAAGGATAGTAAGGGGGAATATTTAAAAAAAATAAACCCAGAAACCGGGGATTGCGAATACATATATTCCGGGGCTTGCGTTGCTGATTTTAGCACTTCTCTGGGGTGGTCGGGCTCTGCTTCTAGTCTTAATATTACTATCATAGAAGAAGATGATTGGCATACTCCTCTTGTTTTTCCAAAAATGGGAACACCCCACCATTTTCAAGCTGGTGATTTTACATTCAACGGTCTCTTAAAAAGTGTTACTCGCAACGAAAGCGCTAGTGGCGGTATCAAATATAGTGTAGTTTTAGAGTCTCCTAACGCTTTGCTAGACGGAGCACCAATTCTTACTGATGTATATTCTGTTGATTTGGGTAAGGCGGCTGGGCAGCATGGGCAGTCTAATTATCCTTATGTTAATTTTGGTGACTCTACAAACAATCCACATTTAAGAGATAAATATTTATTTAATATAGTCCCAAATCTTTTAAATGTCTTCAAGTTATACGAATCTCCCGGTCATTCGTTTGGTAATCCTAGTAGAGCGGGAGGGACGGTTACTACTGGGTTTGGGGCAGCTTGGAATAATTCGCAGGGTATGAGATGGGTAGACATTCTTTGGGGTTTAACATATTTACTAGGAGGCCACCTTGTAAAGAGTAACGACCAAAATGACCCACAAGCAATTTATCAACAATGGCCCGGTCTGTTTACTGGAGATTTAGACCCGCCTTTTGATGGGGCTGTTCAAGGAATAGTGAATGGAGTACCCATTATTACTGGGTCAGACCCCTACACCGCCATAGGTGGCGGGCTATATTACGGGGACTATACATATACAGTCGATTTTACTGAGTTGGCAAATTTATCTTCTACGCTTGGTGATGGTATATTGCCAGATGATTATCGCACCAACGGACCCACAACTATAATGGGGCTTGTACAAGATTTGTGTGATGCAGCAAGTGCAGACTTTTTTATTGAGCTTCAAGATGATTTATATACTATAAAAATAAAGACTATAACTAGAGTTGCACAGCCAGAATTAGGAACTATTGAGTCATATGTGCAATATGGCAAAACTTTAAAAACTGTTTCGTCCGCTCAAGTTGGAGAAGCTTGGGCTAATAATACCATGGGAAAATTGGTTGTGGGTGACAATCAAACAAGAATGATGCAAGAGACTACCGCTCACCAGATATACGGCTTTTATACTGCTCCGGGCACTGCTGAAAAAGCCAAGCAGCCCTTGATATCAACCGGCGTACAAAACTATCCCGGTATTGGTTCATTCCCTAAATTTGCAATTCAGATTCCTCAAAGCAAGCACTTTCCAGTGGGCTCTTATTACATATGTGATGAGCTAGAAATGAGATTTGCCGCCACTAAAAAAGACGCATGGGAAAAATTTGTTTCAATATATCATCCCAACAAACTTCCCAGTGAATTAAGACATCCCTCAGTATTAAATCCAGCGTTTATCTTGGGTGGGGCGGTAGCGCCACCAGTGGCCGCTCAGGGTGGCGGTCAACAAGCAGCAAACGCTGCTGGTCAAGTAAACGCAAAAAAATTAAAAGACCATCAAAAACAAATAGATATTATTTATTCTGCCGTGTCTCAAGTTTATAGCTCATTTTATGGGCAAAAATATTTGGTTCCTCTACCATTTTTTCAGGTTAAATTTGAAGACAGCGAGCTGGTTCAGGAATGGGATATTGTAGGTGGAGCATATGACTTTTTTAATAATTCCATAACTAATTTTGTTAATCCCTCCGACGTTAATTTTTACGATAACGCTGGGTTAAAAGTTGCTTATGTTACTTATCCTTATCATACTGGAGTTTATGACTATAGAGGCGTGCAACAAGATAGCTGGGCTATTGAGGGGGATACTGTATATGTAAAGGCAACAGTTGAAGACAAAGTAATATGGCATAACAGCATTCCTCATGCAGTTGTAACAACCCCTCATGTCAAATACGCACCGGGAAAATTTGGTCAAAACAGAAATTTTGGAGATTACGATGGGCTTTTATCTGCTTTTATATTAGGCGGAAAAGTTGACGGAGGCAAGCCTGTCTTTAATGGTCCGGGTGGAACAATGGCGAGGGCGGCTCTTTCTGCCGCTGCCAAGCGACCCGTTTATTTTGCCATACCTCAAAAAAGTACTCGTCATGTTTATGGGCCTTGGATTGGTATTGGCGGTATAGGAAAGTGTCAGTTTGAAGCCGACACCAGTTTAGCCCCACAAAACTTTGGCAACCCTTCAACAATGGCGACGTTTGGTGCTGCCAGAGCAACAGCGGGTCTTAGTTATATGGATACCGATGAACATGGCTCCGTAGAAATTGTTGGATTGCCCTCATATAACTTGGGTACTACGCTGATAAATAATGGTCCATATATTAGTGATATCAATGTCAGTGTGGGTGTGGATAAAATTACAACCAGATATGCTTTTAAAACTTGGGATGTGGATTTTGGAAAGCTAAGCAAGTTTATTCAAAGCAGCGTTATTAAAAATGTTAAGGATGGTATCAAGGCGGCTAAGAATTTTAGGTCCTTATTTGTTGCTCAAAATCTTGGTGGGTTTGGAAAAAATCTAATGCTTACTGCTATAGATGAATGGTTGAAGGGCGATAAAAAAACAAGCCCCGGAACCCCTCATTGGTTTATGTCGGGGCAGGTTTACGAACAGGACGGCAAATACTACCCCTATGTTATTACAGAAACCGCCGACGACCAACAGGTGTGGAGGGGTGTTGAAGAAAACTGGCCCGTAACCGCAGCAGGAAGCTTGGATTGTTTGTTTGTACCGTATGGCACAAGCCTTGGAGAGCCCGGTGGAAGCATGTATGGTTTCACCACGCCAACGGAGGGTGATATTGAGAGCCCCGGCCCGGAATGTCTAACGTCAAAAACTTTAAATCCGTGGCTTGCTGATGGTTCAGCTGATGCACACGGGGCCACTGAGCATTCTTTGGGTGCGGGCATAGTAGGCGAGAGTCATGACGCTATGCCAGAAGATTTAAGTTTTTCTCTCAATAAGTCAGAGGGAACTGATTGTTACGGCGAAGATGTTAGAACTATAGGTTTGAGAGGTCCCATGGTTTTAACTGGTTGGGGGTTTAACGTAGATGGTACTGTTGTTGGAACAAAAACAAACTTTGCCGGTTGGCGGAGTGGTCCAGTTGACCTAGCATGGGATAATTATCGTGGAATTTGGACTCCTTTTCCGCAGATACACTTGGCTACAATGAAAGCGGATATGAAGGCCGAGGATTCAACTGGTGAAGCTATACTAGGTGGGGATGAGGACCAAGTAATTGAGATTCAGAATCACATGAGTGTAGTTGTGTGTAAAGACGACCCCGTTTATGTTTATTATCGCCCAAATTCGGATGAGCCAGAATGGTGGATTTTAGAACAGAAACATCATAAACATGAGCTGGTTTGCGACATTAGCTGTTCGGATGGCGAAATAACGGTTACAAAGCAAGATGTTTACATTCCCATGTGTGAAATAGAAGGTTATAACGATTGCGAATCTGAATCTAGTGAAAGTAGTAGTGGTGGTGGTGTTGATTTATCAGACTCTCATCTGCCGTGTGAAACAGATAGTGACGGATGTATTTGGTGTACTCATCCTAATACTGGGGAGCTATATAAATGGTTCTGTGGAGATGGTAGCGGAACAGGTGAGTAATAATGAGTATAACAACTATTTCTAACTGTGGGTGTTGTGGTGGTAGTCAGTCTCAGTCTGAGGAGGGGTGCGGAGACTGCTGCTGTAAATGGATTTGGTCGATGTCGTTAAGTGATTGGGTGCTGGATGGAGATAATTCTACGTGTCAATCAAGCACCAGCTGCGAGGGTCGGTGTTCTGAGACAACTAAACCAAGGGATGGTATACATTACGAGGGGGCTAGTTTAGAAGATGGAACAATTATAGAAACATTCTGCTGTGAGGATAGACCAGACTGCGATAGTAGTCTTCAGTGCAAATTCAGGTGGGATGAAGAAGTAACTGGTTGGGAGCTACTGCAAGAAGAATCGTGTGACTCAAACCTTCCAGAATCAAGTACTGCGCACACATGTTGTCCTGACCCACCGGAACCGGCATTTTGGCCAGATTTAGGATTTCCTCCATTTGCCAACCATGGAGAAATTAGAGTTACGCCATGTCAGCACCCCGTTGACCCGCAGGGTGGCATTGGAGTTGCGACGGATTGTCATTGTGGATGTAGAGAGAATGTTTTTGCCGAGGGAAGCTAAATAGGAGGATATATGACAGATAAATGTCCTAAGTGTGATACTGAAATAAAGCCGCTTTTGATATTAAGAAAGGGTAAGCTAGAGAGACATTATTCCTGTAACAAGTGTAAAACAGAATTTACTGGAGAAATTACAGAAGCCCCTGCGTCCTTGTTAAAGCATCAGAAGGACAAAAAGGCTTTACCCTCTCTAATGAAGCAAGCCACTAGCTTCGCTAAATCAGCGATTAAGCATGTTAGAAGCGGAATGAAAAATGTTTCGCAAGAAGAAATAGACAAAAGAATCGAAATATGTGGGGGGTGTGAGTTTTTTACCGGGGGAGAAAAACCAAGATGCAGCAAGTGTGGCTGTCATATAAGACTCAAGGCCCGCTGGGAATCCTCGAAATGTCCAATTGATAAATGGTAAATAGTCAAAAAAACGTTACTTTAAGTGTATAATATACAAAGGGTTAATAGGAGATTAAAATGGCCACTTTAAGCTTTTTTGCCGGTGAAGGCTCAAATATAAGTAATTTATCAGGTTCTGGATTGGGTTTCTACGGAAGCACTTTTGGGAACTCTGTGTCTGTAGGTTCGTACCAAGACACCACCTTTGTTACTAATGGTGATGGTAGCGCACAGGGGGTTTCTGCCGATAATGTCAAATTCCTCGATGACGCTAGCGGTATCATATCAAGCGCTTTGGCCGGAACTGGGTTAAAATTTATCCCCAATGTTAAGGCTTCACTCAATGTCCGTTTTACAAACTCTACGGCTGTCAAGACGCAAAATGCTAGACTAAGAATATTCGATAGAGTAAGCTCTGATTATCCTGCTAGTGGCGTTACAACAAAGGTGGCAGAATTAATTCATACAAGTGATTTGCTAACGGTTGAGGGGTCAGGCGATGAGTTTTGGTGGGGTTCTCAGCTTCATGATGGCACAGACGTTCAGGGGTCATTTCAGGGCTCTCCTAATCCAGATATAAGACTACCAATTAATAGTTATACAGTGGGCGGAAGCGGGATTGTCGTTCCGCTATCAGATTCTCCGGGTGCTAGCGGAAATAGTTCTCACAACGGAACAGGAAGCACTGTTACATCTACACAGCACGATTGGTATGTGGCCATTAGCGCCAGTCCAGACTCTATAGGCGAAAAAACAAGATACGGACTATATATTAGTTTAGAGTATCTGTAATAAAAAAGCCCCGGATTGCTCCGAGGCTTTTACAAGATAATAGATGCTTCATAAAGTTGCGATTCAAAATGGAGTCTCTACTACCTCTTCTGTCTTAGTCTGACTAGTTCGTGAAGGCGAGCCTAAAAACTGAACAGTGTTAGCGACAACTGAATGTTTGCTGCGCTTATTGCCTTCTGTGTCTTCCCATTGTTCAAGCTTAATTCTACCAATAACAGCTACATTGCTACCCTTGGAGAGGTATTTATCACATGTCACTGCTTGTCCGTTCCAGCATGTCACATCCATGTAAAGAGTTTCTGGATTTTTAGATTTATTATTGTTAACTGCAATTCTAAAATCACAAACTTGGTCTCCGCTCGGAAGTTCACGAAGGGAGGGGTCTTGTGTAAGATTGCCCATTAAAATTGCCTGATTAAAATTTGCCATAATTTTTTTCCTGTTACTCTAGAGACTTAGTTTTAGAATTCCACTTTACCCAACCACCGTTAGGTAGCCACTCTCCGTCCTTGTCTTTTCTTCTGGGAAACAACGCTCCCCCCTTCTTCGCTTGCCCAAATTCTAGTCTAGCTCCGCAATCGGTGCATCTAATTTCATAATAATCATTGTCGTCCACGGTGCGAACGATAAACCGTAAATTTTCGCTTCCGCATTTGCCACAAACAGATTCTCCAAAAACCTCTTGAAAAGCCGAGAGATTTTTAAATAAATCTTTTTGTGTGTCGCCTTCTATTTCTACGCTGATGCGACCATTGGCAGTTTGATAATTAACTTTCATTTTTTACCTCGTCTGGAATGTCTTGACTACCGTTTTGATATTTGTTAAGGATTCTTATCATTGAAGAAGCTATACTTTTATTGACCTCTTCAATGTCCGAATAACTATTTTCTCCACTGTTTACAAATTTTGCAACATCTAAACCTAATTGTTTACACTTATTTTCTATAAAGTTTTTTTGTTGAACTGTAATCTCTTCTGAAGGGTTCCAGTCACCATCTGTGGTTTTAGAGGAGGTTTTCTCTTTTACAATCTCCACGATGTCTTTTTTTGCTAACTCTTCCGCAGCTAATACTCTCAACTTGAGGGCTTTTCTTAAAGCTCGCCCTTCTGCTCTAGTTGAAGCTGTAGCAACTGGATGAGCACAAAAAAGGTCGTCAGTATTACCATGCCAAACATCAGCTACTTCAGAAAATGTTTTTGGTAGACCGCTATGCATCCAGTCAAAGACAACCCTGTAAACCACCGTAGCTCTTCCCGGCCCATCATTATCTGTAGCAGGAAAAACTTGGGAGGGGCCACTTTCTATGATACCACCTAATAGAAGTTCTGAGACTCTTCTCAAGCCAGCACAAATAGGATTTCCGTCGATTAACTCATTAGGCTTAAAATGAGACATGGCATAATCATGCCATTCATCACTAAGCATCGAAGGAGCGTCTTCTTCAGTAGCTTGTTGATATAACGATTCTTCTGATTCGTTTTCTTCAAAATCAGAATCAAAATCTATATCGTCTGCTGTTCGTTCCGAAATAGTGTCGGCAATTTTTGCGGCGGTTTCTGGACTCATTTTTTTCTTCCCCATATCAAACCTCGAATTCTATATATCTATCCTTCTTTGCTGGGAATTTCTTCTCAACGTCCTGTAAGGCTGACAGAACTGTGTTTAAGGTGTCTCGCTGAGACTTTTTGGAAAGACTCTTTGAGATATTCTTAACCCTTATCATAACAAATCCTGCGCCTAAAATCAATCCCGATTTTTGAATATCTGACCGAATATTTTTTTGTAGGGCTTCTTCGCCCCAAATTGGGAAAAAGTGAGCAGGCCCATCAATTTCAATAGCGACCTTCAATTCGGGGATAAATAAGTCGAGCTCAAACTTGTCATCAATCAAGCCCTTCTTATGAAATAATACGCTGTATCCAGAATTTGTCAAGCTATTAAATAAAAATTTCTCGATTTTTGAGCCTTCCCTGCTTGCCTTTAGTACTGCTTCCGCAGCTTTTTTTCTTAGGTTCTCTTTATCCGATTCAGACATGGACTCCCATTGCTGTCTAGCTTTCTTAGACCTTTCTTCTCTCTCCTCTTCCTCCATATCTTTCCAGTGTTTAGCCATACCCTCGCTAATTTTAATCTTTGATTCTTCGGTCCTTACCTTACCCTTGGTTGGATGAGTATGTCTTCCTTGCTTAATAGCGTTAGATTGTGCTGAAGACTTGCTTCTCATGTTTATATTAAGATATTTTAATGCTCTTAATATCTTATTAGGGTACGTGTTAAGCTCTTCAGCTATATCGTATGTGCTTCTTTTTTCTCTTTTGTAGGCTCGTACAAGTAGTTCTTTATGTTGTTCGGCAAATTTCATTGTGTTATCACCTGCTTTAATTCAGTTATATTAAAATCGTCCACTATTCCACACACTGGTTTATTGCAATAATTTTTAATTGCGGCTGCATGACTGGGGCTTCTGACTATTAAATTCATCGAGGGATGGGAAAAGGCTCGCACAGTTTGAACGTAGTCTCGTCTCTGCTCCAACCCCATTAGATGAGAACGACACCATTCCAAATCCCAAACATAAAAATATTTTTTAGCGGGGCTAACGGACTTTAAAACTTCCATGGCGGTAGCAACGCATGTGGCAACTAAAACACCATCAAAACCCCAAAGCTCTGAACTGTTTAACATGGCAAAATTATTGGGCTTCATTTTTGATGCCTTGTTTTGACTAAACACAACATAATTATCTTCATAATTATTTTCACAACATCTGTTTAAGCTATCAATAAGAAAATACGCAAGCTGAGATGCCGCTAAATTTTTAACCACAAATCCTATTTTCATTATTTTTTCCCGTCCGCTATAACTTTATGATTCATATACCAAGCAATGGTTTTTTGCAGTCCTTCATCAATGTCCGTAGTTTTTAAGTCTAATATTTTTTGCATTTTAGTCGTATCCAACAGTTTCTTCATTTGTCCGTCTGGACGACTGGTATCCCAAGAAATCTGTCCATCATAATCAACGTGTTTTACAATTTTTTCTATTAGGGATTTAATAGTAATTTCTTTACCTGTTCCTATATTTAATGTTTCAAAACTATCGTCGTATTTTTCTAATGATTGTGAAATTGCTTCAGCCGCATCCCTTACATACATAAACTCTCTTTTAGGTTTTCCCGTACCTAAGCATTGCACAAATGGGCTATCATTTATTTTGGATTCTACAACCTTACGTATCAAGGCACCAACCACCTTTGTTCTTTCTAGGTTAAAGGTGTCAAATTCTCCATATAAATTAGTTACGCAAACAGTAACTGCGTTGAGATTGTGTTGTTTTTTATAAGATTCAGCGGCAACTTGGAGTATTCGTTTTGCTATTCCGTGAGATTTAATGGTTGGGTTGGGGGGACCATTCCAAAAATCTTTTTCGTTTAACACTTCCATGCCTGTATCTGGATATGCGCAAGAAGACATAATTGAAACCAATTTTTTAACTTCTGCTATACGACAGGCTTCATAAACATTCAAGCCCATAACTGTATTGGTATATAAGATATGAGCCGGGTTTGCAAGATTAAATTGTATACCACCGTTGTACCCAGCACAATGTATACAGTAATCTGGTTCAACGCTTGTAAAGTATTCAATTACGTTTTGCAAAAGCATTAAGTCTAATCTGTCGTGTGCGACAGAAATAACATTAGCACCCCTGTCTAATAAAGACCTATAAATATGAGAACCAAAGAATCCTTCGCCACCAGTCAATATAACTCGTTTTCCTGATAAATTTATCATTCGTATTGGTGCCTTATTTTAATTAAGGGGGCGGCTTTAATTAATTCTTTTATTCCGTCTTTCATGTTATATACGCATTCAAATCCTTCGTTATTGAGCCGGGAATAATCTACTTCATAATCTCTTTGGTCCAAGTCTTTACCAATTTCAGCGTAGCTAACTATACATCCAGTTTGTTCAGAGATATATTCAGATAATTCTCGCTTAGTCCAGTTAAGATTGTTACTACCAGCGTTGTATACATTATGTTTCATATTACCGATATTTTCCAAGCCAAATATAAAAGCTCTGGACATATCTTTAACATGAATAAATGTCCGTCGAAAATCCGCCTGAAACACAGTAAGGCAGTTATTGGACATAGCTTGGTGAACAAAATCATTCACCAACAAGCAAACCCGTAAAGAAGGACTAACCCCAAAGCCAGTAGCAAACCGAAAGGACACGGTGTTGGGTTTGTCTCTCACCATTTCTTCTGCTATGCGTTTAGTTATCCCGTAGAGCGACACAGCGTTAGACGGCGAGTCTTCGGTACATACACCTTCTACTTGTCCATAAATACTTCCAGTAGACGCAAATACAAGCGGTATATTTTCATCTCTATGTTTCAGCAGGTTTTCAGTTCCCCCAATGTTCACTACTTTGGCCAGTGCGGGCTGAGCTTTGCAGTCAGGAAACCCAACTATGGCTGCTAAGTGTACGATACCATCTACACCCTCCACCATTTTTTCTACACTGTCTTCGTTGGTAACATCACCAGACATGAATTCAAAATTTTGATTTGGAATAAGAGCCATTAAAGGGTCCGTGCCTGTCTTGTGAAAATTATCTACGCATCTTACCTTATATCCTTGCGCCAATAAATCACGACAAAGAACATTGCCAACAAACCCTCCGCCACCAGTAACTAATATTTTTTTCATTTACAGCTCCTCTTTGTACTGTATGATATAATCAGAACATATCGCATAACAATTTTTAATAGTGTTTAGGTCGTGGTATTCTGCTTTCATGCAGATGGTATTTTTGCCTGAAGTTGAGTAGCCGGGATAGCTAAGTATATAATTTTCGCTTGTTATTGTGTAGTGGTCTTCTTGGTGCCAAAAACAGTGTATCTCTTCCTCGTTAATCATAAGATGAAGAGCTGGTAAATTTTTGGCGTGACAAAGAAGCCTCTCGTCTTTAAGAAACTCAATGTCTATAGAATAGGTTGGTTCGTCATGCCCCAAAAACCAATTTCCTCCAATATTCCAGACATCTATTTCAACATCATACCCTAATGCAATCGCTCCCTGAATATATGCGGGCTCGTTTTCTTTTTCTGGTCTTGGTCCGTTTATATTGCCACGATGTGATATCAGTCTCATGCTCTATGCTCCTTGACAAACCGCTCAAGGTCTTCTGGAGTTCCCAATCCCCACATCTCATTGGAATCTATATTAAATGTTTTTATCTTTTTGTTGTCTTGTATTGCTTCATTAAAAACAGGACAAACATAAAACTCGTTATTTACACGAACATCCTTAGAAATCATCTGTTCAGCGTATTTAACATAGTCGCTACCTTTTGCCCAATAATAAATACCTACTGTTGCGTGGTTGCTAATAGGTTTCTTTTCTGCTACTTCAGATACAAAACCCTCATCATTTAATTTAGCAAAGCTCCACTTTGGATGAATGGAATCAAAAGTCAATATTCCCCCATCCACATTGTCGGCTTGCATGGAATAAAGAAATTCGTTGCTGTCCCAATCAACAAACTGGTCAGAATTGGCAGTTAATAAGGGCTCGTCATTGTTAATATATTCTTTAGCAAGCAAGGTTGTGCATGCAGCGCCTTCTGTCATACCATTTACCTGAACAATCTTGCAATTTGGTGTAATAAGATTTAGCAAATATTGAAGATTGTATTTTTCATAGTGCTCCTTTTGAACTATAAATATATGTTCTGCGTCTACATTTAAGTTCTCAACTACCGTTTGTATCATTGGTTTTCCATTTACCTCAATGAGAGGCTTTGGAAATGTGTATCCGGCTTGTTCAAAACGAGAACCAGCTCCAGCCATTGGAATTAAAACCTTCATTCCTCCACCCTGCCACTTAGGCTTGAAAAGCTTTGTTTCGTTTTTAGAATTGGCTTTTTCTATTGCGTTTCTTATATTGATAAGGTTTACATCACTCAGACCTTTTACTCCCAAAACATGACCTCCAGCCTCATGAGCTGCTTTTCGGCCTATATGAGAGTCTTCAATGATAAGGGTTTCTTTGGGGCTAACACCGGCGCGTATCATGGATTTCATGTAAATTTCAGGATGGGGTTTTGAAAAAGAAACATCCTGATTTGAAAAATATTCATCAATCCATTCAATATATCCAGCCTTGACAAGCATCAGTTTTACGCTAGAGCGTATGGAGTTAGATGCGCAATAAACCGTATAGCCTTCTGCCTTAAGTCTTCTTAGAACAGACGCTATTTTAACGTGGTCCGATGAGTGAATCTTTTCTGAAATTATATGATGCGTAGCTTCCTGTTTCTTTTCCCAAATGTAGTCATACTTATCTATTGGTAGGCCACGTTCTTTTGTGAGTTTTGATAGTTTTTTTCTAGTGTCTAAGCCATCAAATTTAGCCAAGTGCTCCTCTCTGCTAATTACATATTCCTCTCCCACTAGGGCAAGGGCTCTGTTAAAAGCTTCATAGTGAAAGTCTCTTGCTTCCACAAGAACACCATCTAAGTCAAACACAACCAGCTTAATCATCTATAATTCCTTTAAGCTTGCTATAGGACACACCCAATTTTCTACGTTTTCTTCTAAATAACCAATTCCCGGTATTAGTTGATTTTCGTCTTTAGGTCTTTTCATAATAGGTTGTCCTTTTATCATTAATAAATAACGACCCATTTCTGAAGCTTTTACCATGTTAAAATTTTCAATCATTATTTCTTTGCTTTTGCTTGTGTCAATTTCAACACCTTTGTGCTGCAAAAAGGATACGCATATTAGCGTTTCTGGTGCTACTTCTGTAAGTTCTGCTACCCCTATATCCTTACCGATTAGGGGTATCTTTTCTTTTGTCTTCTCTCTTGTATTTTTTTTACAGTAGTTTTTAACTTTTTCAAAAGCACCCAGCATGTTGTGTGTAGTTCCGCCAATCACATGGTCAGAAGGATGGAGCTTAGCAACAGAGTCTTTCTGAAAAAGCACGTTGTTAGTAGTTAGCTTTTTATCATTTTTTTTGACTACTTCTGCAAAATAACTAATATCGGAATATATTTCATCAGACCTAGTTTTAATTACATATTTTGTTTTGACTTGATGTAGACCACTTAGCGTAGTAGCTGCTTGGAATGCTATGTTTGAATTATTGTAATAGAGCTTTCCGTTGCTGTCTATATAATCTAAGCTATTGGATGTTGCAAGCAGGACGCTTGTATCATACGCAATCTTATTATCAATTACGCTTATATCGCACGATTCCCAGCACGAAATAACGATATTCTTTACTGTTTTTTGATAATTAGGTATATTACTAAGGCTTACTGCGTTTAAAGGTCCTTGTATTATTACCGTAATATCGTCATGCTGAGTCATTTAAATCTTTCCAATTTACCACTAAACCTTCCATCCCTTCTTCTTCGACAATTTCTGATATCTTCTTGAGTAAAGTTTTTTCATAATTTCCGCCCAATAATTTGTGCGTTGAGCATTGAACAAACAGACCGTTCCATTTTTGTTGTGGCTCAATAAATATTATTGAATCTAATTCTTTATTTATTCTATTATTAATTTTATCTAAAAAGTTTGGGGGTGGTTCATAGCCTGCTAAGAACACTATATAATAT
>Ga0114898_1000821_pt1 | contig 21080 bp, 21 predicted proteins | sample Malvired_Geostar_FD_83496 | JGI IMG/M metagenome (GOLD analysis project Ga0114898, IMG submission 83496) | Marine viral communities from the Global Malaspina Expedition - Malaspina viral metaG DeepMed_Geostar | ecosystem: Environmental > Aquatic > Marine > Oceanic | place: Mediterranean Sea... | reverse complement strand
GTTTGCAGTATCTGGCCATCAGATGTTCGAACGAGCCAGCCGTCAGCCCAGTTGCTTGAGCAAATTTGCCCATCGCTGCTACCGCAAACCTCGATTGCCCGGCGCCGCATGACGGCCTCGGCTCGGGCGCTATTCAGCACGAAATCGACCTGCTCCATAAGTGCTTGTTGGCGATTGTGATAGATAAAGCCCTTGAAGGCAGGTAAGGCTATGTTGGCAGTGAGGATCAGTAGCGTAAGCGTGATGAGCAATTCGACAAGCGTAAAACCTTGATTCCGGTTCGGCATGGTGCGGTTCCTTTGCACGTATCATGTGCCGCCTTCCTGGCGGCGCCGTCTGGGTTCATCCGTTTTGTCAGCCGGTGAAGAGGTTCTTTTAGACCAGCGACGTTGCCAGTCCAAGGGCGAAAGGCCCGAAATGTGAACCAGAATGCCGGAGGAGAGCGTGAACCAAGAAGTGATCATCGTCGGCGGGGGGGTAATCGGATTGCTGTCCGCCTATCGCCTGGCGAAGGCCGGTCAGTCGGTGTTGTTGCTGGAGTCCGGGTCGGTTGGCACCGAAGCGTCATGGGCCGGGGGCGGGATCGTCTCGCCGCTGTACCCATGGCGTTACAGTCCGGCGATAACGGCGCTGGCGCATTGGTCGCAGGATTTCTATCCGCAGTTGGGGGAGCGCCTGTTCGAGCAGGCGGGTATCGACCCAGAGGTTCATCAGACCGGGCTCTACTGGCTGGATCTGGATGATGAAGACGAGGCGCTGGCGTGGGCCGGGCGCGAGGCTCGACCGTTGCACCGCGTCGGGATGGACGAAGTGCATGCTGCCATACCCGCCCTCGGTAAAGGCTATTCGCGCGCAGTGTTCATGTCGGGTGTCGCCAACGTGCGCAATCCGAGGTTGCTCCGGGCGTTGCGTGCCGCGCTGAAGCTGCCCGCTGTGCGGATCATCGAGCACTGCCAGGTGACCGGGTTCGTTTGCGAGCGGGAAAGGATTCTGGGTGTGCAGACAGACCAAGGCGCGATGCATGCCGAGCGGGTGGTGGTCGCGGCGGGCGCCTGGAGCGGAAAGTTGCTGGCGACGCTGAGGCTCGCACTGCCGGTCAAGCCCATGAAAGGGCAGATGATTCTCTTCAAGCGTGAACCGGATTTCCTGCCGAGTATGGTGTTGGCCAACCGGCGTTACGCGATCCCGCGACGCGATGGTCATATTCTGGTGGGCAGCACGTTGGAAGACGTCGGCTTCGACAAGACGCCTACCGTACAAGCCCTGGAAAGCCTCAGGCAGACGGCGGTCGGTCTGCTGCCCGGGCTGGCTGAGGCCGAGGTCGTCAAGCACTGGGCGGGCTTGCGGCCGGCGTCGCCGGAGGGCATTCCTTATATAGGGCCGGTGCCGGCGCACGAGGGGCTCTGGCTCAACTGCGGGCATTTCCGGAATGGTCTGGTGCTGGCACCCGCTTCGTGCCAGTTGCTTGCCGATCTGATGACGGGGCAGGTGCCTTGCGTCGATCCCGCACCCTATGCGCCGGCCGGTCGCCTCTGATCGCCTGTTAATCGAGCATGAGTCGCGGGGCCGTCCGCGCTTCGGGTGCGGCGCGGGCGGATCGCGGCAATGCGGTGAGCGGCCCTTCGGGTAGGCCGGTTTTGCTGTTAAATTGCTCGGCTTTGCGGCGCTGGGTGCAGCGCCGGCCATTTCTTCGCTCAAGAGGTTCGTGTGGCCAAGAAAACCACTTCCTTCTCAGGCCTTGGCGGGCTGGTGTTCTCCACCGATGCGGGGCGGCACTGCCCCGATTGCAGCCAGCCGCTCGACGCCTGTACCTGCAAGCAAACGACGATTCCGGACGGCGACGGCATCGCTCGGGTTCGCCGAGAAAGCAAGGGGCGTGGTGGCAAGACGGTGACGACCATCGCTGGCGTGCCGCTTGCCGAAGCGGAGCTCAAGGAGCTCGCCAGTGCGCTCAAGCGTCGCTGCGGTACTGGAGGTGCGCTCAAGGACGGCGTCATCGAGATTCAGGGCGATCATGTTCAATTGCTTATCGATGAGTTGCTCAAACGCGGTTTCAAGGCCAAGAAGTCGGGTGGCTGAAACGTGTTGCCGGCTCATCGAACATGCGCGCTTATTTCCCGGCGTGCGGGCTGTCCAAGCTGGATCGCCTTGCTCTCGCGCTACGCTCGAGAGATTCATTCCATTTTTTCAGGAGGCTTAGATGCCTGCACGACGCACACGTAAAGACGACGGCAGCCAGTGGACCGCAGCGGATAGCCGGAGTGTCTATGGCATTCGCCACTGGGGCGCCGGGTACTTTTCGATCAGTGACGATGGCCATGTCGAAGTGCGCCCGCAGGGCCCGAATGGCGAGGCCATCGAGTTCACAGGGCTGATCGAGCAGTTGCGTGACGCAGGACTGACGCTGCCGCTGCTGGTGCGCTTCCCGGACATCCTTCAGGACCGTGTGCGCCGGCTGACCGGGGCGTTCGATGCCAATATCGAACGTCTCGAGTACCAGAGCAAATACACGGCGCTGTATCCGATCAAGGTCAACCAGCAGGAGGCGGTGGTGGAAAACATCATCGCCACGCAGAACGTCGCCATCGGACTGGAAGCCGGCTCCAAGCCGGAGCTGATGGCCGTGCTGGCGCTGGCGCCAAAGGGTGGCACCATCGTCTGCAATGGCTACAAGGATCGCGAATTCATCCGGCTGGCGCTCATGGGCCAGAAGCTCGGTCACAACGTCTTCATCGTCATCGAGAAAATGTCCGAGGTGGGCATGGTGATCGAGGAGGCGGCCGAGCTGAAGATACTGCCGCAGGTCGGTCTGCGCGTTCGTCTGTCATCGCTGGCTTCGAGCAAGTGGGCCGACACGGGGGGGGAGAAGTCCAAGTTCGGCCTGTCTGCCGCCCAGCTGCTCACGGTTATCGAGCGTTTCCGTGCCGCCGGGGTAGAGCAGGGCGTGCGGCTGCTGCATTTTCATATGGGGTCGCAGATCGCCAACCTTGCCGATTACCGTGAAGGCTTCCGTGAAGCCATTCGTTACTACGCGGAGCTGCGCGCGCTGGGGCTGCCGGTCGATCATATCGATGTGGGGGGCGGGCTGGGGGTCGACTACGACGGCACGCATTCGCGTAATGCCAGCTCGATCAACTACGACATCGACGAGTACGCCGGTACCGTGGTCGGCATGCTCAAGGAATTCTGCGATCGCCAGGAGCTGCCGCACCCGCACATTTTCTCCGAGAGTGGCCGGGCCATGACGGCCCATCACGCGGTGCTGGTGATGCAGGTCACCGACTTCGAGCGCCACAATGATGAGGCGCCGGTGATCGAGAATTACGACGAATTGCCGGACATCGTCCAGTCCCTGGCCGATCTGCTCGGGCCCACCGACCCGGAAATGGTGACCGAAACCTACTGGCGCGCTACGCATTACATGAGTGAGTCGGCGGCCCAGTATGCGTCGGGCAAGCTGAGCCTGGCGCAGAAGGCGCTGGCCGAGCAGAGCTACTTTGCAATATGTCGCCGCCTGTATAACCAGCTCAAGGCACGCCAGCGCTCGCATCGGGCGGTGCTCGATGAACTCAACGACAAGCTCGCGGACAAGTACATCTGCAACTTCTCGGTGTTTCAGAGCTTGCCGGACACCTGGGCGATCGACCAGATTCTGCCCATCGTGCCGTTGCAGCGTCTGACCGAGGAACCGGTGCGCCGAGCCGTGCTGCAGGACCTGACCTGTGACTCCGACGGCAAGATCAAGCACTACGTCGACGAGCAGAGCATCGAGAACAGCATGCCGGTGCATGAAATCCAGCCGGGGGAGGAGTACTGCCTGGGCGTTTTCCTGGTCGGTGCCTACCAGGAGATCCTGGGTGACATGCACAACCTGTTCGGGGACACCGATTCGGTGAACGTCTATCAGCGCGAGGACGGCAGTTTCTACCACGCCGGCATCGAGACCCACGACACCATCGAGGACATGCTGCGTTATGTGCACCTGTCGCCTGAAGAGCTGATGACCTACTACCGCGACAAGGTCTCCAGTGCCCGGCTCAGCGCCAAGGAGCGCACCCAGTACATCGACGCGCTGCGTCTGGGGCTGACGCGCTCGTCCTATCTGACGCCCTGATGCGTGTCGCTCGCTTGCGCGCGATGCGGGAGCGAGCGATCACGGAGCGGGTTACACCTTGCGGACGAACTCGGACTTCAGCTTCATCGCACCGATGCCATCGATCTTGCAATCGATGTCGTGGTCGCCCTCGACCAGGCGGATGTTCTTGACCTTTGTGCCGACTTTCACCACCAGCGAGGAGCCCTTGACCTTCAGGTCCTTGATCACGGTGATGGTGTCACCGTCCTGCAAGGTGTTGCCCACCGAATCCTTGATCACCTTTTCATCTTCGGCGACCGCTTGTGGCGCCGTGGCGGACCACTCGTGCGCGCACTCGGGACAGACCAGCATCTGGCCGTCTTCGTAGGTGTATTCGGAGTTGCATTGGGGGCACGGCGGCAAAGCGGTCACGGCGGTTCCTCGGTAGGTAGGGAAAAACCATGGATTGTATAAGGTTTTGCCGCGCTTGCGGTTGCGCTTCGTATCAAACAGCGGCGTCGGCGATGCGGCCGGGCACCGCCGATGCGTGCGCCCGCCTCGATGGCGCGCCCGGACAGCGCGCATAGGGACTCAGTAATCGTCCTTTATGGCGCGGTAGCGTTCCTCCAGTTCGCGGCGAATCTGCCGACGATGTTGCGCCTGGGCGAAGCGTCTTTTCTGATCGGGTGTTTTGGGCTGCAAGGTCGGCACGCTGGCCGGACGACCGTCCTCACCGACCGCAACCATGGTGAAGAAACAGCTATTGGTATGGCGCACGGTCTTCTGGCGGATATCTTCGGTCACGACCTTGATGCCGATTTCCATCGAGGTGTTGCCTGTGTAGTTGACCGAGGCGAGGAAGGTCACCAGTTCGCCCACATGGATGGGCTGACGGAAGTTGACCTGGTCAACCGACAAGGTCACCACGTATTGCCCGGCGTAACGGCTTGCGCAGGCGTAGGCAACTTCGTCGAGGTACTTGAGCAGCGTGCCGCCATGTACGTTGCCGGAAAAGTTGGCCTTGTCCGGGGTCATCAATACGGTCATGGTCAGTTCGGCATGTCCATCTAGCATATTGCGCGGCTCGTGCTGGCGAAAAGGGGCGCTACTTTAGTCGAATACGAGACGGCTGTGTGGCCTGTCATGGCATTTGCCTTCAGTTTTTTTTTAGCGGGTCAATGTGGCAATAGCGCGCAGTGTGTCCGGCGGGCCGGCGCCACGGGGCGCCGGGCCCTGGTTGCAGGCGACCCCGAACGTGCCGATCCACGGCATCGGCGCGCATGATCAAAACAATGCGGAGCAATTCCCGCTCCTGAGCGCCATGGCGCCGCGGTGTGAGGCTTTATTGACTTGCGCCAGTATCGCGGCTGTTTTTATCCCTATAGTCCGGGGCTGCCACGCGCTCAATATCACCAGTGCCGGAGTCCCCATGCGCTTATTCACCCTTCTCCTGCTCAGTTGCCTTGCTCCTTTCGCCCACGCCAACAAGGATACGCTCGAGCAGTTCCATTACCTGATGGGGGATGACTCGAGGCGTCAGCAGGCTTACGCGGCAGGCCAGGAGCGAATGTTGTTCTGTGGGTATTGCCACGGGGAAGACGGCAACAGCAAGCGTCCGCACATTCCCAACCTGGCGGCGCAGAACCCGATGTACCTGTTCGATTCGTTCGAAAAGTTCGCCAATGGTGAGCGCATCGACTTCGTGATGTCGAAGTTGGCGGAGAATCTGACCCTGGAAGACCGCGTCAATATCGCAGTCTATTTCAGCCAGCAGAAGGTCAAACCGGCTACCGCCGCAGGCGATACGCTGGAAATCCAGCGCGGAGCAGCGCTGTACCGACGTACCTGTACCGGCTGTCATGGCAACCATGCGCAAGGCCGGGAAACCATGCCTCGGCTGGCAGGCCAACCCGCTGAGTACATCAGCAAGGCGTTGAACCGTTTCCGCAACCATGATCCGAGCCGAGCCGGTTCGGTGATGATGGGCATCGCCGACAAACTGTCCGAGGCGGAAATAGAGTCGTTGGCGGCTTATCTGACGCAATTGCAGCTGACCGAGCAGCAAGAGCAGCAGGCCAGCATGCAACTGCTCGGCACCCAGTTGCCGTGATGCCGCGCGGCGTTTATCGCATAAGTTGACGATGCTCAAGTGCCGGCACCTCCAGAGTGGAACGTTGGCAACCAGAATCTCTCTATCGCGCCGCTTCGCTTATTCAATTTCGATAGCCTGACGCCACGCTCTAGTCTGCTCCTCGCGTTCCAGACGCAATTAAAAACGAAAAGAGGACGACTAGATGAATCGTTACCTGTCAGGCGCTCTGCCTGCGCGCACCTTGCTGAGCGTGTTTTGCGCAAGCCTGGTGTCGCTTTCCGCCCATGCCGCTCCGCTGACCCGCGACAATGGCGCACCGGTCGGCAACAACCAGAACGCTCAAACGGCAGGTGCCAATGGCCCGGTCGTACTGCAAGACGTGCAATTGCTGCAGAAGCTGCAGCGTTTCGACCGTGAGCGCGTACCGGAGCGTGTCGTTCATGCTCGCGGCACAGGTGCTCATGGCGAGTTCACGGCCAGCGCCGACATTTCCGATCTGACCATGGCCAAGGTCTTCGAGAAAGGCACCACCACGCCGGTGTTCGTGCGTTTCTCCTCCGTGACCAACAATAGCCACTCGCCGGAAACACTGCGTGATCCGCGCGGCTTCGCCACCAAGTTCTACACTCAAGAAGGCAACTGGGATCTGGTCGGCAACAACTTCCCGACGTTCTTCATTCGTGACGCCATCAAGTTCCCTGACATGGTGCACGCCTTCAAGACCGACCCGCGTACCAACCTCGATGACGACACGCGGCGGATGGATTTCCTCTCTCACCATCCTGAGTCCACGCGTACTCTGACCATGCTCTATTCCAACTACGGCACGCCGGTCGGCTACCGTTACATGGATGGCAGCAGCGTACATGCTTACAAGTTCGTCAACGATGAAGGCGAATACCGCTACGTGAAGTTTGCCTGGAAGAGCCAGCAGGGCGTGAAGAACCTCGATCCCAAGCAGGTTCAGGAAACCCAGGGGCGTGACTACAGCCACATGACGCGCGACCTGATCAGCGCCATCGACAAGGGCGACTATCCGAAGTGGGACCTCTACCTGCAAGTCCTGGAGCCTGAAGCGCTGGCAACGTTCGAGTTCGATCCGCTGGATGCCACCAAGATCTGGCCGGAAGAGCTGGTTCCCTCGAAGAAGATCGGCACCATGGTGCTGAACAAGAATCCGGATAACGTCTTCGAGGAAACCGAGCAGGTCGCCATGGCGCCGTCGAACCTGGTGCCCGGCATCGAGCCGTCCGAGGACCGTCTGCTGCAAGGTCGCTTGTTCTCCTATGCCGATACGCAGATGTATCGAATCGGAGCCAACGCCCTGAGCCTGCCGATCAACAAGCCGCACGTCGAGGTAAGCAACGGTAACCAGAATGGTCAGTTGAACGCCGGTCACACCACTACAAGCGTCAACTACCAGCCAAGCCGTCGCATGAACCGTGAGGAAAATGAGCGTGGCCTATACAGCCAGTTGCCACTTTCCGGGACGACCCAGCAGGCACCGATCCACCGTGAGCAGAACTTCAAGCAGACCGGTGAGCTGTATCGTTCCTTCACCAAGAAAGAGCAGATGGACCTGATCAATACCTTGGGTGGCGAGCTGGCAAAGACCGATGAAGAGGCGCGTTATCACTTGCTGTCGTTCTTCTACAAGGCCGATGCCGAGTATGGCGAGGGCCTAACCAAGGTCGCGAAGTCCGATCTCAAGCGGGTCAAGGCGCTGGCCGCCGACCTGCAGGACTGATAACAGCGGGCCGCTGCTGTCCCCGGCGGCCCAGCGACCCGAGTATCGCTCGGGTCATTACCTTTCAGGAGCAGAACATGAAACGCCTTTTCCTCATGGCTGCGATGCTGCTGGGTAGCGGCCACGCCTTCGCGGCTTCGCAAGCGCCGGCTCAGGCCGGTGATGGTGAGCAGGTTCAGAGCCAACTGCGTGACTATTTCTTCCAGGCTGCCCGTCGCGGCGATAACGAGATGCTCGCTGAATTCATTCAGGCCGGTTACGACCTGAATACCGCCGATGAAAAGGGCTATACGGCCCTGATCCTGGCGGCCTACAACGGTCATGCCGAGACGGTCGAACAGCTGATCGTGGGCGGCGCGGATGCATGTGCCGAGGACAAACGGGGCAACACGGCCCTGATGGGCGCCATCTTCAAGGGTGAGCTGCGCATCGCCAAACGCCTGTTGGCCACTGAATGCGATCCTGACCAGCGCAACAATGCTGGCCAGACGCCGGCGATGTATGCCGCGCTGTTCCAGCGCGAAGCCTTGCTCGAAGCACTTCGTGAACGCGGTGCCGATCTTGACGCGAGCGACCCGCTGGGCAACAAGGTCGAGAATCTGGCGCGCGGCGAAATCCGCTCGCGCTGAGCGCTTCAGTAGCTTTTATAGGGCAGAAACTTGCCGGAGAGCACCACGTTGACGCGGTCACCCTTGGGGTCCGCTTGACGCTGGATACTCATGGAGAAGTCGATGGCGCTCATGATGCCGTCACCAAACTCCTCGTGGATCAGCTCCTTGATCGTGCTGCCATACACATTGACCAGCTCATACCACCGGTAGATCAGCGGATCGGTGGGCACAGTGGTGGGCAGTGACCCTTTATAGGGCACGATCTGCAACCACGCGACAGCCTCATCCGGTAGCTCGAACAGCTTGCCGAGTGTTTCCGCCTGCGTTTTGTCGAATGCCATCTGACCCAGGCAGCCGGCCGTCGTCCACTCCTTCGACATGCCGATGGACCCCGCAATATCGCCCCAGCTGAGTTTTTTGCTGACCTTGGCGGACACGATCATCTGGGTGACTTGGCTGCGGCAGGAAATCATGGGCGTTACCTCTCGAGGCGGGCTGGCAGATCGCGCGTGGCGGTCGGTTTGCCCGTTCTTGCAGAAGCTGTGCCAGCGGAGTTCGAGAGTGTCAGTCGTATTCCGACGCCTCATGGTCACCCAGCAGTCGTCGTTGCCTCGGCGTGGCCGCCGTTATCACCTCGGGATTGAAATGCCACCGCAGGTAGGGCGAAAACTTCTGGGCCACCATGCGCCTGCCGTAGTGCACCTGCAGGAGATATCGGCTGCGGTCGGTGGTGCGATTACGACTGCCCGCGTGCCAGAGATCGCTACGAAACATCAGGACGTCGCCGGCGTCGCAGAGCACCGGCTCCGGCGCGCGGCCATGCCACTGGGTTTCACCCGGACGCGGCGGCCGTCCGGCGCGGTGGCTGCCGGCAAGGACCTGCGTAGGGCAGAGGTCGGCATCGATACGGTCGAGATGAATATGCGCCGTGCAGACCTGCATGGGCAGTATGAAGGCTGGGTCGGCCAGCAGCGCCTCCGGCAGTTCCATCGCCAGGTAATCCAGATGCAGGTCGCCGCCGACAAAGCCAGGGTGGCTGCGCCAAGCGGTCTGGCCGATCACGTGGCAGTCCGCACCGAGGCAGGCTTCGGCCAGTTCGATGACGCCCGGCAGGTCGAGGAACGGCAACCAGAACGGGTCGCGATTGAACACACACTTGTAATGGTCGTCCACCAGGCCCTGGTAATCCCAATGGATCGGCTCGAGCTGGTCGATGGCCAAGCGCAGCTCATCGATCCGCTTCGGCTGCAGGATATTGCGTAGCAGCACGTAGCCTTGCTCATGCATGAGGCGCAGCGCGTCGGTCTCGGTATGGGTGCGTGGCATGCGACAGGCCCGGCGGGATATAGGCTATCGACAGTTTGCTGAAAGCTTGGGTTCGTATGCTGGCAGGGCTGGCGATGACTTGTTGTCGCAGCAGGCACACCGCCACAAGCGTTGGGCCCGCTACATCCTACCTCGCGCGGAACCTGGCGGCGGCGTCACGAGCGGCGTTCGCCGGTTTCGCTTCTATCTGCGCGGCGTGAGGTGCGCTTCACATCGGACAAACCGCTCTGGCACGGGCCTTTGCGCGATCCTGGCGAAATCGTTTATGTTGCCGGTCGCGCCATGATGCGCCTGATAAGACGAGGTCTGGATGACAACTGCACGTTTCGCTCCCGCACAAATCGCATTCCACTGGCTCACCGCGCTGCTGGTGCTGACAATCGTTGTGCTGCCCTATGGCAGTGATTTCTTTGCGTCGCTGCTTGGCGGCAAGGGCAATGTGTTTACCCTGCACAAGTCGCTTGGCATCGTCGTGTTGTTGTTGACCGTGCTGCGCCTGGCCTATCGCGGCCGCAAGGTGCCCACGCGCCAACTCGGCGCTCAGCAATCTCGCTCGCAGCAGCTCGCCGCCGCTGCCGGGCACGGGCTGTTGTACCTGTTGCTGCTGGTCATGCCGATCTCCGGCCTGCTGTTCGGCAGCAAGCCGTTCAACCTGTTCTGGCTGGTGGAGATCGGGCCGCTGCCGTTGTCGTCCGGTATCCGGGGTGTGGCAAAAGACGTACACATCGTCGGTCAGTACGTACTCTTCACGATGATCCTCGGCCATACCGCCATCGCGCTCTGGCATCATTACGTACGCCGCGATGACGTGCTCAAGGGCATGTTGCCGCTGGCGCGTTAAGCGCAGGGGCGACTGCACGCCTCTCAATGAGCGGCTTCGCCTACGGCGGGCCGCTCAGCTACCCCCGGTTATCCGCACGCCGCTCTGGCCGTTGCCCTGCCGCTGCACCTGAATCTGCACGGGAATCCGCTCGTGCATTTCCGCGACGTGCGAAATGACAGCGACCTTGCGCCCCTGGGCTTGCAGTGAGTCCAGCGCATCCATGGCGATCTGCAGCGATTCGGGGTCGAGACTGCCAAACCCTTCGTCGATGAACAGCGATTCGATCTTCAGCTTGCTCGACGCCATCGAGGCCAGGCCCAGCGCCAGCGCCAGGGACACGAGGAATGTTTCGCCGCCGGACAACGAGTGCACGGAGCGCAGCTCGTCACCCATCTCGGTGTCCATCACCAACAGCCCCAGCGCGCTGCCGCCGCGCCTGAGCCGGTATCGTCTGGCCAGTTGGCGCAGTTGCACATTGGCATGTTGCACCAGCAAATCCAGGTTGTAGGCTTGCGCGATCTTGCGGAAAGCACCTCCATCGCTGGAGCCGATCAGTGCGGCGATGCGGCCCCAACGCTGGCTCTCGGCCGATGCCGCCGCGATCTGCTGTAGCAGTGCCTGGCTCTGATGGCGGCGGCGATCATCGTCGAGCAATGCGGCGCGGGTCTCGGCGCAGCGCTGCTCGACCAGGCTACAAACGGACAGTTGCTCGTTATAGCGGTGCTCGAGCCCTTCGGCGTCCATCGTTTCGGCGTACTGCGCCTGGTGGGCCGCGAGGCGCTGCTGACAACCTTCCAGACGCTCGCGGCTGCGGGCCAGATCTTCGGCGTTATCCTGCAGACGTTGGCGCGCCTCGGCCAACAGGCTGTCGTCGAGCTGCAACAGCTGAGCGAGTGTCGCGTCGTCAAGGTCCGGGTGTTCATCGCGCCATCTCGCAAGCTCGCTGCTCAGCGATTCGCGCTCGGCCCGCCACTCGTCACGACGCTGGCGGCAGTTCGCGTATTCGCTGGCAAGGTGGGTCAGCGCAACCCGGGCCTCATTCAACTGCCGGTCGACATCGGCCTGCTGCTGGCGCGCCGCTTCAATCGCACTGTCGAGCTGCCGTTGCCAGGCCTGAGCACTGGGCTGCACACCCAGGCTTGCCCGCAGGCTCTGGCGACAAGCCTGTTCACGGGTTTGCAGTTCGGTGAGGCGGACGGCGCAGGCCTTGCGCTGCTCGAGGCGATGCTGCTGCTGCAACTGCTCGCGTTCCTGTGCTGCCTGGCGCCGCTGCTGTTCTTCGGCCAGGGCCGTTCGCTGGTCGATCTGCTGGCGCCGCGTCTCGATCTGGCCGTCCAGCTGCATGAAGGTCTCGGCAGGCGCCTCGCGCCAACGGGTAAGGAGCGAGGGTGGCAGCAAACGGGAAAACTCGGCCAGCTCATCGTCCAGATGCGCCTCGTCGCGTGTGATAGCGCCAACGTGGGCGACCAGTGCCTGGTTGGCCTCGCTGCACATCTCCCGCGCGCGTTGCCAGGCCGTGTGCAGTGCCTCGCCGCGCTGCTGCAGGGCGAGCAGCTCTTGTTGACGGGCTTTGGCGGTGGCGATGTCCGCCCTGATCGTGACGATCCGACTGTCGAGCCACGGTTGGCGGTCCGTTTCCGATTGCTGCAGCAGCTCGGTGTAGGCGGATAGCGCCATCAGCTGCGGGGCCAGCCTGTCCAGTTCCTCGGTGATTTCCGCGTGCCGCTGCGTCCCCTGCTTGATGCTCGTGGCCAGCGCGATGTGCTGGTCGCGCAGGGCCTGGAGCCGCTCGTCGTGCGCCCGGAGTGTCAGCCGCGCCTGCTCGGATTCCTGCTCGTCATGTTGCTCAAGGGTCGCCAGCAACTTGCCGTCGTGCCAGGGGTGTTCGGCGCTGCCGCAGACGCTGCACGGTTCGCCCGGCACCAGCGCCGCGCGCAAGGCCGCGACGTCTGCGCTGCGGGCCAGGCGTTGGCGCTCCAGCAGTGCCTGCACCACGTCAAACGCTTTCTGCGCGTCGTCGCGCTCGGTACGCGCGAGCTTGCCGGCCTGGGTCAGTGCGTCGAGTTCGCGCTGCTGGCGGCGCTGTTCTTCCTGCAAGGCACGGTGTTGAGACGACAACTGCTGCTGCCGCAGCCACAGGTGATGCAGGCTTGCCCATTCGCCTTCGGCCTCGCGCCACGCGTCCAGTTGCGTGGCGAGTTGCGCCAGTTGATCGCCTACGCCTGCGTCGCTGCCAATCTGCCTGTGTAGCTCATCGAGCGCCTGGCGCGCCGCGCTCTGCGCTGTTTCGGCGGCGGTAGCGGCGGCTTCAAGGGCCAGCAACTCCTGCCGGCCCTGCTTCAGGCGGGCCGCTATCTGCACGGCCTGTTGCAAGCGGGGTCGATAGCCGCTCCAGGCTTCACACAGGGGCTGGAGTTGGGCGCTGACGGCGAGCTGTTCGTTCAAGGTGCCGAGCTGCGCGGTGGTCCGTTCCTGTTCCTGGCGCAGGTGTGCGAGCCTTACTTCGCCTGCCTCACAAGCCATTTCGGCCTGTGCGGCGTGTTCGCCGGCCTCGCGCCGATCCTGGTCGAGCTGGCTCAGGCGGTCTTCTTCGCGACGTGCCTGGGCCAGCGCCGGTTCGGCTGCCTTACGTTTCAGTTCGGCCTCTTCCAGGGTCTCGCTGGCGGCACGGCAGGTCTGTTCGAGTCCGTCGAGTCGCTGTTGCACCTCGGCATGCTCGCGCTGATGGCGGTCCAGGGTTTCGTCGATTTTGGCCAGAAGCGGCGCCAGCTCCCTTTCGCGCATGAAGCGATGACGCTGCGGTGCCAGGCGTTCGAACAGCCCGAGAATACGACGGGCATCGGCAAGACCTTGCTGCTCGGTTTCGGCCTGGGCGAGCTGCTGCCGGGCGCTGTCATGCTCGCCTTGTAGCCGCGAAAGATCCTGCAGCCACTGGCGCTGTTGCTTGAGCGCGTCGAGTTGTTGCTGGAGGGCTTTGAGTTCGGCTTGTTGCTCCAGGTGTTGCGCTTGCAGCGCTTCACGCGTCTCGGGTTCCAGCGGCTGCACGCCGCCTGCCTGCTGCTGCAGCGTCGTGAGCGTTTCGCGGGCGCGCTTGGCCGCGTCGAAGGCCGCTTGGCCGAGACGGCTGTAGAGTCCGGTGTCGGTGAGTTTTTCAAGCAGCGTACCGCGGTCGTTGTCGTCGGCCTTGAGAAAGGCGGAGAACTCACTCTGCGCCAGCAGCACGGCACGGGTGAACTGCGGCAGGGTCAGGCCGAGCCTGGTTTCGAGCAGTTCCTTGAACTCCCGCTTTTTGCCACTGGCCAGCAGCTGATCGCCGTCCAGATCGCGCAGGCTCTGGGTGCTGGCCTGGAGTCGGCCATCGATTTTCTCACGGGCGCGCTTGACCTCCCAGCGGGCACGATAACGGCGGCCGTCGACGCCGACGAAATCCACTTCGGCGTAGCCGCTGCCACAACCGCGGCGTAGCAGGTTGCGTTCGTCACCACTGCCGATCTCATCGCTCCCATCCGGCACCTTGCTCAGCAGAGACGCCCCGTCGAGCCGCGGCGTGCTGCCGAACAGGGCAAGGCACAACGCGTCGAGGATGGTGCTCTTGCCCGCGCCGGTCGGCCCGGTAATGGCAAACAGACCTGCGCTGGCCAGGGGTTCACGGGTGAAGTCGATCACCTGTTCGCCCGCCAGCGAAGCGAGGTTTTTCAGGCGGATGGCCAGTATCTTCAACTCGCATCTCCTTCACCGGCGAATTCGACGCGCTGCAGCAGGTTGGCGAAATCGTCCAGTGCCTGCTCGTCGGGTGGGTTGCCGAATTGCTCCTCCCAGGCGCGGGCGAAGAGTTCCTGCGGCGAAATCTGGTCGAGTCCGAGCAAGACGTCCGAATCAGCCTCGCCGCGCTTGCCTGCGTACTCGCTGGCGATGCGCACCAGGCGACAGGCTTTGCCCGTGAGCGCTGTTTCGATGCGCTGGCGCAGGTCGGGTAGCGGCTCGTCGAGCTGTACGCGGACCTCCAGCCAGGGAAGGTTCTCGGCGAACAGGCCCACCGGAGGCAGTGCTTCGAGCTGGCTGATCACCTCGGCCAGTGGCGCGCGGCCGATGCGGATCATGTCCACGGCGCGCGGTACCGGCAGGGTTTCGATCCGGCTCAAACGGTCGCCGTCGAAATCCACCAGCAGCATTTGATGCGGGTAGTTGATCTCGCCGAACGACAGCGGCAACGGCGAGCCGCAATAGCGGATGTGGTCCTGTCCGGCGACCCGCTGTGGCTTGTGCAGATGACCGAGGGCGACATAAGCGATGGGGGCGGGAAACAGGCTGGCCGGCAGGGCCTCTGCGTTGCCGATCACGATGTTGCGTTCAGAGTCCTCGGACACGGCACCGCCAGCCATGTGCGCGTGGCTCATGGCGATCAGGGCCTGGCCGGGTTTGCGCAGCGCTTCGGCGGCGGCGATCAACTGTTGATGAACATGGCGGATGCCCCGCATGTAGTCATCGCCCGCTTCCAGGCCGGTGACTTCCGCTGGCCGCAGGAAGGGCAGGGTCAGGCACCAGGCCGCGATCTGCCCATCGGCCTCGTGCAGGGGTACCAGCAGTCGTCGATGATCCAGCTGGCCGTCCTCGATCCAGCTGATGCGTCCGATGGCGTGGGTGTTGAGGCGTTTCATCAGGGGGCCGGGCAGTTCGATTCGCCCGCCGGAGTCGTGATTGCCGGCGATCATCACGATGTCCAACTGCGGCAGGCGTTCATGGGCGCGAACGACGAAATCGTAGAGCCGCTCCTGGGCCCTGAGTGGCGGGTTGACCGTGTCGAAGATGTCCCCGGCGATCAGCAGGGCGTCGGGCCGATGCTGGACCAGCTGTTCGAGCAACCAGGCGAGCAGTTGCGCATGCTCGTAGTCGCGGTCCTGGCCGTGAAGGGTTTGACCCAGATGCCAGTCGGAAGTATGGATCAGGCGCATACGTGTGCTCTTCTGAGGTCTTGGCCGGGCGCGACTGGCTGTGGCGGTGTGCGGCGCGGTGGCCCGCTCATCCGTACAACCAGGTCTTCAGCGCCTGCAGGTTCCTCACGTGTATCTGCTGCGCTGCCGCGTTGGCCTGGACGGTGTTGGGATCGATCTGATAGCGCTGGAGCACGTACTGAACCAGTGCGCCACGGGTCGCGATACGGAGTTCGCCGCCTTGCATGCCGTAGTCGGTCTCGATGATTGATTTCTGCCCCGGCGTGAGGCGCGCATCCGGCTCGATGATCACCTCGACCGGTGTGTTCCAGGCCTCGTCAGTGTCCTGCGTGTTGTCGCTTTCATCCATCAGGTCCGGTTCGCCTCGGAAGCGGCTGAGCACGAAATCGCGGAACCCACGGTTCTTCTCGCAGTAGGCTCGGACATGCCAGCGGGTCCCGGTGAAGACCAGGGTGTGCGGCGCCATGACCCTGATCTCGATATCGGGATGGGCCAACGACACGTATTCGGCCTCCAGGCGCAGGCCTTCGCGGCAGGCTCTTAGAATCGGACGCAACACGTCAGGACGGATACTGCGGTCCGGCATATGCAGCACCTCGGTATGCGCGTAGGCGAGGGCGAGCCCTTCGATGTGCGGCGCGCGGTCGCGGTTCTGGTCCAGCAGATGCAGATACGCGCTGGCGCTGCCGTCGATGAACAATGGCTGAAACTGCCTGCTCGGCTTGTAGCCTTTCAGATGGCGGTCATATGTAAGGTTTTTCGGCGCATGTTCGTGCAGGTAGGTGTTGATGTCCTTCGAGGCCTGCTGCCGGCTGATGCCGAAGCTTTGGATCAGATGCCCCGTGGTCAGGCGGCCCTCCCACCAGGCCACCGTCTCGATCAGGCGATAACGCAACGCCAGGTCCCAGCGGATCTGGCTGATCGATTGCTTCCTCTTCATATTCGCTTCATCCGCCGTAAAACTTTACATGCGACTATCGAGTAGCTCGACGTGTCGTGCGAAGCTACATATATTCAGGGCGTACATCAAGCGAGTCGAACGAGGACGCTCACCATGAGCCTGTTACTGAATGCGCTGCTGTTTTCCGTCACCGCCTTGGCCGGCATGGGTGTACTTGCCTGGCTTGCCTACGGCACCAGCGAGAGAAAGTAGGCGGGCGGCTACCACCGTTACAGCTGTGTGTCGGTACGAAGTCATCCGATGAGTGGTCCGGAATCTCCGAGCGCATTACCGGGTCTTTGTTTCAGACTCAGCGCTCGAGGCCCCCATGAAAACCCTCTCCCGTTACCTTGCAGACAATTTTCCCGCTGACTACAAGACGCGCGTTGAGCCCCAGGACGACGGATATCTGGTGGTGCGCGTCGGCTATCCGATCAATGGTACCGAAGCCATTCGAATGGTATCGGGTCGTCAGGTGCAGAACGGTCTGTTGGTAGAAACCATCCTGGAAGACATGCGCAACGAGCTGGCTCGTCCGCAGTGACACCTCGCATCGTTCGCTATATGTCCGCGCTCTCGTCAGCCCTTGTGACGCAGTTGTGTCGGCAGGCGAACGCTTACCTGCAAGCCTCCCAGAGCGCTCTGCTCCAGCGATAGCTGACCGTTCCAGGCGGCCAGGATGTCCCTGACGATACCAAGCCCCAGCCCATGCCCTTCGGCACGCTCGTCGAGACGGATGCCGCGCTCCAGTACTGCGTCGCGCTGGTCCGGGGCAATGCCCGGGCCGTCATCTTCCACCCGGATCAGGTAACCATCAGGCGTCCGCTCGATGGTCAGCAGAACCTCCGAACGCGCGAATTTACAGGCGTTGTCCAGCAGGTTGCCGAGCAGTTCCAGCATGTCCTCGCGGTCCCAGGGCAGGCGGCAATATTCATGCGCCTGCCAGTGCAGCCGAAGGCCGCGGCGGTGGATCATGTTCAGTGTCTCGAACAGCGGTGCGAGTTCTTCCGCGCAGTCGAAATAGGCGCCGGGCAGCACGTCGCCCGACAGTCGGGCGCGACCCAGTTCGCGCGAGATACGGTGCTGGATCTGCGACCACTGTTCACGAAAACTCGCCTGCAACTGCGGGTGGGCCTGCAAATCCTCGCGTTGGATGAGGCTGCCGAGCACCGCCAGCGGGGTTTTCAACGCGTGGCCGAGATTGCCCAGGGCGTGACGCGAACGCTTGAGGGTGTCATCGGTGTGAGCCAGCAGGTGGTTGATCTGGTCCACCAGGGGTTGCAGCTCGATCGGAACCTGGAAATCCAGCTGCTGGCGTTCGCCCTGCTGCAGTTGGGCGATTTGCTGCCGTGCGCGCTCCAGCGGGCGCATGGCGAGTTTCACGGCGTAGCGCTGCAGCAACAGGAACACCAGCAGCGTCAGGCCGACCAGCGCCACGCCGCCCAGGCGAACCTGCGCGAAGCTGTCGAGGATGGGCGTGTAGTCGCGGGCGACCGTGATGACGATCGTCTGGTCGTCGCGACGATATTCGGCGCGATAGCTCAGCAGCCGCTGCCCCTGCGGGCCCTCGATCAGATCGCTGCTCAGCCCGTTTGTCGTGGGCCAGGCCGGTTCGGTGTCCCACAACGAGCGTGACCGCCAACTGTGCGTTGGCAGGTCGATGCGGAAGTAGTGGCCGGAAAAAGGCCGCTTGTAGCGGGGGTTGAGCCGGTTCGAGTCCAGCTTGAAGCCGTCCTGGCCCCGTACCACGGCGATCAGCAGGCCTTCGGTTTCTTCTCGCAGGTCGATTGCCAGGTTGCGTCGCAGGCCGGCTTCGAACAGCCACAGGCTGGTTTGAACCAACAGAAGACCGACCAGCAGCAGCCCAGCGACGAGACCAAGGCCGATGTTGCGCTGGATCGATCTCAAGACGCGCCGCCGAAGCGATAACCCTGACCGCGGCGGGTTTCGATGATGTCGCGACCGAGCTTGCCGCGCAGCCGGTTGACATGCACTTCGATGACATTGGAATCGCGCTCGGTTTCGCCATCGTACAGGTGCTCGGCCAGCTGGCTCTTGGACAGCAGCTGCCCGGCATGCAGCATGAAGTAGCGCAGCAGGCGAAACTCCCCAGCGGTCAGCTCGATGTCCTGCTCGCCCTTGCGGCAGCACTGGCGTGCTTCGTCCAGCGCCAGCCCACCGACTTCCAGCAGCGGTTGATTGACCACGCCGTGGGCGCGGCGAAGCAGCGCCTGAATGCGCAGCAACAGCTCTTCGGGGTGGAAGGGCTTGGTCAGGTAGTCATCGGCGCCGGCCTTGAGCCCATCGATGCGTTCAGCCCATGAATCGCGCGCGGTGAGGATCAGCACCGGCGTCGCCATTCCGCGTGCGCGCCAGGCGCGCAACACATCCAGCCCAGGCTTGCCGGGCAGGCCGAGATCCAGAACGATGAGGTCATAGGGTTCGCTGCTGCCCTGATAGTCCGCGTCGCGGCCGTCAGCCAGCCAGTCGAGCGCGTAGCCGTGACTGGTGAGGGTCGCGGTCAATTCGTCGGCCAGCGTTACGTTGTCTTCGACCAGGAGCAGGCGCATCAGTCTTGTTCGTCCTTGAGCAGGCGGCCGTCGCGGGCATTGAACTCAAGCTCGCGAGCAATGCCGTCGGCGGTCACCAGTTCAATCTCGTAAACGTAGAGGCCATCATCTTCTTCGAGTTCCGCTTCGAGCAGACGCGCACCGGGATGGCGCTGCATGGCGCGCTGCAAGAGGCTCTCCAGCGGTTGGATCAGCCCTTCGCGGCGCAGCCGCAGCACTTCGTCCTGATCGAGGTCGCGGCTCACCGCCGGGGCGGCGGCGAGCAGCATGACCAGTACGACGGAAAGAAGCGTGGCAGGCCGCATCAATCGTCCCGATGATCCTTGAGCACTTCGCCGGTCTTGGCGTCGAGTTCCAGATCCCATTCCACACCTTTGTCGTCGCGCAGTTCAAGTTGATAGATGTGACGACCGTATTCTTCTTCGAGCTCGGTATCGCCAATGGTGGCGCCTGGATGTTTGGCCAGGGCGGCTTCGTTTAGCTTTTCGAATGACTGGATGGTGCCGGCGTCGCGCAGTCGCAAAGCTTCGTCCGGACCGAGGTCGCGGGCCATGGCCAGGTTGGCGCCCAGGGTGAGCGTGGCGGCGGTGATCAGGGTAGTCAGGGTTTTCATGGTTGGGTGTTCCTGTGTGGGTTTCGACGCTTCACAGGTTACGAGCCATGGCTTACGCGAAGCTGAACGCACGAGCCGCCATCGGAAAGGCCTGAAAGCAGCATTCGGCGCGGCGATATTGTCCAATACGGCGTACGTCCACCTGTTCCGGGAGGTCCGTCATGAAAGCGCTTCATTGTGTCACGCTCAGCCTGCTGCTGCTCGCCCAAGCCGGGCTGGCGCAGGATCTGCTCAAGCCCACGACACCGGCCCAGGCGCCGGATATCGACGCCGGCCCGGCGACTGAAATGCTCTCCGAGCCGGTCATGCGGGCCACTGGCACCATCGAGGCGATCGATCGCGAGCGAGGGGTCGTGGCCATTGCCCATGGGCCTGTGCCTGCATTGAAATGGCCAGCGGCGACCATGGACTTCAAGGCCCGGCGGGAGCAGCTCGACGGGCTGGCCGTCGGCGACGCGGTACAGATCGGTTTTCAAAGCGAAGGCGACGAGGCGTCCATCGTCTCCATCGACAAGCGCTGAGACCGGCCGAGCCCGGCCTTGCCGTTACCGTCGTACGACTCTAGCGGGGCCAGGCCATCAGCCGGCTCATCGTTCGTCCTTGTCCTTGTCCTTGTTTCGACCCGGCATCATTTTGCTCAGCACCTGCTTGGCCGATTGAACGAACATGCCGCGTTGGTCAGGATCATCGCCGCGCAGCAGCACCGACGCATACGTCTTGGCCTGTTCCAGCGTGATGTGCGATGGCAGCGGAGGCACGTTCGGGTCCGTCTTGAACTCGATCAGCACGGGTCTGTCGGCGCCAAAGGCTTCATCCCAGGCGGCGGCAACCTGGTCTTCGCGATCGACGTAGATGCCCTTCAGGCCGATCGATTCGGCGAAACGGTGGTAAGGCACGTTGGGGATGTTCTGCGAGGCCTCGAATTTCGGATCGCCGGCCATCACCCGTTGCTCCCAGGTGACCTGATTGAGATCCTCGTTGTTGAACACGCAGCAGATCCACTGGCTGTTCTGCCACTGCTTCCAGTACTTGGCCACGGTGATCAGTTCGGCCATGTTGTTCATCTGCATCGCGCCATCGCCGACCATCGCGACGACCGGGCGGTCCGAGTGACAGAACTTGGCAGCGATGGCGTACGGCACGGCAGCGCCCATCGAGGCCAATCCGCCGGACAGCGAGCCCATCATGCCGCGGCGAAACTGGATGTCGCGGGCATACCAGTTCGCGCAGGAACCCGAGTCGCTGGTGACGATCGCCAGGTCGGGCAGGCGAGGCGACAATTCCAGGGCGACCCGCTGCGGATTGATCGGCTCGGCGGCGAGCATGGCGCG
>Ga0114898_1000820_pt1 | contig 21127 bp, 22 predicted proteins | sample Malvired_Geostar_FD_83496 | JGI IMG/M metagenome (GOLD analysis project Ga0114898, IMG submission 83496) | Marine viral communities from the Global Malaspina Expedition - Malaspina viral metaG DeepMed_Geostar | ecosystem: Environmental > Aquatic > Marine > Oceanic | place: Mediterranean Sea... | reverse complement strand
CGATTTCGGCGGCATCCGTGCGCAGCATATCGCGAAAGCGGAAGCGTACCGGCGGCTCTCCGGGCCGGGTCAGCCAGAGTTCCGGGCCATCCGAATCGGCTGCCGCGTCGCCGGGTACGCCGGTCCAGCGCCGGCTGCCCAGCCTTATATCGCCCCAGGCAAGGCCGGCGCCCGGCTCTTCCCGCACGCTATCCGGCGCGGTTGCCCCCGGTACCGCCTTCACAAGCGCCTGGGCCAGCGGATGCCGGCTGGCGGCGGCGATCCGGGCGGCCAGTTCCAGCGCTGCCGGCGGAATGTCCTCTGCAAGCAGTTCCGGCCGTCCAAGCGTCAGCGTGCCGGTCTTGTCGAACACCACCCGGTCGATCTGCACCAGCCGTTCCAGCGCGGTCGCGGATTTCAGCAGGATGCCGCGTCGCATCAGCCGCCCGGTCGCCAGCACCTGCACCGAGGGTACGGCCAGCGCCAGCGCGCAGGGGCAGGTGATGATGAGGACGGCAACCGCGATCATCAGCGCCGGCTGCCAGGCGAGGCCGCCCAGCGCGATCCAGCCGATGAAGGCGATGAGGGCCAGCAGATGCACCACCGGCGCGTAAAGCCGCGACACCCGGTCGGCCAGCGCCACATGACGCGCGCGACCCTGCTCGGCGGTCTCCGTCAGGCGCACGATCTCCGCCAGCAGCGTGCCTTCGCCAACCGCCGTGACGGTCAGCTTCAAAGGCGCGGTCAGGTTCAGCGTGCCGGCATGGACGGCATCGCCGGGACCGGCCGCACCCGGCAGGCTCTCGCCGGTGATCAGGCTGGTATCGATGTCGGAGCGGCCATCGGTGATCCGCCCGTCCACCGGCACGCGCGCGCCCGCCGCCACCAGCACCATCATGCCGGGGGCGATGCGTTCAACCGGCAGCAGCTTTGTGCCGCCATCCTCCTGCAGCACGGTGACGGCGGTGGCGTTCAGCGCCAGCAGATGTTCCGCCGTGCCGCGCACCTTGCCGCGCGCGCGGGCGTCGAGATAGCGGCCGATCAGCAGGAAGAACAGCAGCGTGATGGCGCTGTCGAAATAGGCGTGCGGCCCGCCGCGCATGGTCTCCAGCAGGCTGACGCCCGCCGTCAGCACGACGCCGATGGAGATCGGTACATCCATGTTGGTGCGCCGGGCGGCAAGTGCGGCGATAGCGGAGCGGAAGAAGGGCTGGCCGGCATAGGCGATGGCGGGCAGGGCGATCAGCGCCGAGACCCAGTGCATGAGGTCGCGCGTCGCCGGCCCCATATCCTGGAAATGGCCGGCCCAGATGGCGACCGACAGCAGCATCACATTGCCGGCGGCGAAGCCGGCGACGGCGAGCGCGCGCAACAGGTCGCGCTCGATGCGGGACTGCGTGTCGGCCAGCCGGACAGGATCGAACGGGGCGACCTTGTAGCCGAGCGACGTGATGGCGGCGACCAGATCATTGGCGTCCGCTTCAGCCGCCCGCCATTCCAGGCGCAGGCGCCGCGTCGTCATGTTGAGGCGCGCCGCGACCACGCCGGGATGGCGCGCCAGCACGCTTTCGATCAGCCAGACGCAGGCGGCGCAATGCAGCCCGTCGACCATGAGGTAGAGCCGACCGATGCCGTCATCGCCCTGCTGGACGAGGGCGGAATAATCGCGCGCCGGGGCATCTTCCTCCGGTTGCGGCGGGGCCAGGGCGGGGTCGATGCTGCGCCGGGCGTAATAGGTGTCCAGCCCGAGACCCTGAATGGTGTGGTAGGCCGCCTCGCAGCCGGCGCAGCAGAATCTGGCTGCCGCCGGCAGGTGTGCGGGTACAGGCTGTTCGCAATGCAGGCAGGCGGCGGTCATGGTGGACTTGGTATGCCTATTCGGCGACCCAGAGCCGTTCCATCTGGATATGGCTGTCATCGCCATTGCGGATCACCAGCCTTGCATCCCAGTTGCCGGCGGCGGGCAGCGTCTCGCGCGCCACATAACGGCCGTCGCCACGCGCGACCAGCGGCACCAGCCTGTCCAGGCTGGCCTGGGTCGGGCGGCGCAGCTCCACCACCACGCCGGCGCCGGTGATCGGGTCGCCATTGCGGTCGTGCAGGGTCACCGCGATCTCGCCGCGCGTTCCTTCCAGCGCGGTCCAGCCGAGCGCCGCCTGCCAGCCACGCGCCTGCTGCGCTGCCTGCTTGTCGATGACCTCGTTATAGGCAACGCCCTTGCGGTAATGATCGCGGGTTTCCAGCCCAGTCCAGGTCGAGAGCGCAATTCCGATCATGACGGCGTTGACGGCGAACACCAATCCGAAGAAGCCGACGAACAGCCAGGGATACCAGTGTCCGCGCCGGTGCTCGCCGGTCATGTCGGCCCCGGTGCTAACGGCAGTGTCGCTACGGCGGTCGATCATGCTCATTTCGGCCCCAGGAATACGGTGTCTATAGAATAGGACGCTTCGTGCGTCTCGTCACGCAGCAGCAGGGTGACGGGTGTGCTTGCGCCCTGCAGCGCCTCGCGCGGCACCCGGACATGCAGCCGGTAGCTGCTGACCGCATCCGATTTGATCGGCAGGCTTGTGCTTTCGCCAGCCTCATCCTCATGGCCGACGATGGAAAGCTCCGCCTGTGGCAGGCCCGGCATGCTCAGTATGTAGGTGCGCGCCTCGCGCTCCTTATTCAGGATCTTCAGGGTATAACTGTTCTGGATGCGGCCGTTGCCAAGCTGCACGAACAGCGGCACGCGGTCGCGCTGTACCGACAGGTCGGTGTCGCTGCGGCTCATCAGGCTGAACAGCATGATGCCGCCGACGATGGCCAGCACGGCGAGGTAGATCAGCGTGCGCGGGCGGAAGATGTGCAGGCCGCCGGTCGGCTGGCCGGCGGCGCGGGCCTCCTGGTTGGTCTGGGTGTCGAAGGTGATCAGCTCGCCGGGGCGGCCGATCTTCACCATCACCTCGTTGCAGGCGTCGATGCACAGGCCGCAGCCGATGCAATCGATCTGCTGGCCGTCGCGGATGTCGATGCCGGTCGGGCAGACCTGGACGCACTGGTTGCAGTCGATGCAGTCGCCGCGCCCCTCCCAGCTCTCCGTCTTGCGCTTCGGGCCGCGCTGTTCGCCGCGCCAGGCCTGATAGGTGACGGTGGTCGAATGCTCGTCCAGCATTGCCGCCTGGAAGCGCGGCCAGGGGCACATATAGACGCAGACCTGTTCGCGCACGATTCCAGCCAGCAGATAGGTGGTGGCGGTGAACAGACCGACGAAGAACAGGATGGTGGGCGAGACCTGGAGCCGAAAAATCTCGCCCATCAGGGTCGGCGCATCGTTGAAATAGAAAATCCAGGCACCGCCGGTTGCGACCGCAATCGCCAGCCATATCAAATGCTTGGTGACTTTTTTTGTGATCTTCTTGAAGGTCAGCGGACCATTGTCCAGGCGGATGCGCTGGGCGCGGTCGCCCTCGACGAAGCGCTCCACCATCATGAACAGGTCGGTCCACACGGTCTGCGGGCAGGTGAAGCCGCACCAGACCCGGCCGAGCAGGGAGGTCGCCAGGAACAGCCCGACGGCGGCCAGGATCAGCACGCCAGTCAGGTAATAGACTTCCTGCGGCCAGATCTCGAGGAAGAAGAAATACAACCGGCGGCCCGGCATATCGACCAGGATCGCCTGGTCCGGCGCGTTGGGGCCACGGTCCCAGCGCAACCAGGGCGCGAAATAATACAGGCCCAGAAGCAGGGCCATGACCGCCCATTTCATTCGGCGGAAGCGGCCGACGATCCATTTCGGATAGGCCTTCGGCCGGTTGGCGAACAGCGCCTTGCGCGGCTTTTCCTGTTCCGGCGGATGCGGCAGTTCATGCGTGTCGGCGCTGACATTATGGGTGTTCATCAGGCCATGCTCCAGGCGAGGTAGCCGAGCATGCCGGCATTGGCCAGCATCAGCAGCGGCAAAACCGGGGTGAGGTGTGTCTGCCAGCGCCGCCAGGCAAGGCCGCCAGCTAAGGCCACGCCGATCAGCGCCGGCATGGTGCCAAGGCCGAAGGCGGCGAGGGCCAGCGCGCCGGCCACGGGGTCAGCACTGCCGGCGGCAGCGGCGAAGGCGCCGTACAGCAGGCCGCAGGGAATGAATCCGAGGACGAGCCCCAGCAGATAACCGCGCAGCGCACCGCCACCGTGCAGCAAGGGCGCGGCGGTACGGCTGACCCAGCCAGACCAGGGAATCCGGATCGCCGGGACTGGCAGTTGCACGAGCGTGCCGAGCCGCTCCAGCGCCACCGCCAGAAACAGCAGCGCGGCCAGCCCCAGCAGCAGGGAAGGCAGCCAGCCGAACCAGGAGAGCTGCGCCAGACTGCCGGTCAGCGCCGCGACACCGGCGCCGATCGCCGCATAGGTGGTCAGCCGGCCAAGATGATAAGGCAGCAGCATGGCGCCGGATATCCGGGTGAATTCGCTCATCCGCGCGGCCGGAACCGATTGCGCGCGGGCCGCCGCCTGCTGCAGCACGAAGGGGCCGCACATGCCGGCGCAATGCGCGGCGCTGCCCACGATGCCGGCCAGGAACAAACCGCCGAACAGACCGCCCTGGGTCGAGACGATGCCGGCGCAATGCGCGTAGCCCGCTGCAAGCAGTTCCAGGATGAGCGGATTATTATCTATATCCATGCTACCCTAATGTAACGTACCCAGATGGTCAGGGGACAGCACGATCATGCGTTGTTGCAGTGCGAAAACTCATTGATCCAGATCAAGGCAACGGCCTGCTCCCTGACCGATAGTACGGAAAATCGTGGAGGGGGAATTTCATGAGCGAGGCAGTTTCATCGGGAAGTGGTGCGTTGCGGGTTACCATCCGGCAGATCGCACCGGACCGCCCATGGGCATGGCTATCGGCCGGCTGGCGTGACTTCCAGGCAGTGCCGGGTGTCGCCCTGGCCTATGGCGCGCTGTTCGTGGTCGGCAGCTTTCTGCTGACGCTCGGCCTCTGGCTGATGGGCCTGTTCTATCTGGTGCTGCCGCTGGGGGCCGGCTTCATGCTGGTGGGGCCGGTGCTGGCGGTGGGGCTGTACGAGGTCAGCCGCAAGCTGTCCTACGGCATCAAGCCAACGCTGGGCGATGCGATGACTGCCTGGCGCGCCAATCCGGGGCAGATCATGGGCGTCGGCGTGGTGCTGATGCTGTTGCTGCTGGCCTGGATCCGGCTGGCTTTCCTGATCTTTGCGCTGTTCTTCGGCACCCAGCCGCCAAGCTGGGAGCTGCTGATCTCCAGCACGCTGCTGTCGGCCGAGGGGCTGCCTTTCCTGATCGTCGGCACGCTGGTCGGCGGTGTGCTGGCCGCCCTGACCCTGGCGATCAGCGTGATCTCCATTCCGCTGCTGCTGGACCGCGACGTGAACGCCGTCACGGCGGTGCTGGCCAGCCTGAAGGCTGTCGCGCGCAACCCGCTGATGATGATCGGCTGGGGCGCGCTGGTGACGCTGTTCATCGGCGCCGGCATCGCGGTCGCCTATGTCGGGCTTCTCATCACCTTTCCGCTGATCGGCTTCGCGAGCTGGCATGCCTATCGCGACCTGGTCGAGATCGAGGAAGCGTGACCAAACCTTTCAATCGCCTATTCAAACGCACGAATTGCGGGAGTGCATTCCGATGAAGGATCCGCTGATGTGGCCGCTGGGCGCCGTGGTTGCGGTGCTGGGCGTGCTGGGATTGTTCCTGGCCGCCGGCGCGCGCGATAGCGCCCTCTATATTTTCGGCCTGGGGCTGCTGGGCTTTGCCTGTCTGTACATTTTCGACCTGATGCGGCGCAGCTTCGACGCGGCGAAGAAGACGCCTGCGGAGCAGCCTGCCGACAAGATAGGGGAATCCATGCAATGAGCACTGTCGCCATGAAACCGGACGACATGAGCCCGGCCTATGACGAGGATGTCGTAAGGCTGTTCGTGATCGCCACCGTCTTCTGGGGGGTGGTCGCCTTCCTGGCAGGCACCTATATCGCTTTCCAGCTGGCCTTCCCGGCCCTCAATCTGGGCATCGAGTTCACCACCTTCGGCCGGCTGCGCCCGCTGCACACCTCGGCGGCGGTCTTCGCCTTCGGCGGCAGCGCGCTGCTGGGCACCTCCTTCTATGTCGTGCAGCGTACCTGCCGCGTCGCCCTGTTCGGCGGGCCGTCGCTGGCGCGCTTCGTGTTCTGGGGCTACCAGTTCTTCATCGTCATGGCGGCGCTGGGCTACGTCATGGGCGTGACGCAGGGCCGCGAATATGCCGAGCCGGAATGGTATGTCGATCTATGGCTGACGCTGGTCTGGGTCGTCTATCTGGTGATCTTCATGGGCACCGTGCTGACCCGCAGGGAGACGCACATCTATGTGGCCAACTGGTTCTACATGGCCTTCATCATCACCATCGCGGTGCTGCACATCTTCAACAACCTGGCGATGCCGGTCTCGTTCCTCGGGCTGAAGAGCTATTCGGCGGCATCGGGCGTGCAGGATGCGCTGCTGCAATGGTGGTACGGCCATAATGCGGTGGGCTTCTTCCTGACCGCCGGCTTCCTGGGCATGATGTATTATTTCGTGCCGAAACGCGCCAATCGGCCGGTCTATTCCTACCGGCTGTCGATCATCCATTTCTGGGCGCTGATCTTCCTCTACATCTGGGCCGGCCCGCATCACCTGCACTATACGGCGCTGCCGGACTGGGCGCAGACGCTGGGCATGACCTTCTCGATCATGCTTTGGGTGCCGTCCTGGGGCGGCATGGTGAACGGCATCATGACCCTGTCGGGGGCATGGGACAAACTGCGCACCGATCCGGTGATGCGCTTTCTGGTCACCTCCGTCGCCTTCTACGGCATGTCCACCTTCGAGGGACCGGTCATGTCGATCAAGGCGGTGAACGCGCTGTCGCACTACACCGACTGGACGGTTGGCCATGTGCATTCCGGCGCGCTCGGCTGGGTCGCCTTCATCAGCTTCGGCGCGGTCTATTACCTGGTGCCCAAGCTGTGGAAGCGCGAGGAGCTGTATTCGCTGCGGCTGGTCGGCTGGCATTTCTGGATCGCGACGCTGGGCATCGTGCTCTACATCACCGCGATGTGGGTGTCGGGCATCATGCAGGGGCTGATGTGGCGCGCCTACGACCATCTCGGCTTCCTGCAATACTCCTTCGTCGAGACCGTGGCGGCGATGCATCCCTTCTATGTGATCCGGGCGCTGGGCGGGGTGCTGTTCCTGCTGGGTGCACTGATCATGGTTTACAACCTGGTGCGCACGGTGCGCGGCGATACCCGCGCCGAGCTGCCGATGGCCGCCACACCGCGCAGCGGCGCGCTGCGTCCGGCCGAGTAAGCGAGGATCAGACCAATGGCGAAAACCGCATTCTTCAGCCATGAGCGGATCGAGAAGAACGGCCTGCTGATGCTGGTCCTGGTGCTGCTGACGATCTCGATCGGCGGCATCGTGGAGATCGTGCCGCTCTATACGATCGAAACCACCATCGAGCGGGTGAAGGGCGTGCGCCCCTATACCCCGCTGGAGCAGGTTGGCCGTAACATCTACATCCGCGAAGGCTGCTATACTTGCCACAGCCAGCAGATCCGTCCGTTTCGCGACGAGGTCGAACGCTATGGCCATTACAGTCTGGCGGCGGAGAGCATGTACGATCATCCGTTCCAGTGGGGCTCCAAGCGCACCGGGCCGGACCTCGCGCGTGTCGGTGGCAAATATTCCAACGACTGGCATGTGGTGCACATGATTGATCCGCGCGCCGTGGTGCCGGAATCGGTGATGCCGGCCTATCCGTTCCTGGCGGAAAAGCTGATCCGCACCGACGATATCGCCGATCATCTGGTGGCGTTGCGCCGGGTCGGCCAGCCCTATACAGACGAGATTGTTGCCGAGGCGAAGGCCGACCTCCTGGCCCAGGCCGATCCTGAGGGCGACCATGAGGCGCTGCAGGCCCGCTATCCCAAGGCCGTGGTCGGGGATTTCGACGGCGATCCGCAGCGGCTGACCGAGATGGATGCGCTGATCGCCTATATGCAGATGCTGGGTACGCTGGTGGATTTCAGCGCCCACGATCTCGACGATCTGCGGCAGTAGGGGCGGCTATGGAAATCCTTCAGGAAATTGCCGGCTTTCTGCGTGGCTATTGGGGCCTTTGGCTGATGCTGCTGTTCGTCGGCCTGGTGCTGTGGACACTGCGCCCCGGCGGCCGCAAGAAATATGACGATGCAAGCCAGATCCCGTTGCGTGACGAAAACGGCAACGGCAGCGGGAAGGAGTGAGGCGATGGCGACCAACCGTATCAAGGATCCGGTGACCGACACCGAAACCACGGGCCATGAATGGGACGGCATCCGCGAGTTGGATAACCCGGCCCCGAAATGGCTGATGTACACCTTCTACGCCACGATCATTTGGGCGATCGGCTACTGGGTGCTGTATCCGGCCTGGCCGGATCTGTTCGGCAGCGGCTACACCAAGGGCGTGCTGGGCTATGTGCAACGCGTCGAGATCGAGGAACAGATTGCCGCCAAGCGCGCCGAGCAGTCGGGCATGCGTGACAACATCGCCAACGCCTCGCTGCAGGAAATCCGCGGCGATGCCGATCTGCTGTCCTTCGCGCTGGCCGGCGGCCGCGTTGCCTTCGCCGATAATTGCGCGGGCTGCCATGGCGCCGGCGGGTCGGGCAATACCGGCTTTCCGGTGCTGGTCGATGATGAATGGCTGTGGGGTGGCACGCTGGAGGATATCCAGTACACCATCCTGCACGGCATCCGGAACAGCAGCGCGGATGCGCGCTATTCCGAAATGCCGCGCTTTGGCCGCGACGGCATCCTGAACCGCGAGGAGATCAACGACGTGGCGGAATATGTCCTGTCGCTGAGCGGCAACGCCACGAACGCGGCGGCAGCCGGGCGGGGCGAGGAAATCTTCGTCGCGCAGTGCGTCGCCTGTCATGGCGAGAAGGGCGAGGGCATGCGCGAGCTTGGCGCGCCCAACCTCGCCGACGATATCTGGCTCTATGGTGGCAGCAAGGCGACCGTGGTCGAATCGATCACCAATGCCCGCTTCGGCGTGATGCCGGGCTGGACCGGGCGGCTGGACGAATCGACGATCAAGCAGCTCACCGTCTATGTCCACGCGTTGGGCGGCGGCGAGTAGCCCGCTTACCGATCACCAGAACGAGAAAAGCCCGGGGCTTGTGACCCGGGCTTTTTCTTATGCCGGTATTGGGCCGGTCAGGCGGCGGGCAGGCCGTCGCCGTTCGGGCCCATCTCGTCGCGCCAGGCGGTCTTGCGTTCCAGCCAGACCAGGAAGCCGGCCAGCAGGGCGGCAAAGCCCAGGGCCAGCAGCCAGAAAGGCAGGCCGGTGACGATGTCCAGCGTCAGCTTGCCGGCGTCGGCCAGTTTCAGCAGCGGCGCCAGCGCCGGCTCCAGATAGGCGAAGACCAGCGCACCCAGGATGCCGCCGGCCAGGGTGAACCAGCTGTCCTTGTAGCCGGCGCCGATCTGCGCAGCGACCGTGCCGGGGCAGGCGCCGGCCAGCGTGATGCCGGCACCCAGCAGCAGCCCGCCGGCGATATCGGCGATGAACAGCGTGCCCTTGGGGTGCAGCTTCACGATTCCGAAGCCGTAGAGCACGGCCAGGATGACCAGCCCGGTGATCACGGCGCTGAGGAAGATCTTCAGCATCACGAAATTGCGCAGCTGCATCTGCCCGACGATCATGCCGGGTTCGAACACCCGCGACTTCTCCAGCGCGAAACCGAACACCACGCCCATGGCGAGGCCGGTGAGGATGGCAGTGAACAGGCTCATGGCAACCTCCTAGCGGATGCGCTTGAACAGGAAGGCGGTGGCGATGCCACCGGCGAACATGGCGGCGACCGCGATCATCGAGCCGAGTGCCAGCTGCGCCGTACCGGAAATGCCATGACCGCTGGTGCAGCCATCGGCGATGCGCGCGCCGAGCAGCAGGATGAACCCGCCGGCGAAGGCCATGGCGAAGCGGCCGGCGGGCGATATGCCGCCAGTCGCCTTCGCCCAGATCGGGGATATCCCGCTGCGGCGCATGCCCGACAGGCTTGCCGAGAGCAACGCGCCCAGTGCGATGCCGACGACCAGTGCGACCTGCCACCAGTTCTTTGCCCCGTCCAGATGCTTGGCGGCATAGCCGATCTCGCGGATTGCGGGATCGACCCATTCGGCGATGCTTACCCCGACGGTGACGAAGGAGGAGGAGGCACCGAGCGCGGTGTTGATAAGGAGAAAGGCAGGAATCTGCAGCAAGCCGATGACGATCCCGGCCGCGTAGGGCGACCAGGCCTTCTGCCTCAATATGTCCATGACAGCCTCCTCAGTCGGCCGGTTTGGTCGGGCAGGTGTTCACGCCGATCAGCGTATAGGCCGGGCACCAGCGCAGCAGGGCGGTGCCAAGCGGCACGAGGCCGATCAGACCCCACCAGCGCGCATTGCCGTCGAGCAGGACCAGCAGGGACAGGATCGCCAGACCGGCGACGATGCGGAGGATGCGGTCGATGCCGCCAACATTCTGGGTCATGATGAACCTCTTCGCGTTGCAATGCCGTCCGGCTGTTCCGGCGGCTGTCTCACATCATTAATATATATTTGAATATTTACAGGTAAAAGGCCGCATTGCGGATTCCGCCCGTCGCGCGTCCGAATGCCGCGCCCGCGTCTGCCAGAACCGGGCTAGGTCTTTTTTGGACCGTCCTTGCCGGTAAGGCTGCCTTCGGCAAGGCCCTCCTCACGCTCGCGCAGATAATCGTCGGTGGTGCGGGTCAGCGGCCGGGCCTTGCCGGCGAACGGGTTGTTGCCGTTCTCGAACTGCACGATGACTCGGCAATCCTCGCACATCTTGATGCGCTCCAGGGCGGCGGGATCGCTGAACATCGGGTGATCCTGCAGCTTGGCGACGATACGCTCGACCGATCCCTTGGTGCCGAAGGGCTTGCCGCAGCGCACGCACTCGAACGGCTCCTCCTGCTTGATCGGCTGGACCGCGCGCGCCTCGGCGGTGAAGTTCAGGCGCGGCTCCAGCGCGATCACCTGTTCCGGGCAGGTCGCCTTGCACAGGCCGCACTGCACGCAGGCATCCTCCTGGAAGCCCAGGAAGGGCCGGTCGGGATCGTCGGTCAGGGCGCCGGTCGGGCAGGCGCTGACACAGGACAGGCACAGCGTGCAGCCCTCGGTATCGACCTTCAGGGTGCCGAACGGCGCGCCGGCGGGCAGCTGGATTGTATCGACCGGCGCCGGGGCGGCATCATGCAGATGCCCCAGCGCCAGCGACAGCACGGCGCGCTTGCCGCCCATCGGCAGGAAGTCGCCGGCGGGTGCCGGTTCCAAGCCGGGCAGGGCGAAGAGCTGGGCCTCCAGCGCGTCGGGATCTTCCTCCACCAGCACCGAGACGCGGCCGCTGTCATAGCCGAGCCCGGCCATGATGGTTTCCGTGAGGCCCGCCTGCTGGGCCAGGCCCGTCAGTTCGCCGCGCTTTGTGGGCGAGACCAGAACGGCGACATGGCTGGCACCATAGGCCAGCGCGCCGGACAGCAGGTCGAGGCCGGTCTGCGTCGCCTCATTGACCGCGAAGGGGATGACATTGGCTGGCAGGCCGCGCCCGAAACGCGCCATCAGCGAGATCATCTCCGCGCCGTGACGTTCGTCATGTACCAGGATGACCGGTTTTTTGCCGCCCGCCTCGCGGTAGGCGGAGAGCAGGGTGAGCAACCGGGCCAGCAGCGAGGCGCTGGGCGGCATGGCATAGCTGGCGGCGCCGGTCGGGCAGACGCTGTGGCAGGCGCCGCAGCCGCCGCAGAGATAGGGGTCGATGGCAACCACATCGCCGGCCGAACTGATCGCCGAGGCCGGGCAGACATCCAGGCAGCGCGTGCAGCCGGTCTTTTGGTTGCGGCCATGCGCGCACAGATCGGCGTGGAAATTCACATAGCGCGGCTTGGTGAATTCGCCGACCAGATCGGTCATGTCGAACAGCGCCTTCTGCACCGCCGCCGGATTGCCGGGGTCGGGCCGGAAATAGCCATCGCGCCGCTCATGCGAGGGGAACAGCGGTGCGCCGCCGGTCAGGTCCAGAATCATGTCGCAGCGCGAGGAGGCGCCATTCTTGCCGGCCTCGAACGCCAGCGCCGCGCGTGAGGAGGGGATGAGCGGCGCGTAATCGTCCACCACGATCTCGAACGCGCCGAGATGGCCGGCGGCCCGCGCGATGCTGCCCTTGAAGATCGGGATGTCCATCAGGCGCGGCGGGATGATGTCGCCCGGCTTCGTCAGCAGCACCGTGACGTCAAGCCGCCCGGCAATCTGGCGCGCCGCCTCGATGGCCTGTTCGTCATGGCCATAGATCAGGCACACGCCCTCCGACTTCATCGTCACGCTGGTGGCATGTTCGATCTCCACCATCGCCTCGGCCAGCAGCGCCGCCATCTTCGGTGTGGTGCTTCTGGCCTGTTCGGCCCAGCCGGCCTGTTCGCGGATATTGACGTAAGTGACGGCGGCATCGCTGCCATCCTCCTCCATCACCTCCGCGAACAGCGGCGCTTCCTGGGTGCAGGCGACGGTGAAGGGATGGCCCTGCGCGGCGGCGCGGCGGAAACTGTCGATCCCGGCGCGGCACAGTTCCTCATGCAGCTCGCCGACGGCCTGACCGCAGGCGGCGTTCAGGGCCTTGCCGTCGAGCGGCATGGTGCCCCGGCAGGTGCAGGCAAGGATCCGGCGCTGGGCGTCCGTCATGAAGCGTTCCTCGGTCATCGGTCGTTTTGCGTTATCGTTTTTCATTTTGAAGGGCGGATACAGCATTCCGCCTTCTTGCGCTATATACTGGTGGTAAGACCAATCCTCGGCAATAGGGATGGCAGGAGCGATGAGCAAGGACGCGTCGATGCCGTTGGGCATCGTCATCGAACGCCACAAATCGGCGAACCGCTGGCAGGACTGGCGGTTCCAGCCGGTTGCCGTCATACCCGGCGCGCCGGCTGTGGCGGGCTGGAGCGAGATGCTGCGCGGCGAGGGCTGGGTGCGCTATCATGCGGCGACGCTGCCGGTCTGGCTCTACAGGACGCAGACCCCGGCCTATCTGCACAATCTGTCGATGGAACAGCCGGTCGTGTACATCGTGCTGCGCCGCGATCCGGACCAGCCGGAGGAATTCGCCTTCCAGCCCCTGCTGGTGACCGTCTCGCCCTATGAGGCGGAGGAATATCTCATCAGCGGCGACGAGATCGTCGAGCCGGTGGCGATGCCCGATGTGGTGATGGGCTGGATGCAGGACTTCATCGACAGCAACCATGTCGATCAGCCCTTCGTGAAGCGGCAGCGCGACAAGCACAAGGAAAAGCGGTCGGAGTCGCCGCTGCCGCTGGATGCCTATGGCAAGCCGGTGCGGCAAGGGGGCAATCATGGCTGACCGGCCTTTCCTGTCGCGCTGGGCGCGGTTGAAGCAAGAATCCCGGCAAACCGGGGGACGGCAAACCGGGGGACGGGGCAGTGCCGCCCCCGTGCTGGAGGAACCTGCCCGGCAGGCGGCTCTGCCGCCCGAGGCCGGGGATCAGGACCATTCCGTGCCGGCACAGCCGTCGCAGCTAGGGCAGGAGCGGGTGCGAGAGCAGGATGCGGTCGTCGATCCATCAGAACTGCCCGACATCGACAGTCTGACGGCGGAGTCCGACTTTACGGCCTTCATGCGCAAGGGCGTGCCGAAGACGCTGCAGCGCAAGGCGTTGCGCAAGCTCTGGGCGTCCGATCCGGTGCTCGCCTGCCTGGATGGCCTCAATGATTATGAAGAGGATTTCACCGACGCCGCCACGGTGATCGAGGGCATGAAAAGCTCCTATCAGGTCGGGCGCGGATTCCTGACGGACGCGGAACTGGCGGAAAATCATTCTGTCTATGACGCCTCCCGGAAGGCGCTGATCGAGGCGGATGAAAAGGCCGAGGCGGAAGAGACAGCCACGGCCGAGACCGGCCCGGCAGAGGATACGGCAGAAGATACGGCCAGTATTGCGGAGGGTGCGGAGCCGGAGCAGCTGCCGGAGAGCGCCGCAGAGGATTTGGAGAGGGCCGAGCCAGGGACGGAATCGGGTGATTCTGAAAACGCCACGGAGGCTGCAGAAATCCAGCTGGTGCCAGATGCCAAAAATAAGAATGATAATCACTCTTAAATGACACTGGCATCCTGATCTTAAATAAGAACGATTATCACTTGCGTTGTTCTGTTTTCTGCATTGCCCGGACTTCCCGTGCGAAACATCTGCTTTATCGTTTCTGCTAGACCTGCGAATTTGATTGGCCTAGGCTACTGGTAAGACCAATAAAGGCATACCCACCCCGCAAGGGGGTAAAAATCAGGGATGCCACATGGATTTGGTTAGAGGGAGCGAAACGACGCAGATGCCTGACGCGGCTGCGATATCTCATCACATGATAGCGGAAGAAGATCTTCTGCGGGCCAACTGGTACGGCTTCGTGGCGCGCTTTCTTGCGGCGCCGCCCGACCAGTCTGCCCTGTCGCTTGCCGCCGGCTTCGATTCCCAGGGAGACGATACCCAGCGCGACAGTCAGGGTGATGGCAGCGATCTGGGAACTGCGCTCGGCATTCTGGCGCGCCTTGCCCGCCAGACCACGCCGCAAGAGGCGGAAGAAGAATATTTCAATCTGTTTATTGGGGTGGGGCGGGGCGAACTGATGCCCTATGGCTCCTATTACCTGACCGGTTTCCTGAATGAAAAGCCGCTGGCCCATCTGCGCCGTGACATGGCGCGGCTCGGTATGTCCCGTGCTGAGGACGTCAAGGAGCCGGAGGATCACATCGCCGCGCTGTGCGACATGATGGCCGGGCTGATCACCGGCAGCTTCGGCGCGCCGGCCACGCTGGAAACCCAGCATGAATTTTTCCAACGGCACCTGTCTCCCTGGGCCGGGCGTTTCTTCGGGGATTTGGAGCGGGCGCGTCACGCGCGGCTCTACCAGCCGGTCGGCACCATTGGCCGGCTGCTGATCGATATCGACCGCGCCGCCTACGGGATGGACGCGTGACCGGATTGACGGGTGACTGGCGCAAGCCGGCCCCAGAGGTTCTGACGGGAATTGTGACGAGAGTTCTGATGTTTGTTCGTTTTTGTGAAGCTTGAGGAGGCGCACCATGAAGCAGCAAGACAAGCCGGTTTCGGCCCATCGCCGCGACTTCCTGCGCGTCGCCAGCGTCGGCGCGGTGGCGGGTGCCGCCATGGCCGTTGCGGGCGGCAGTGAAGCCGAGGCCGCCGAAGTGACTGATACGGGCGGCGAGCACGCGGGGTACCGCGAAACGCAGCATGTGAAGACCTTCTACAAGCTGGCCCGCTATTAAGCGCCGGCAGCCAGTAGGGAGCGGGAGAAGACAATGCTCAAGAAAAAATCGGATGCAGTAGCGGCCCGTCCGCGCCTCAGTCAGGCGCTGGCAAGCCTCACCGGCGGCGCCATCGATCGCCGTACTTTCCTGAAGCGCTCCGGCCTCGCGGCTGGCGGCGTGGCGATTGCCGGCACGCTGAGCGGCGGCATGGTGCGCAAGGCCCCGGCGGCCAGCCCGGCCTTTGGCGGCGAGATCAAGCTCGCCAAGACGGTGTGCACCCATTGCTCGGTCGGCTGTACCGTGATGGCCGAAGTGCAGAATGGCGTGTGGACCGGGCAGGAGCCCGGCTTCGACAGCCCGTTCAACATGGGCTCGCACTGTGCCAAGGGCGCCGCGATCCGCGAGCTGACCCATGGTGAGCGCCGGCTGAAATATCCGGTGAAGCTGGTCGATGGCAAATGGACCCGTGTGAGCTGGGAGCAGGCGATCAGCGAGATCGGCGACAAGATGCTCCAGATCAGCGAGCAGTCCGGCCCCGATTCGGTCTATTGGCTGGGCTCGGCGAAGCACAGCAACGAGCAGGCCTATCTGATGCGCAAGTTCGCGGCCTTCTGGGGCACGAACAACATCGATCATCAGGCCCGCATCTGCCATTCCACCACGGTCGCCGGTGTCGCGAACACCTGGGGCTATGGCGCGATGACCAACAGCTACAACGACATGATGAACAGCCGGCTGATGTTCTTCATCGGCGGCAATCCGGCGGAAGCCCATCCGGTGTCGTTGCAGCACATTCTGAAGTCGAAGGAGCAGAACGGCGCACCGCTGATCGTGTGCGACCCGCGCTTCACCCGCACGGCCGCGCATGCCGATGAGTTCGTGCGCTTCCGGCCGGGCACCGACGTCGCCCTGATCTGGGGCATCCTCTGGCACATCTTCGAGAATGGCTGGGAGGACAAGGACTATATCTCCAAGCGCGTCTATGGCATGGACAAGATCCGGCCGGAAGTCGCGAAATGGACCCCGGAAGAGGTTGAGCGCGTGACCGGCGTTCCCGGCTCGCAGCTGCAGCGTGTGGCGCGCCTGATGGCGACCAACAAGCCCGGCACGCTGGTCTGGTGCATGGGCGGCACGCAGCACACCAACGGCAACAACAACACCCGCGCCTACTGCATCCTGCAGCTGGCGCTGGGCAATGTCGGCGTTGCCGGCGGCGGCACGAACATCTTCCGCGGCCATGACAACGTCCAGGGCGCCACGGATTTCGGCGTGCTGATGGATTCGCTGCCCGGCTATTACGGTCTGGCGACCGGCTCCTGGAAGCACTGGGCGCGCGTCTGGGATGTGGACTACGACTATCTGCTCGGGAAGTTCAAGTCGAAGGAACTGATGGAGCGGTCCGGCATTCCGGTGTCGCGCTGGTTCGATGGCGTGCTGGAAGACAAGGCCAATATGGACCAGCCGGACAATGTCCGCGCCATGGTGTTCTGGGGCCATGCGCCGAACTCGCAGACCCGCCTGCCGGACATGAAGAAGGCGATGGAGAAGCTCGACCTTCTCGTCGTCATTGATCCGGTGCCGACGGTTTCCGCCGTGCTGCATGACCGCAAGGATGGCTGCTATCTGCTGCCGGCGGCGACGCAGATGGAAACCTCCGGCTCCGTTACCGCGTCGAACCGCTCGCTGCAGTGGCGCGAGAAGGTGGTCGATCCGATCTTCGAGGCGAAGGTCGATCACGAGATCATGTATCTGTTCGCCAAGAAGTTCGGCTTCGACAAGGAGATGTTCAAGCACATCAAGGTGGACGGCAACGAGCCGTTGATCGAGGACATCACCCGCGAATGGAACAAGGGCATGTGGACCATCGGCTATACCGGCCAGTCACCGGAACGGCTGAAGATGCACATGGAAAATCAGCACACCTTCGACAAGGTATCGCTGCGCGCTGTTGGCGGGCCGGCTGATGGCGAGTTCTATGGTCTGCCCTGGCCGTGCTGGGGTACGCCGGAGATGGGGCATCCGGGGTCGGCCAACCTTTACGATATCTCTCTGCCGGTCGCCGAAGGCGGCATGGGTTTCCGCGCCCGCTATGGCGTGGAGCGCAATGGCGAGACGCTGCTGGCCGAAGGGTCCTGGCCGGTCGGTTCGGAGATCGAGGATGGCTATCCCGAATTCACCATGGCGATGCTGCAGAAGCTCGGCTGGGACAAGGATCTGACTGCCGATGAAATGGCCGCCATCCAGAAGGTCGGCGGCGACAAGATCGGCGGGGTGAACTGGAAGACCGACCTGTCGGGCGGCATCCAGCGCGTGGCGATCAAGCATGGCTGCGCGCCCTATGGTAATGCCAAGGCCCGCTGCGAGGTCTGGAACTTCCCGGATCCGATCCCGCTGCACCGCGAGCCGCTCTACACGCCGCGCCGGGACCTTGTGGCCGACTATCCGACCTACAAGGACCGCAAGCTGCATCGCCTGCCGACACTCTTCGAGTCGATCCAGAAGCAGGATTTCTCGAAGGAGTATCCGATCATCCTCACCTCCGGCCGCCTGGTCGAATATGAGGGTGGCGGCGATGAGAGCCGGGCGAACCCCTGGCTGGCCGAGCTGCAGCAGGACATGTTCGTCGAGATCAACCCGTTCGATGCCAATGGTCTGGGCATCAAGGACGGCCAGATGGTCTGGGTGCACGGTCCGGAAGGCGGCAAGGTCCATGTCATGGCGATGCTGACCGAGCGTGTGGGACGCGGCGTGGCTTTCATGCCGTTCCATTTCGGCGGCAAGTTCCAGGGTAAGGACCAGCGGGCCAAATATCCGCAGGGTGCCGATCCGTATGTGTTGGGTGAATCGACCAACACCGCACAGACCTATGGCTATGACTCGGTGACGCAGATGCAGGAAACCAAGACCACGCTCTGCCGCATCGAGCGCGCATAAGAAGGGGAGACGTAAGATATGGCCCGCATGAAATTTCTCTGCGACGCCGAGCGCTGCATCGAATGCAATGCCTGCGTCACCGCCTGCAAGAACGAGCACGAGGTGCCCTGGGGCATCAATCGCCGGCGAGTCGTCACCATCAATGACGGCAAGCCCGGCGAGAAGTCGATCTCGGTCGCCTGCATGCATTGCTCGGACGCGCCCTGCCAGGCGGTCTGCCCGGTCGATTGCTTCGTGACCACGGCCGAGGGCATCGTCCTGCACAACAAGGACACCTGCATCGGCTGCGGCTACTGCTTCTATGCCTGCCCGTTCGGCGCGCCGCAGTATCCGCAGGCCGGCAATTTCGGCACCCGCGGCAAGATGGACAAGTGCACCTTCTGCGCCGGTGGCCCGGAAGAAGCCGCGAGTTCCGAGGCGGAGTTCCACAAATACGGCCGCAACCGTATCGCCGAAGGCAAGCTGCCGCTGTGCGCCGAGATGTGCTCGACCAAGGCGCTGCTGGCCGGTGACGGCGATGTGGTGTCCGACATCTACCGCGAGCGTGTGGTTGCCCGCGGCTTCGGTTCGGGCGCCTGGGGCTGGGGCACCGCCTACGAGGCGAAGGCCGGCGGCTGATCTGTCATAGGAGTGAACGGGTCCGCGCGCAGGCCGGTGTGAACAGGCCAATGTGCACAGGCGAGCGTGTACAGGCGGGCGGACCCGCCATTCCAGCCGGACGTAAAGAAGCAAGAACGAGAATGGGGATAGATCCATGCTAAAGGCGCTGACGGGGAACGAAGGTGCCCGGCGCGGGAAGGCCCGCAAGGCTTCCGGCGTCATGGCTGTTGGCCTGTTGCTTGCGGCGGGTTTTCTGCTTCAGGGCTGCCGCGAGGAAGAACAGGGCCGCATTCTGCTGTTCGACAAGGGGACCTATATCGGCAAGGTCGTCGATGGCAAGAAGCTGGATCCCGCGACCGTCGAGCAGCTGAACAAGCGCGCCGAAAAGCAGTGGATGTAAGGTCAGGGGAGGCGAAGATATGAACGTCAGGAATTTTGTCCCGCGCATTGTCGCCGTCCTGTCGCTGGCCGTGCTGCTACTGGGCGGCATGCCCGCAGCCGAGCGGCTGGCGGGTATCTCCGCTGGCGCCCATGCGCAGCAGGCCGCTCCTGCCGAAGCCGGCAAGTCCGATGTCTGGCGCTCCATCCGCCAGGGCGAGCAGGGCTATGTCTCGATCCCCGACAAGAAGGCCGGCGTGCTGGTCCAGTCCGAGGGCGAGAACTGGCGCGCCTTCCGCAACGGCCCGCTTTCCACCTGGGGCGTGTGGGGCATGGTCGGTATTCTTGGCCTGCTGGCGCTGTTCTTCATTATCCGCGGGCGCATCCGCATCGAGCATGGCCGAAGCGGCCGGCTGATCGAGCGCTTCAACGGGCTGGAGCGGTTTTCGCACTGGCTCACGGCGGTCAGCTTCATCGTGCTGGGGCTGACGGGCCTCAACATCCTGTATGGCCGCTATGTGCTGCTGCCGGTGATTGGGCCAGACGCGTTTTCCGTCATCAGCCTCGCCGGCAAGTACATGCATAATTACATCGCCTTCGCCTTCATGCTGGGGCTGGTGCTGATCCTCGTGCTGTGGATCAAGGACAATATCCCCAGCCGGCTGGACCTTACCTGGTTCGCCCAGGGCGGCGGCATCTTCTCCAAGCACAAGCATCCGCCGGCAAAGAAGTTCAATGCCGGCCAGAAGATCATCTTCTGGGCCGTGGTGCTGGGCGGTTTCTCGGTCAGCCTGTCCGGGATCGCGCTGATGTTCCCGTTCGAGTTCGCCTTCTTCGGCAAGACTTTCGCCGCGCTGAATATCTTCGGCTTCGGTCTGCCGGAGAATCTGACGATGATGCAGGAGATGCAGCTGTCGCAGCTGTGGCACGCCATCGTCGCGCTGGTGCTGCTGATCCTGATCATCGCGCACATCTATATCGGCACCATCGGCATGGAAGGTGCGTTCGATGCCATGGGCAGCGGTATGGTGGACGAGAATTGGGCGAAAGAGCATCATTCGCTCTGGGTCGAGGAAGTTAAGGAGGAGGAGCGCAAGGCCCGTCTCGGCGGGCGTGGCGCTCCGGCTCCGGGCGACGACGACTGATCGCCGCCCCGTTTCCGCCCCAGCCTTCCGGAACCGATGGAGTAACCGACGTGCCGTGTTCCAAGCGCCGAAATCCTCTTGCCGCCGCGACGGGCCTTGCCTTGCTGTGCCTGGTGGCGGCGGTTTCGGCTTCCCCGGCTTCGGCGCAGCTCAGCACCGATGAGGCCGGCAAGAAACTGGCCGAGACCTATAATGTCCGCGTGCTGGACGTTCGCCTGGCCCGGCATGACGGGCGCCCTGTCTATGCCGCGAAGGTGATGCGCACCGGAGAGGGTGCCGGCAACGGCGCCTTCATGGTGACGACCCTGCTGGTGGATCCGATGACCGGTGAGCTGGTCTCGACCTTCGAGCATGGCACGACCGGCTATTCGACCTCCGCGACCGATTCGCACGAGCCCCGACTCGATTCCTCGGGCAGAGAAATGCGGCGCATGACCAATCGGCCCACCCCGCGCAATTGAGCGGGGGCCGCACCGCATGAACGCGCAGGCCCGCGTGAGGATCCGGCGGTTGACGCTGGTCATTGCGTGCCTGCTTCCTGTTTTGCTGACCGCCCCGCAGGCCAGCGCCCATCTGTCCGGCCATGGCGGGCCGGTGCGCGGCGTCGCCGTTTCGCCCGATGGCAGCCGGGCGGTTACCACCAGCTTCGATTATTCGGTCATTCTCTGGTCGCTGGACTCGTCCGAGGCGACGGCGATCCTGCACGGGCATGAGGCGGCGGTGAACGCGGTCGCCATG
>Ga0114898_1000817_pt1 | contig 21135 bp, 21 predicted proteins | sample Malvired_Geostar_FD_83496 | JGI IMG/M metagenome (GOLD analysis project Ga0114898, IMG submission 83496) | Marine viral communities from the Global Malaspina Expedition - Malaspina viral metaG DeepMed_Geostar | ecosystem: Environmental > Aquatic > Marine > Oceanic | place: Mediterranean Sea... | reverse complement strand
CTCCAGAGCGGCGCAGGACACGATGCGATGGTGATGTCGCGGCTCTGCCCCACCGCGATGATCTTCATTCGCAGCGAGAAGGGGATCAGCCACAATCCGGCGGAGAATATCGATCCGGCCGACGCCGATGTGGCGGCGCGGGTGATGCTGCGCTTCATCGAGAAACTGGAAGACCGATTTCAGAAATGACCGACAACAAGAAACCTCCCCTTCCCTTCGACGAGCTCGACCCGCCCCAGCGCCTTCTCATGGGACCGGGACCGATCAACGCGCATCCGCGTGTGCTGCGCGCGATGGCGTCGCCGCTTCTCGGGCAGTTCGACCCGGAATTCACGACTTACATGAACGAGACCATGGCGCTTTACCGCGCGGTCTTTCAGACGGAGAACCGCTGGACCTTTCTCGTGGACGGCACAGCGCGCTCGGCCATCGAGGCGGCGCTCGTCTCACTGCTCGAACCGGGCGACAGGATCGTCATCGGGAATTTTGGCCGCTTCGGGCTCCTGCTCACCGAGATCGCGGAGCGCTGCGGCGCGGAGGTGACGACGGTCGATGCGGAATGGGGCGAGGTGCTCCCGCAGGACGCCATTGAGGAAGCGGTCGCAAAGATTCGTCCGCGCGTCGTCGCGCTGGTGCATGGCGACACATCGACTACCATGGCGCAGCCGCTCGACCGGCTGGGCGAGATCTGCCGAAAATACGACGCGCTTTCCTATGTCGATGCGACGGCGACGCTGGGCGGCATAGCGGTGAAGACCGACGAATGGGGCCTCGATATCGTGACAAGCGGGCTCCAGAAATGCATGGGCGGGCCGTCCGGCTCCGCACCCATCACGATTTCCGACCGCGCGGCGGAACGTATTTTCGCACGGCGCCATATCGAGAAAGGGATCGCCTCGCCCGACGCGCAGAGCGGCAACGCGCCCTTCATCCGCTCCAACTATTTCGACCTCGCTATGCTGATGGATTACTGGTCGGAAAAGCGGCTCAACCATCACACCGAAGCGACGAGCATGCTCTATGCGGCGCGGGAATGCGCGCGCGTGGTGCTGCAAGAAGGGCTCGATGCGCGCTTTGCACGGCATGCACTCGCCAGCGACGCGATGGTGGCGGGCCTCACCGCCATGGGGCTCACGCTTTTCGGCGACGCCGCCCACAAGATGACGAATGTCACGGGCATCTACATTCCTCAAGGCATAGACGGGGAACGCGTGCGGGCGCGCATGCGAACCGATTTCGAAATCGAGATCGGCAGCTCCTTCGGACCGCTGCACGGGAAGATCTGGCGCATCGGCACGATGGGATATAATTGCCGCAAGCACAATGTCGCGCTGACGCTGGCCGCGCACGAAGCGGTGCTGAAGGGCGAAGGCTTCAAGATCGCCGCGCCGGGCGCGGCGGTGGAAGCGGCACTTGCCGTCTATCATGAGAAGGAAAAGGCATGACGGGTCCGAGCGCAGAGTATCCCCGCGACCTTATCGGCTATGGCGGCACACCGCCGAACCCGAAATGGCCGGGCGGCGCGCGCATCGCCGTGCAGTTCGTGCTCAATTACGAGGAAGGCGGCGAGAATTGCATCCTGCACGGAGACAAGGCGTCGGAAGCCTTTCTGTCGGAAATCATCGGCGCGCCCGAAATCCCCTCCATGCGCCATACCAGCATGGAGAGCCTTTACGAGTATGGGAGCCGGGCGGGCTTCTGGCGCCTGCGCAAGCTCTTCATGGATCGCGGTCTGCCGCTCACCGTCTATGGCGTTGCGATGGCGATGGAACGCAATCCGGCGGCGGTCGAAGCGATGCTGGAAGCGGGATGGGAAATCGCCTCGCATGGCTACCGGTGGATCAACTACCAGCATGTGCCGGAAGCGACGGAACGCGAGCACATGCAGCACGCTATCGAGATCCATAAGCGGCTGACCGGCGAGCGCCCGCTCGGCTGGTATACGGGACGCACGAGCCCCAACACATCGCGCCTGGTGGTGGAGGAAGGCGGCTTCGTCTATGACGCCGATTCCTATGCGGACGACCTCCCCTATTACGACACACAGCATGGAACGCCGCAGCTCATCGTGCCTTACACGCTCGATGTGAACGACATGCGCTTTGCGAGCCCTCAAGGGTTCAACTCCGGTGATCAGTATTTCGCCTATCTGCGCGATACGTTCGACCAGCTTTACGAGGAAGGCGCGAAGGCGCCGAAGATGATGTCTGTCGGCATGCACTGCCGCCTCGTCGGCAAGCCGGGCCGCGCCCGCGCGCTTGCCCGCTTCCTCGACCATGTGCTTGCGCATGAAAAGGCGTGGGTGCCGCGCCGCATCGACATCGCACGGCACTGGCTGGAGAAGCACCCGTTCGACGCCTGATGATGCCGCCCTAGACCGCCATAGCCGCGCCGTCGCAGCGCGGATCGGAGGCGCCGTCGAACCGTCCGTCGGCAGACAATGTGATGACGCCGGCATGGCCCATCATGTCGTTGACGGGGGCTACGAGTTCCACATCGTGACCGGCCCTCTTCAACCGATCGACCAATGCGGCGTCCATGTCGCTTTCGATCTTGAGCGTGATCGATTCCGCGCCCCATGTGCGACCCAGGAGCCAGCGCGGCGCGGCGACTGCCTCGGCGAGCGGACGGCCGAACATGGCGTGACGCGAGAAAACGGCGGCCTGCGTCTGGGGCTGGCCCTCACCACCCATGGTGCCGTAGACCATGCTCTTGCCGCCATTGAGGCGCGCCATGGCCGGGTTCAGCGTATGGAAGGGCCGCTTGCCGGGTTTCAGGCAATTGGGGTGGTTTTCGTCCAGCGAGAAGCTGATGCCCCGGTTCTGCAAGAGTATGCCTGTTTCCTTCGAGACGACGCCGGAACCGAACTCCCAATAGATGGACTGGATATAGCTGGCGGTGCGGCCTTCCGCGTCGATGACGCCCATCCAGATCGTGTCGCCGGGCTTTGCGACATGCCGCCAGGACGCGGCGACCTGCATATCCACATTGGCGGCCATGCGGTCGAGTTCCGCATCGGTGATGAGTGAGAGCGGATCGCACGACATATAGGCCGGATCGCGCACATGCCCGTCGCGCATGATGAAGGCCTGCTTGGTCGACTCGATGAGGCCGTGAATATGCGCAAAGCTCTCACCCTCAGTAACGCCCAGCCGGTCGAAACAGCCGAGAATGGCGAGCGAGGCGATGCCCTGCGTGGGCGGCGGCATGTTGTAGATCGTGCCGCCGGAGAGTTTCACCGAGGGTGGCGTGACGCGGAGCGGGTTGAAGGCATTGAGATCGGCAAGGCGGAGCGGCGAGCCCGCCGCCTCCGCATCCTTTGCGAGCGCCGCGGCGACATCGCCTTCATAGAAGTCGCGCAGGCCCGCTTCGGCGAGACGCGAAAGCGTTGCCGACATGGCGGGCTGCGAAAGGCGCATGCCGGTGAGCGGGATTTCGCCGTCGATGAGGAAGGTTTTGTCGAAACCGGGGACGCCCTTCAGCTCGGGAAGCTTGTCGCGCGTCAGGTCTTCCTGGCTTTCGCATACGGCGGAGCCTTCTTTCGCCGTTTCGGCAGCGGGGCCCAGCAGGCGGGACAGCGGCAGCCTGCCGCCCCATGCGCCCGCAACCTCCATGGCACCCGCCCAGCCGCCGACGGCACCGGGCACGGTGAGCGAGGCGAGACCTCCGCGGGACGGGATCGCGTCGCTTGCGCCCTGCTCGGCATAGAAGCCCGGGGAGGCGAGACCGGCGGCGGGGCCGCAGGCGTCGATCCCGACGGGCCCCTTTCCGGGCTCTGAGAGAATCCAGAACCCGTCGCCGCCCAGATGGTTCATATGCGAGTAGACCACGGCAATCATCGCGGCGGCGGCCACCATCGCCTCCGCCGCATTGCCGCCCTCCTTCAGCACGTCGCGTGCCGCCATGGCCGCCATGTGATGCGGGGCCACGGCCATGCCGCGATAGCCCATCCGTGTTCTGAACATTCTATCGATCCGTTTCTTATGATTTGCGGATGAGCGCGTGAAACTCAGCCGGCCGAGGAGTAGAGATAGACCTTGTTGCCTTCCGGTTTCCAGTCCGGATTTTCCCAGGCGAGCATCTTGCCGGGATTGAGAAGGCCTTTCGGGTCCGCCTCTTCCTTGAAGGCGCGCTGGAGGTGGTCGACCTCCTTCATGCCGCCCTCTTCCAGCGAATAGGCATGGGGGTTAAACTGCTGACAGCCCTGCGCATCGAGATAATCCATGATTTCCTGCAGGCGCTCGCCCGTGGTGTAGCGCACGAGCTGGATGCCCATGCAGGCGATCTTGTCGCCCATGCGCACGAATTCCAGATGCATCGGCACTTCGTCGCCGAAATGCTGTGCCGTCTTTTCCACCATGGGCAGGAGATTGTCTGGCGGGAAGAGCGTCTGTAGATAGGTGATGTTCCGGTCGCTGCGCAGCGCGTGCATGGTGGTGTGGTTCCAGCAATATTCGTAGATTGGCAGGTCGCGCGCCGCCTGCACCTCGGCTGCCGTGCGGGAATAGACCACCTCGCCGCCATGTTCCTTCACCAGATCGGCGAAGGCGTCTTTCGCCTGCGGGGCGATCATGGTGATGCAGAGATGCTTGCCGTCCGGCACCAGCTTGCCGAAGGTGCCGAAATATTGCTGCGGCACGGGCGCGGCGATGACGGTGCAGAGCTTCTTCAAGATGCCGGGGGAGCCGGTGAGCGCTTCGCCGAACGCCGCAGCCTGCATGAAGTCGGAGAAGATGACGCCGGTATCGACCCATTCATAGGCCGGGGCGAGCGCGATTTCGAGTTCGGTGATGATGCCGTTGGTACCGTATCCGTGATTGACCTTGTTGATCTCGTCGCCACGCAGTTCGAGCACGCGCGGTTCGGCCTCCATGGTGAGGACGCGCGCGGCCACGACATTGCCATGGTCGCGCAGGAGGCCCCATGTCACCGCGCCGACACCGCCGGAGCCGCCCGCGATGAAACCGCCGATGGTCGCCATGCGCTTCGTGGAGGGGAAGAGGCGCAGTTCCTGCCCCTCGGCCTGCAATTCCTCGTCGAGAACGGAGATATTCTTGCCCGCCTCGACGCGGCAGAGGCCGGGCTTCACCCATTTGAGGGCCGTCATGCCGGAAAGGTCAAGCACCACCCCGCCCTTCATCGGCACGGCCTGACCGTAATTGCCGGTGCCCGCCCCGCGCACGGTGAGCGGCACGTCGAAGGCGTAGCAGGCCTTCAGCGTCGTCACGATGTCATCCTCGTTGCGCGGGGTGACGACGACATCCGCCCTCAGCCCGTCGAAGATCGGGCGTAGCGCGGGGCTGTACCAGTAGAAGTCCCGGCTCTTCTGTTTGCGGGCGATCTCCTCCGTGCTGTAGGGCACGGCGGCGATGGCAGCGAAGAACTCCCCCGGGACGGGGGTGGAACCGGTTTTCGTGGCAGACACCATGGGCGAACTCCTTTTCCAAAAGAGATGCGCCGTAGCCGGCAATAGGTCCTTGCCGGTCCCCTGGAACGCGTTCCTCAGAAAGTCGCAATTTCGGTGCCATGCGCGCGGGCCGGGAAAGCCGCGCGGCGCCTTGTATCCCGCCTGCCGGATCGGCGTGCTGCGCCGATTTTGTATGCAATAAAAAATTCACCGCCTAATAGTTAGGCGAATCAGGCTTTTCTCCGCGCGCGCCGCTCAACCGTTCGGGCCGGGCTTGATGCGATCCATCGGGTAGCCCGCCACCTCGCCGACAAGCTCGGCCAGCGCGGTCGCGGCGTGCTCTACCAGCAGGCGGCCCTTCTCCGGATCGGCGAGGGTCGCGTCGCCGCAGGCGCCCTCCTCGTTCATATCCTGCGTTTGCCAGCCGAAACCGACCGCACCTTCGGGCGCGAGATATTTGTATTCGTCCGCCAGCGTCTCGCTCAGCGATTTGAAGTTGCGCGCCTCCTCCATCCGCACGAGATCCGGGCGGAGATAGAGCATCATGGAGGTTTCCACCGCGCCGCCGTGAATGCCGTGGTGCAGTTCGCTTTCGGGGAAGAGGTCTTCGGGCTGGCCGGGGCCCCACCAGTTGAGCGTGACGACGAACATGCCGAGGCGGACGCGCAACTCGCGCGCGACGATTTCCATGACCTGCGGCTGGCCGCCATGGGCGTTGAGGATGATGAGGCGATTGATCCCTGCGCGATGGACGCTCTCGCCAATTTCGGTCCAGAGGCGCGTCAGCGTTTCGGCGGTGAGGGTGAGCGTGCCGGGATAGGCGAGATGTTCGTTACTCTTGCCGACGGCCTGTGTGGGCAGGACGAGAAGTTGCTGCGTCTCAGGCAGTTTTTCGAGCATATGGGCGACGACGCCTTCTGTCAGGCAGGTATCGACATAGACGGGAAGGTGCGGCCCGTGCTGCTCTATGGCACCGACGGGGAGGAGCGCCACGGCGCTTTCCTTGTCCAGCGCCGCGAAATCCCTGGTGGTGAGGTCGTGCCAGTAGCGATGCATCTTTTCTTCTTCTTTCAGAGGGAGGTAAGCGCTTTCAGGTCTTCATCCAGCAGGGTTTCGGGCTTGCCGTTGCGGATGAGCGCGGCGAATTCCTCGTCCGGGATCATGGTGGTAAGGCAGTAGAGTTTTTCCGCGCCGGTGTTTTCCACCACATGCTCGCAGCCGGGACGCAGGACGAGCGCGTCGCCCGCCTTGATCGGCGTCTTTTCGCCGTCGGCAATGGCGATGCCTTCGCCCTTCAGCACGTAGAACATTTCATGCGCGACAGCGTGGCTGTTGGGCGGGGTCTTGCCGTCGCGATCAAATATCTCGATCACCGTAATCCAGGGCACGTCGTCGCCGATAGGGTCGGCCAGAATGGCGAAGTAATTTGTATCGTCGGGGCTGATGCGAAAGCATGGTGCATCGGCCAGCGACCTCGTAAAGGCACGCATTGAAGAACCTCATCGTTAGAACCATACGGGACCGGCGGCCAGTATCGGATGCGGGCCCGTTCTCCCCGATCAGCAATCCACATGCCACATTCCCGTGCCGGATCCGCGACATAGAGCGCTCTGGCACGAGACTTGATATCGGAAAGTCGACGCGTGGCCTTGAAGAACCCCGCGCAGCCAACAGAAAAGCAGCGAATCCTCATGAATCCCTCCCCCGCCATAAAGCCCGAAACGATTTCCATGACCGCGCGCGACGGTACGCGGCTCGATGCCGACATCTACCGTCCGGCGGGCGACGGGCCCTATCCCGTGCTCCTGATGCGCCAGCCCTATGGCCGCAAGATCGCCTCGACGGTCGTTTACGCGCATCCCGCCTGGTACGCGGCGCATGGCTATGTGGCCGTCATCCAGGATGTGCGCGGGCGCGGCAGTTCCGAGGGGAAGCACCGGCTTTTCCGCAACGATGTGGAGGACGGCTACGACACGCTGGACTGGGCGTCGAAGCTGCCAGGGACGACGGGAAAGGTCGGCATGTACGGCTTTTCCTATCAGGGGGTGACGCAATGGCTGGCGCTTGCCAGCGGCCACGAGGCGCTGTCGGCGATCAGTCCGGCCATGTGCGCCTGGGATGTGCGGACCGACTGGGCCTATGAGGGCGATGCGTTCTGTTATGCCGGTGGCATGGGCTGGGCGATGCAGATGGCGGCGGAACAGGCTCGGCTTGCGGGCGATGCGCAGGCCTTTTCGGAGCTCAGCCGCGCGGCCGCCAACCCGCCCTATCACGAGCCCTACCCCTATATGCCGGAGATCATGGAGCGGTACGGGCATTACTGCCATTATCAGAACTGGGTCGCGCATCCGGAGGCCGACCATTATTGGGACGGGATCGCGCCGCGCGCCGCGCTGGAACGGGCGGCGGCCGGGGACGGCGTGCGCGACATCCCGATGCTGCTTGTCGGCGGCTGGTATGACAGCTTCCTCAAGGGAACGCTGTCGGCCTGGCAGCAGATGAGCGAGGAAGCGGAGACGATGCGCCGCCTCGTCATCGGGCCGTGGACGCATCTGCCATGGGGACGCCATGTGGGCGGCGTCGATTTCGGCGAAGAGGCGGTCGGCGATATCGACCGGTTGCAGATCGCCTGGTTCGACTATCATTTGAAGGGCAAGCGGAACGGGCTTGAGGAAACCTCGCCCGTGCATCTTTTCGACCTTGCCGCCAAGACATGGCGCGGCTTCGACGCATGGCCGGGCGAGAAGACGACCGACTATCATCTTCATGCGACAGGGCTTGCGGCGACGCATGGGCCTGCAAGGCTATCGCCGGAAAAGCCGGGGCCGGTCAAAGCGGATATTTTCGTGCACGATCCATGGCGGCCGGTGCCGTCGCTTGGCGGGCATAATACGCCGCTCGGCGGTATGCGCGAGCGCGGCGCGCTGGACGACCGCACCGACGTCATCGCCTTCGAGACGGCGCTGCTCGACAAGCCGCTGCGTCTTGCCGGCGAGGTGAGCGCGACGCTCGGCATTAGCGCCGATGCGGAAAGCTTCGATGTGAGCTGCGTGCTCTCGCAGGTGACGGAGAGCGGACAGGTCTTCAACCTCACGCAAGGCTATCGGAGGCTGACAGGCGCACAGACGGGACCGGTCGAGGTGCCCATGCGCGCGCTCTGCGCGGAGATTCCGGCAGGCCATGCGCTGAGGCTTTCTATTGCGGGGGCAGACTTCCCTGCCTTTGCGGTCAATCCGGGTATTTCCGCAACGCCTGTCGAAACCCGCCTCATCGACAATCTCGTCATCACGCTGGCGCTTGCCACGGGCGGAGATACCGAATGCGCTCTGCACCTTCCCATTCCGCCATCAAAAGATGAATGAGATGCCGTCCATCGCCGCCCGCCCCTTCGCTTTCGAATATGAGCCAGAGAGTATCGGCCTCGTCGTCATCGACATGCAGCCCGACTTTCTGGAACCGGGCGGCTTCGGGGCCGCGCTCGGCAACGATGCCTCGCTGCTTGCAGAAACGGTCGAACCGACGGCGAAACTGCTCGCGCTCTTCCGCAAGCGCGGCTGGCCGATCATCCATACGCGGGAGGCGCACAAGCCCGACCTCAGCAACTGCCCGCCCGCCAAGAGGCTTCGGGGGGACGGCGATTTCCTCCGGATCGGCGACGAGGGCCCGATGGGCCGCATTCTCATCAGCGGCGAACCGGGGTGGAGATCGTGCCCGCGCTTTTCCCGCACGAGGGCGAGACGGTACTCGACAAACCCGGCAAGGGTGCATTCTGGGCGATGCCCATCCACGAGATACTGAAAGAGAAGAAGCTGAAGCTGCTCGCCTTCGCCGGCGTCACCACGGAAGTCTGCGTGCAGACGACGATGCGCGAGGCGAACGACCGGGATATCAGTGCCTTCTCATCGAAGAAGCGACGGGGAGCTATTTCCCCGAATTCAAGAAGACCACCATCGACATGATCACCGCGCAGAACGGGATCGTCGGCTGGGGGGCCACGCTCGCCGATTTCGAGAAAGGTCTCGGCTAGATCCGGGCAAGTGAAAAAGGGCCGGCGGAACCGGCCCCTCTCCTTCTTGAGCAACCTTGCGAGGGGTCACAATCAGAATGTGGGCTTCACATTCATGCTGTCGATGATCGTGGTGTCGAAGGCGGACTTCCAGTCCGTATCCTTGTCGAGGAGATCCACCTTCACCATGAACTCGTAGGTCTTCTTCCAGCGCGCTTCGGACATTGTGCCGATGCCCTTTTCCTGCGCTTCGCCGCCGTCGATGATCTTGAGCTTCTTCATCTGCTCGACAGCGAAGGCCAGCTGTGCGTCGGACTGCTGGTCGTTGTCGACCCTGATGAGCTTGTTACCCGGGGCCGGGTCCTTCATGTAGCTGTTCCAGCCCTCCATGGAGGCATGCAGGAAACGCTTCACGATATCGGGATGCTCCTTCAGGAACTTCTTCGTCGTGATGATGGTGCCGCCATAGGGCGGATAGCCGTAATCGGCGAAGAGATAGAAGTTGACCGGCACCCCCTTCTCCTTTGCCTGGAAGGGCTCGGAGGACGGATAGGCCTGCTGCGCATAATCGTCATGCGCGAAGAAGGGCTGCAGGTTGAAGGTATAGGGCGCGGTCTGGGCGTCCTTGTAGCCGAAACGGTCCTTGAGCCACGGCCAGAAGGTCGCATAGGCGCTGCTCGCCACAAGGATGGTCCGGTCGCCGAGCTGATCCAGCCCCTTCACATCGTCATGGGTCATCATGCCCTGAAGGTCGTAGCGATAGGCCGCCGCCACGGCGACGACGGGCAGACCCTGATGCACGGCGTCCAGAAGCTGAAGGTCGTAGCCGAGGATCATGTCCACATCGCCACTCACCAGAAGCTGCATGTTGTTGACCTGCGGACCGCCCATGCGCAGATCGACGTCGAGGCCTTCGTCCTTGTAAAGGCCGGTCGCCTTGGCCTGGTAGAAACCGCCATGCTCGGCCTGCGCATACCAGGTGGTGATGAATGAGACCTTGTCGAGCGCGTGCGCAGGCGCCACCGACAGAAGGGCCACAGAGGCGATGATGGCAGAACGCCACCATTTGGCTGAAATGAACATCGGTAGAACCGCTCCCTTGTCTAGACTGGTGTCCGTCCGGGGAAATGTGTGCAATTGACATGCCGCATGCCCCGCAGGACCGAAAACCATCCGTGGTAGGAGCAACTTCCGGAAAACACTGAAAAATATCGGCCCGAAGCCGGAAAGGCATCGGGCCGTACACTTGAATATCCGGCTATGAATGCGCTTCAGGAATGATGGGCTGCTGAAGAAATGGGCAGCACCGTCACCGTGGCGGTGCGTCCCGCCACGAGATGAACGTCGCGCGGGACATCGCGAAGTGAAATGCGCACGGGCACGCGCTGCGCGAGCCGCACCCAGTTGAATGTCGGCTCCACATCGGGGAGGAGACCGGCGGCGTCGCTCCGCTCGCGGTCTGCAATGCCCGAAGCGATGCTTTCGACCTGCCCCGTCAGCTCCTCCGAACTTCCCATGAGGGCGATCCGCACCGGCGCACCGGGCTCTATGCGCTGAAGTTTCGTCTCTTCGAAATAGCCGGCGACATAAAAGGTGTCCTCGTCGACCAACGCCGTCACCGCCTTGCCCGCGGAGACGTAGTCGCCCGGACGCAACGAGAAATTGGTGACGATGCCGTTGACCGGCGAGCGCACGACGGAGCGTTCGAGGTCGAGGCGGGCAAGGCTCAGATCGGCCTCGGCCTTTTGCCGCGCGGCCTCGGCCTGCGCCACCGAGGTTTCGGCCTGCTCGCGCTTCTGATGCGAGACGGTCTGGCTGGCGGCGAGCTTGGCGTAGCGGGCAAGGTCGCGCTGCGACTGGCGAAGTGCCGCCTCGTCGCTTGCCAGTTCCGCCTTCGCCTGGGAGACGGCCAGCGTGTAGCGCGCCGTGTCGATGCGGAAGAGCACCTCGCCCTTCTTCACATGGGCGTTGTCGCCGACATTCACTTCCGTCACGAGACCGGAAACGTCGGGCGCGAGCCCCACAATGTCGGCACGCAGCCTTGCATCGCGCGTCCATGGTTCGCGCATGTAATAGTCCCAGAGATGCCAGGCCGCGCCCGCCGCGACGATAACGGCCAGCAAGGTCACAAGGTATTTTCCGGAATTTTCAAAATACTTCTTCATGATGACACCCATTGAGCGGCGAACACGATGCCGCCGAGGAAAATGACAAAAAGGGAGGCGTTGAAAAGCGGCGGATGCCAGATCCGGCGGTGAAGGCCTGCGCGCAGGAGAATGCGGCTCACCGCCGCCTGCAGCAGGAACGCCACCGCCATGAAGGCGAAAAGGCTCGGCACAAACAGGCCGTAGATGTCTATTTCTCCAGCCATCCGACCATCCTTTCTTCGCTTCGGACCCCGCGGCCGCGCCATGCGGGCGCATCCGGCACCAGACCTCTCCTGATGCCGACAAGGGCCATGAGGCTCGTTTCCCTTGCCGTTCCTCTTCCTTCGTTCAGTTTTCCGATCGCCTCGTCGATGAGAGGCAGAACGTCGTTCCCGTTTTCGCGCTGTTGCGGGGGTTGCGGGCGCGGTGCGCCGAACAAATTCCCCAATGCCCGCAGCAGACGCGCGACGGCTTCTTCCTGCCCCGGCAGCAGTGCGTGACGTTCGCGCTGGAGCTCCGCGATGTTGATGCCGACCTGCAGCTCCGCCAGCACATGGTCGGGCGTGACGCCCTCCTCCTCGCGCATGACGGCGAGACGCGGGACGATGAGCCCGAGGCGGTCCACCTGACGGCGCAGGAACGCGCCGATATCCGTTTCCCGCGCGCCCGATGCGAGACGCGCAATATCGGTCCAGCTTGCATTCATGATGCGCTGCGCGCTCTGCTCCACGCCGAGCGGCCTCACCAGCGCGACGACGAAGGTTGCGAAGCCGATACCGGCGACGAGCGCGAGGTTCGAGTTCATGAAGGCGGCGAAATCGAGATTGAGCGGGGTGCCGAGCTGTATCTCCACCTGCGGGTTCACGCACATGAGGAAGCCCAGCATGCCGAAGGTGGCGGAGGGCAGCAGCGCGCCGAAGAACAGGAGATAAGGCGCGAGCACCATGACGAGCAGCGGATAGCCGCCAATACCCGGCAGGATGCCGAACTGGTAGACCGCCGCCGCGACGGTGGAAAAGATCGCGTAGACGAAAAGCTGCTTCATGGCGCCGACCTGATCCTCCTGAGAGGAAAAGATGGCGCAGAAGATTGCGCCGATCATCGCGGCGAAGGCGCCGTCCTGCCAGCCGGTCGCGATCCAGAAAGCGCCGATTACCAGCGTAAAGACGAAGACGGGCATGGCCCGCGAAAAGGCAAGGCCGTAATCGCGATGGAGGCCGGGTGCCGCGGCATAACGGTCCGCCGCGCGCAGGCGACGGGGCGCGCGTTCCGCCCCCGCCTCCACATCGCGGCGGAGGCGCAGGCAATCGTCCCAGACATCGACGAGATCGGCGAGACGGCCCACGAGATTGAGTTCGACCAGGCGGCCCCATTCATCCTCAGCGGCACCCTCTCTGGTGTGCTCGCCGGTGCGCACACTGCGACGGTCCTTCGCGGCGGCGGCGAGACGGCGCAGATGCTGTGCCTGTGTTTCCGCCGCTTCGCGCCCTGCCCCGATCCATATGGAGAGTTCAGACAGCAGCTCGCGCAGATCGGTATCGAGCGGACGGCCCGACTTTGCGCGTTCTTCCAGCCGGTCTCCGATGGCGGAGAGCTGCGGCAGGAGAGCGACCATGCGCTGCTGCAACGCCTTTACCTGTTCCGCAGCGAAGCGGAAGTGAGACGTGTCGAAGGAAAGCTGCGAGACGGGCCCGACAAGATCCACGGCATCCTGCGCGAGGCGGTGGCGGTGTTCGCCCGCCCGGGGGTTGCGGCTTTCGCCGCCCAGCACATCGAGCGCCCATTCGCCCGCATCGCGCAGCCAGTCGTCGATCTGTCCGGCGAGCATCGGCCCCATGGCGCGCGGCAGGAGAAGGCGGCTCACCGCGGCGGAACAGGTGATGCCCAGCATGATCTCCTCCACCCGGGCAATCGCGGTGTCGAAAACGGCGTCGGGATGCATGACGCTCGGAAAGCCGATGATGGCCGCCGTGTAGCCTGCGAGCACGAAGACATAGGAGCGCGGCGTGCGGTCGATCAGGCTCACGAAGACGCAGACCGTAAGCCACAGCGCCATGGCGAGCGTGAGGAGTTCGGGCGCGTCGGCGAGATTGGGCACGAGCACGACGGTGACGATGGCGCCGGTGATGGTGCCGAGCGTGCGGTAAAGCGCCTTGGAGGTGACGACACTCGCGAGCGGCTGCGCGACGATATAGACGGTGCTCGTCGCCCAGTAGGGGTTCTTCAGCCCCAGCGCCAGCGCAATCCACAAGGCGAGCATGGCCGCGATGAAGGCCTTCACCGAGAAGAGCACTTCTTCCGGGCCGATGGCTTCGACGAGCTTCTTCATCATTCGCTGCCTTCCTGGATCGTCTCCTCCACCTGCTTCAGGACGCGGAGCGCGATGGCGAGGTCGCGCGCGGGAATGTCCGCAAGGAAGCGCTCGCGCACGGGCCCGATGGCGGCTTCGATCTGTTCGACGCGGCGATGCCCCTTATCGGTGAGGTTGAGCATTTTCGCGCGGCGGTCGGAGGGGTCTTCCTTGCGCGTCACGAGCCCCTCGCTCACCAGAAGCTCGATCACGCGGACAAGGGAGGGGCCTTCGATGCCGAGCTCATCCGCAATGGTGCGCTGACGCGCATCGCGCCCGCGGCGCGACAGGATGAGAAGCGGCAAAGCGGTCGCCTGCGACAGGCTGCACTCGCCCAGCGCCTGGTCGATTTCCCGGCGCCAGTAGCGGGCAACCCGCGTGACGGACTGGCCGAACAATGCCTTGTCGGAGAGCTTCATGGCAATTTATCTCTATATGTTATTAGATAACTTGTTATCTATTTAGGGGCCGGTCGGCCTCTCGTCAAGGGGAGGCGGATGTCGCAGGTATGCGCGTTGCATACAAAAGCGCTGAAATGCCCGGACTAATGTCTCCCCCAACAGCCGAGGGCGCCCTTCGCATGATCTCCACGACCCAGCTTCCCACCAACCGTTCAAGCCGGAGGGCCTGTTGATGCCTTCCTATCGCGCCATCGTGCATCGCGTTGCCGCCGCCGGGCCGAACGACGTTTCCGGCGTCGAAGCGCTTTTTGCGAACGGGCTCGCGCCGGAGAGCGTCGTCGCCATTCTCGGCAAGACGAAGGCAATGGCTGCGTGAACGATTTCACGCGCGGCTATGCCACCAAGTGTTTCGAGGAACTTTTCGCAAAGCACGGCGTGGAAGGCGTTTCCATCGTCATGTCGGGCGGGACGGAAGGCGCGCTCTCGCCGCACTGGACGGTCTTTGCGCGCGAACGGGTCGAGGCCGAGGCGACAGGTGCGCTTGCCATTGGCGGGGCGCATACGCCGGCGCTCCAGCCGGAAGAGCTGGGGCGGCGGGCGCAGATCGCGATGGTGGCAGAGGGCGTGAAGCAGGCCATGGCCGATGCAGGGATCGACGATCCGGCGCAGGTGCATTTCGTGCAGATCAAATGCCCGCTCCTGACGGCGCAGCGCGTGGCCGAGGCGGAGGCGCGCGGCGAGAGCACCGTGACGCGCGACACATTGAAATCCATGGGGTTCTCGCGCGGGGCCTCCGCCTCGGCGTTGCGGTGGCGCTTGGCGAGATTGCACCCGATGCGATTTCCGACGGGGATATAGGCACGCGTTTCGACCTCTATTCGGGCTGCGCCTCCACGTCCGCCGGGATCGAACTCATGGGGCACGAGATCGTGGTGCTCGGCATGAGCGGGGACTGGTCCGGCCCGCTTGCGATCGACCATGCGGTGATGGTGGATGCGATCGATGCGGCATCGGTGCGCGAGGCGCTTGCGCGGCTACCGGACGGCCCGGTCGGCGCGGTGCGGGGCAGACGTCACACCATGCTGGACGATTCAGACATCTCCGCCATGCGCCATGCCCGGGCCTTTGTGGGCGGGGTGCTCAGCGGGCTTTTCGGCATGACGGATATATATGTCTCGGGCGAGGCGGAACACCAGGAACCGCCGGCGGCGGGCCGGTGGCAATCACTATCGACGGGAACGGTGAGCCATGACGGGCCGCGTTGCCGGAGATGCAACGCCATGTGCGGAACTCTCTGCTTCCGGTCTACACCCGCACGGCGATAGGCATGATCCATTCCGCAGCAGCCCGGACCGATACCGATCATGACCGTTTCCCCCGCCCCGACCGATGCCCTCGCCCGTATTGAAGACATGGCCCGCCTCGAAGCCGTGGCGCGGGAGGATCTCGCCCTCCTCTCCTATCCGGCGAAGGAATGGGTGAAGCCCGCCCCGGAGCGCGACGGACAGCATGTCTATGACGTGCTCATCGTGGGGGCCGGCCAGACGGGGCTCGCAATTTCGCATTCGCTGATCAGGCAGGGCGTCACCAATATTCTCGTGCTCGACAAGAATCCGGAAGGCTATGAGGGGGTGTGGGACGATTTCGCGCGTATGGAGACTCTGCGCACGCCCAAGGCGCTTTGCGGCATCGAACTCGGGACAGCGAGCCTTTCCGTCCAGCGCTGGTATATCGCGAAACACGGGCAGGAAGCGTGGGACGCGATCCAGCGCATTCCGCGGCTTGAGTGGATGGACTATCTGCGCTGGTTCCGACGGCTGCTCGACCTGCCGGTGCGCAACGATGTGCAAGTAAGCGATGTGCGGGACGGGAGCGACGGGATCGTACTCGTCGATTGTATGGAAGGCGAAAAGCGGGAGACGCTGGCGGCGCGCTATGTGGTGCTGGCGACGGGCTTCGACGGGGCGGGCCGCTGGGCGGTGCCGGAAGTCATTACCGACAATCTGCCGCCGGAACGCTACAGCCACTCCAATGGGCCCATCGACTTTGCAGCGCTCAAGGACAAGCGCATCGGCGTGCTGGGGCATGGCGCCTCCGCCTTCGATGCCTCCGCCGCCGCGCTCGAAGCGAGCGCGGCCTCGGTCGATCTCTGCTTCCGGCGGAAGCGCCTTCCCGTCGTGAACCCGCATCGCCATCTGGAGACGGCGGGAAGTCTCGCCTTCTTTCCCGAACTTTCCGACGCCACACGCTGGGCGATTGCGAAACATTTCAAGACGGTGGACCAGCCGCCCGCGCATTCCGGCTTTTATGCTGCGACGAAGTTTGCGGATTTCCACATACATACGGATGCCGCCTGGGAGGCGATCTCGCTCGACGGGGACGGTGCGATCCGCGTGACGACGCCGCATGAGACATTTACTTTCGACCATCTTATTCCGGCGACGGGCTATGTGGTGGATTTCACCGCGCGGCCCGAACTCACTTCGCTTGCGCCGCATGTCCTGCTCTGGAAGGAGCGCTTCACGCCGCCAGCAGGCGAAGAACATTCCATGCTGGGCGAGTTTCCCTATCTCGGGGTCGATTACCAGTTTCTGGTAAAGACGCCGGGCGAAGCGCCGTGGCTCGGGCGCGTCTTCGCATTCAATTTCTCCGGCGCCGTCAGCATGGGGCCGCATTCCACCTCGATCAGCGGGCACAAATATGCCCTGCCCCGCCTCGTGCGCGGGCTGACGCAGCGCCTCTTTCTCGACCAGGAAGAAAGCGTCATGCCGGACCTTGTCGCCTATGACGAAATCGATCTCAACATTCCCGCAGCCTTGCAAGGCCGCGCCGCCGAGTAGCATCATATTTCCGAAGGAGCCGCCTCATGTCCGCCGATGCCGATACTGCAACCCCGGAGACGGTCGATATTCGTGAGCTGACGCCCGAGCCCATCACGGCGGAAGGCTTTGCGCCCTATGGCACGCTGATTGAACCGACGGAGGACGGAGAGGCGTTCAGCCCGAAGGATGCGCCGCTCGACCTTTCGCAGGGCACACCGCGCTTCTACATCATGCGACTCGATTTCCGGGAGCGCCTGGTACGCCGGATCACGCGGCATCGTTCGGTTACGCAAGCGCTTGCAAGCGTCGGCGGCAAGAACTGGCAGCTTGTGGTGGCGCCGCCGCGCGATGTCGACGACCCGGAGGCCGAACCCGATCTCGATGCGCTGAAAGCCTTCGACATTCCCGGAAACGTGGCGGTGATGCTTTCGCGCGGCACGTGGCATGCCGGGCCCTATTTCGATGCGGAGGAGACGAGCTTCTTCAACCTGGAACTCGCCGACACGAATGTCGTCGATCACCAGAACTGCCATCTCGACAAACGCTTCGGGCTCGCCTTCAGGCTGGCTGGGTAAGCACTTCGGGCACTTCTTCCAGGCGGGGGGCGCTGACCTTTTCCGTCAGTTCGGAAAGCTGCACCACCATGCGCTCGCAGAACTGGGCGGCGGCGACAGGCAGCGTCCGCTGCGCCTTGGTGCAGATGGCGACCTGCTCGGCAAGGAAGTCGCGGTCGGCGAAAGGCACGAACACGATCTCGCTGCGCGCGATCTCGTCCAGAATGCCGATCCGGGTGCGGATGCCGAGACCGGCGCCGGCCTTCACAAGGCTTGTCATCGTCTCCAAGGAATCCGTTTCCGCCGTCATCGACAATGCAAGGCCCGTCGCCTGACGCTGCTGGTCGAGCCGTTCGTGAATAACGAACTTCTCGTCGGGCAGGATCACAGACTCGCCGTCGAGATCGCTGAGCCGGATCGAGCGGCATGTCGAAAGACGATGACCGGGCGGCATGGCCGCGCCCAGCGCCACGGGCACTTTCGCCACCTGCCGCAAGGACGGGTTGTAGGTCGGGTCGAAGGCGACGCCGATATCGGCAGTGCCGTCGGCGACCGCGTCGAGCACGCCCATCATGCCGGTTACGGAAATGCGGAATGTCACGCGCGGAAAATCCTGCTGGAACGGCACGAGAAGGCGCGGCAGGAAATCCTTGGCAATCCCCTCCTCGCAAATGATCGAGACATGACCCCGGCGGATGCCCTTCATGTCCTCGATCTCGGAAACGGTGCGTTCCAGATCATTCTCATGGCGCAGGACGTAATGGTAGAAAACCTCGCCCGCCCCGGTGAGGCGCACGCCGCCCGCCATGCGCTCGAAAAGCTGGCAGTCGAGCTGGTCTTCGAGCTTCAGGATCTGGCGGTTCACCGCCGAGGCGGCGACGTTGAGCGCCTCGGCAGCCTGACGGATGGAACCGCGCTTCACCGTCTCCTTGAAGTAGTGGAGCGCGACGAAGTGAAAATGCATGGGCATCGCCAGCCGCCAGCCCGAACGCTCGGACCGTCCACCAGCCCTGTCGGCCCCGGATATTCCGTCCCCGCTCATTCGGCCGCTTCGCTGCGAATGACCGGCTTGGGCATCTTGAGCGCCGACTGCTTGGCCATGGCATCGTAATAGGTCGCGAAAGGCGGCCGGTCGATATAACGGCCCGCCCCGCGCTCGGTACGGATTTCGCCGTCCTGATAGACGATCTTGCCCTGCGAGATCGTCACCGTGTTGATGCCCATCACCTCCATGCCTTCGAAGATGTTGCAGTCCACGTTCTGGTGATGCGTCGCCGCCGAGATGGTGCGCGTCTTCTCCGTGTCCCAGACCACGAGGTCGGCATCGGCGCCGGGGCGGATGACGCCCTTGCGCGGATAGAAGTTGAATATCTTCGCCGTGTTAGCCGAGGTCACTGCAACGAATTCGTTCGGCGTCAGACGGCCCGTATTCACGCCGTGATGCCAGAGCACATGCATACGGTCCTCGACGCCGCCCGTGCCGTTCGGGATCTTGGTGAAGTCACCCTTGCCCGCTGCCTTTTGCGGCTCGCAGAAACAGCAATGGTCGGTCGCGGTGGTGTGGAGGTGGCCTGCCTGAAGCGCGCGCCAGAGCACTTCCTGATGTTCTTTCGGACGGAAGGGCGGGCTCATGACATGAGCGGCCGCGACGCGGAATTCCGGGCTCTCGTAAACGGAGCTGTCGACCAGCAGGTGGCCCGCCAGCACCTCGCCGAAGACGCGCTGGCCTTCGCCGCGGGCGCGCGTGATCGCCTCCACTGCCTCCTTGCAGGAATTGTGGACGACGTAGAGCGGCACGTTGAGCGTCTGTGCGAAACGGATGGCGCGGTTCGCGGCCTCGCCTTCGACTTCCGGCGGGCGGGAAAGCGGGTGACCTTCCGGCCCTGTAATCCCCATGCGCAGTACTTCCTGCTGGAGATGAGCGACGAGTTCGCCGTTTTCCGCATGGACGGTGCAGAGCGCGCCGAGTTCGCGCGCACGGGTGAAGCTGTTCACCAGCACTTCGTCATCGGCCATGATCGCGTTCTTGTAGGCCATGAAGTGCTTGAAGCTGTTCACGCCGTGATCACGCACCAGCGTGGCCATATCCGCATGAACCGTTTCATCCCACCAGGTGACGGCGACATGGAAGCTGTAATCGGTGCAGGCCTTTTCCGCCCAGCCGCGCCACTTCTTGTAGGCTTCGAGCAGGTTTTCCTGCGGATCGGGGATCACGAAGTCGATGATCATCGTGGTGCCACCGACCGCACCGGCCTGTGTGCCGGTGAAGAAATCTTCCGATGCGATCGTGCCCATGAAGGGCATCTGCATATGCGTATGCGGGTCGATACCGCCGGGCATCACCAGCGCGCCGCCGGCGTCCACCACTTCGGCATCCGCGGGCGCCTTGAGGTCGGGGCCCACCGCCGCGATGACGCCCTCCTCGATATAGACGTCCGCCCGCTGGCTTGCGTCGGCATTGACCACCGTTCCGCCTCGAACGAGGATTCCCATGACCTGCCTCCTGCGCTTCAGTTCCGCACCTGCAACCAATTGAGGCATTTACGGAATTTGTGTTCTTGACCGATAGGTCAGGATGCACGAGGCATGCCAGCAAAAAACCCGCAGAAAAGCGGGATTCCCGTTCAGGAGCCTATTTGCCTTTGCCTCTTTTTTTGGCGGGCTGAGAGCCGGGCGACCAGCCCGCCTTTTCCGGATCGAGCCCGAGCCCCCCCAGCACGAGGCGAAGAACGGTGCGGGTCGCGTCGTCGAAGGCCTCGTCGTCGAGGCTCTTCTTGTCGAGCACGGCGGTGATCTGGGCGGAGAAATCCGCATAGGTCTGCGTCATCGCCCAGATCATGAAGAAGAGATGCGGCGGATCGACCGCCTTGATCTTTCCGTCGGCGATCCAGCCGTTCACGATCTCGCTCTTTTCCTGCACGAGGATGCGCAGGCGGTTCTTCAGATAGGGCTGCACGTTGCGCGCGCCGCCGATGACCTCGATGGCCCAGAGGCGCGAGGGCTGGGGCGAATTCCACGAGGCTTCCATCTTTTTCACGATGTAGTCGCCCAGCGCATTCGCGGGATCGCTGTCGGGTTCGACCTCTTCCAGCGCGTCGAGCCAAGACTCCACGATTTCCACCAGCACCGCCGAGTAGAGGTCCTGCTTGGTGCGGAAATAGTAGTGAAGATTAGCCTTCGGCACGCCCGCCTTGCGTGCGATTTCTGCGGTGCTGGCGCCTGCGAAACTGTCGCGCGCGAAGACGGTTTCCGCGGCCTTGAGGATCTTGCGAATGTTGCGTTGACGAATGGCGCCGCCGCCGTTACCCGCTTCCACGGCCTTTTCGTCCACGATCTTGGGCTTTCGCCGACCTGCCGCCGCACGCCCCTCTTCTCGTTTCGTCAATCGAAATCTCCAGCTTGCAAACTCTGTGAGCAGCCGCATTCGAAATGCTCACAGGATGCTCAT